>ERZ791887.1571-NODE-1571-length-14982-cov-5.801032_pt1 | contig 14982 bp, 15 predicted proteins | sample MGYA00510157_ERZ791887 | MGnify/ENA primary metagenome ERZ791887 (study PRJEB30046, sample SAMN00792112) | human gut metagenome | study: EMG produced TPA metagenomics assembly of the A metagenome-wide association study of gut microbiota in type 2... | reverse complement strand
GTTCATAAATTATTAGTCAGGACAGTCTAGTAGGGGTCGCCAACCTGGCGACCCGAGCGGCGAAGCCGCCTTTGCTCCCCTGGAAGGGTGTTGCAGAGCGCAGCGAATCTTTCAAAATTATGATTGCCGGAGGAAATATAACCACGATTAAAAGATGGCAGCCCGAACGGGCTGACCGGGGGGGATCATCCGTTGAATGGTAAAAGCCTCCGGTTATGCTCAGAGCGCTTTGTGCCGTGAAAACGCCGTGTCTACGTCAGGCGGACACGCAAAATCAGCCCGTTGAATAAAGTCAACTATCAGGCAACACTTCCTTGATGCAGGATAGTTGAACAGAATAAACTGTCCGCTGCCCCCACCTGTGAACATCTCTTAGAATCTGCACAGGGTTTTCATCCCGCTGTGGAGTATTGTTTGTTTTTGTCTGAAATTTCTGTTTTTATCCACAGGCTGGTGAAAACCATGTTGGTTTCTTTGTAAAATAAAAGAAGATATTTATATCATTCCATAGGTTTTGGTAGTAGTAACGGTAGTAGTACGAAGTTATGTGGATAACTGTCGAAAGCTGAGCGGTGATGCGGATTTTTTCTCCACAACCGATTCTGTGGAGAACTACAACTTATCCACAGGGCGTTGCACCAAGCTGTGTGCGCAAATTTTTTCCACAGAAAAAGAATGCACATTCAACAAGCCCTGTGCATAAAATTTTTGCGTCGAAAATGCCCCAACAACTGCGGCGGCAAAGCCGCCGACGGGTCGACTGATAGTCGACCCTACGGTTTGAGCGGGAAGCTACACCACTTCAACGCACGGCTCATTTGCGGAAGCGTTTCCATTAGATAATAGATAAGGGATAAGAGATAAAAGTGAATAACTGAAACGCCCACGAAACGGTCATAAAAATTATTATCTATTACTGATTCACTCTTATCTCTTATCTGAGCCCACGCAGTGGGCATTTCCGGGGCAGGGAACTCCCGTATCGGTACACGCCCTGTAGCGTCATGAAAAAGATTGACGAAAATGGAAAAAGCGGATATACTAAGATAAAATTGTAAAAAGGGGATACTCCCCCAAATCCGTTTGAGAAGCAATGGGAGGAACAATATGCGTTTTGTTTATGGCAAGCAGGAAATGCGCAGCCTTTCCCGCAGTCAGGAGAGCTGCTTTTTGCTGACCAATGGGCTGGGCGGCTATGCCAGCCTGACGGCAGCCTACTCTGCCAACCGGTGTGACCAGGGCGTACTGATTGCGGCGCAGAAGGCTCCGGGAGAGCGGGTGACCCTGGTGCATCGGCTGCGGGAAACACTCACCGTGGACGGAAAGCCCTATTGGCTCTCCACCCAGCAGTTCGCCGACGGCACCCAGCCGGAGGATGGCTTCCGCAACCTCAGCTTCTTCGCATTTGAAAATATCCCCCATTGGCGCTATCATATCGGCGGCGTGCGGGTCACCCGCACCATGGCCATGACCTATGGGCAGAATACCACCGCCGTGATTTATAAGGTGGAAAATCAGTCCAATGATGCTTGCTCCCTGACGGTGGATCCCTTTGTGAAATTCGGCCCCAAGGAAGCCGCAATCAAGGCTGCCCCAAACATCAGCTTCAGTCAGGGCAAGGTCATGGGCGACAAGTATACCCTGCATATTTCCACCACCGCCGCCCTCCGTGAAACGCCGGTGTGCAGCCAGATGCTGGCATACCCCGAGGATTCCAAGGATGGCCGCCCCGGTCAGGGCGTGGCCGCCTGCGTGTGCCGGGCGGAGATTACCGTGGAGTCGGGGCAGACCAGGGAATTTTCCATTATTTTCTCCAACCGCCGCCAGTTCCTTACCGCCGAGGAGATTGTATCCACCCAGCTGCGCCACCAGGGCGAGTTGGAAAGCCGGGCAGGCTTCCGGGACCCTCTGGCGCGGCAGCTGGCAGTCAGCGCCGATGCCTTTGTTGTCCGGCGGGCTTCCACCAATGGCATGACCATCCTGGCCGGTTACCCCCTGTTTTCCGACTGGGGGCGGGACACCATGATTGCCCTCACCGGCTGTGTGCTGGCAACGGGACGGTTTGTGGACGCGGCCAGCATTCTGCGCACCTTCCTGGCCTACGAAAAGGATGGCCTGGTTCCCAATCTGTTCCCGGAGGAGGGGAGCGATCCGCTGTATAATACCGTGGATGCCTCTCTGCTGCTGATTGATGCCGTGTGGCAGTTTGTGCAGCGCAGCGGCAGTTGGGATTTTGTGGCTGAGGCTTACCCCACCCTGGAGCGCATCATTGAGGCCTACCGGAAGGGCACCCACCACGCGATTTATATGGATGACGACTGCCTGATTCATGCCGGAGAGGGCAAGGACCAGGTGACCTGGATGGATGTGTGCGTCAATGGAATCCTGCCTACCCCCCGCCACGGCAAGCCCGTGGAGGTGAATGCCTACTGGTATAACGCCCTGAAAATCATGGAGGAATTTTCCAATAATCTGGGCATTTCCGGGAAGGATTACGGCGAGCTGGCACGGAGCGTGCGGGATTCCTTTGTTTCCAAATTCTATATGGAGGACAAGGGTTACCTGCGGGATGTGCTCTCCGGCACGGCGGCGGACGAGCAGCTGCGGTGCAATCAGATTTGGGCGCTGAGTATGCCTTATACCATGCTCACCCGGGAGCAGGAATGCCGGGTGCTGCACACAGTGGAGCAGCAGCTGTTTACTTCCTGCGGGCTGCGCACGCTGGCACCCAGTGACCCGGAGTATGTGGGCTTCTACGGCGGAGATCAGGTGCGCCGGGACATGGCTTATCACCAGGGCACTACCTGGGTGTTCCCCCTGGGGGCGTTTTTCCTGTCCTATTTGAAGGTGCGGGACAACAGCCCGGAGGCAAAGGCGGATGTCCGCGCCCAGCTGGCAGCCTTGGAGCCGATGCTGCGGGAGGGCTGCGCCGGCCAGCTCCCGGAAATTTACGACGGTGATAACCCCGGCATCGGCAAGGGCTGCTTTGCCCAGGCCTGGAGCGTGGGCGAAATTCTGCGAGTGTACGAGGCCATTGATAAAAACGGAGGATTGTTGTTCCATGAGTGAATTGATTCTTGATAAATCCCGCTGGGGCTGGTGGCAGAGCGCAGTTTTTTATCAGATTTACCCCAAGAGCTTTTTGGATACCACCGGCAGCGGTGTGGGTGACCTGAAGGGCATCACCCAAAGGCTGGACTATTTGCAGCAGCTGGGCATCAGCGGCATTTGGCTGTCCCCGGTGTTCCGGTCCCCCCAGGTGGATAACGGCTATGATATTTCCGACTACTGCGCCATTGACCCGCTGTTTGGCTCCATGGAGGACATGGAGGAGCTGATTGCGGAAGGAAAAAAACGCAATATTTCCATCATTCTGGATTTGGTGCTCAACCATTGCTCCGACCAGCACCCTTGGTTTTTGGAGGCAAAAAAGAGCCGGGAGAACCCCTTCCACGACTATTTTCTGTGGAAGGATGGCGACGGCATTACGCCTCCCAATGAAATGCGCGCCTGCTTCGGCGGTCCCGCCTGGACATATGTGCCGGAAATCGGCCAGTGGTATTTCCATCAGTTTGCCCCCCAGCAGCCGGATCTGAACTGGACAAATCCCGCCATGCGGCAGGCGCTCTATCGCGCCATCCGCTTCTGGGTGGACAAGGGGGTGGAGGGCTTCCGCCTGGATGTCATCGACCAGATTGGCAAAGACCCGGATTTGCAGGTTACCGGCAACGGACCACGACTTCACGAATATCTGCGGGAGCTGTCCGCCGCCGCTTTCCAGGAGCCGGGCATCGTCACCGTGGGCGAAGCCTGGGGGGCGGATGTAGAGCGGGCGAAACTCTACAGCAATCCCGATTGCAGCGAGCTTTCCATGGTGTTCCAGTTCCAGCACATCGGTCTTGACCAGCAGGAGGGCAAGGAAAAGTGGGACACAAAGCCCCTGTATCTGCCTGATTTGAAGCGGTGTCTGGCGCACTGGCAAAACGGCCTCCACGGCTGCGGCTGGAACAGCCTGTTTATGAATAACCACGATTTGCCCCGGGTGGTTTCCCGCTGGGGAAATGACGGGATTTACCGCGTGAAGTCGGCCAAAATGCTGGCCACCATGCTCCATGGCATGGAGGGCACACCCTATATTTACCAGGGTGAGGAGCTGGGCATGACCAACATCAAGCTGCCCATCGGGGAATATCGGGATCTGGAAATCCTGAATATGTACAAAGAGCGCATGGCAAAGGGCTACCGGGAGGAGGACGTGATGGCCTCCATCTATGCCCGTGGCCGGGACAATGCCCGCACCCCCATGCAGTGGACTGACAGTGAGAACGCAGGCTTTACCACCGGCACCCCCTGGATGCCTCTGAACCCCAATTATCACGAAATCAATGCAGAGCAGGCGCTGGCGGACCCGGATTCCGTGTTCCATTATTATCGGAGGCTCATTCACCTGCGCAAAACCACACCGGTCATTCGCCATGGTGACTTTACGCTGCTGGACGCGGACAACGAAAAGGTGTTCTCCTACGTCCGCCGGGATGACGAACACGAATTGCTGGTGGTGTGCAACTTCACCGGTGAAACCCTGGCGTATCCTGTTCCCGCAGAATTTGGGGAAGCTGAAATGATGCTGTGCAATGATGACTGCCATCACGACGGCACCCTAAAGCCCTACGAAGCCTTTATGCTCATAAAGTAAAAATGTCCGGGTGAAAACCACCGCAATTGCGGCCTTCACCCGGACATCATTTTTTGCTGATTATATATTAAAAAACCTGCCCGGAAATAGGGCAGGGACATTGACAACACGCTGAAATTGGGGTATAGTATAGGTGCGATGGGGTGCTGCCAGCAGACGGTTTCCCCAGTTTAGGTAGAGAAGTAACCGCAGCTGTGGAAAGTGGAGCGGTTACTTCTTTTTGCTTTCCGCATACGCGAGAATAGCAACAATGAGCATACAGAACTGAATTAAATCAGACCATGTAACATTCATATCTGCCACCCCCTCTCTTTATCGATTGGGGGTACATATCATTTGGCGGGGATTTTTTCTGGATAAAAATTGCACCGCCTGTAAAATACCGAAGTTCGCGGTATTTTGCAAGCGGTGCTGCCAGTACACCGGCACAGGTTCGTTTCCGGATTATTCGTATCGGCTGATGATTTCATCGGCCTCACGCTGCTGCATATTACCCAATTTTACCTGTTCTTCACAGAAAGGCTTTACTTCCGCAAGCAGTTCACCTGCCGTTTCGTAAGGGCCAAAGAATTTTTCATCGCCGTTATCCATCTTTATAAAAAGCTGATAGCCGTAAGTTGTACTTGTGTCACTTGGCTCATAGCCGACCATAATATTTGTTTCGCCATCGACAGTCTTGGAGTACATCATACCATTCTTGATGTCCTCCAGAATGTCCTCGTACATCGCAATCGTTTCGTCAACGATTTCCTGCGTCCAGACAAATTCGCCCCTGCCGCCAGTCCATGCTTTTTCTCCGATCATGCTTTGCAGTTGTACCTTTTCATTTTCCAGCCATGCCTTGTATTCCTCATAAGTCCACCATTCAATGTCAGAAGTAGGATATTGCTGTTCAAATTCTTCCGCATTCAAGGCCTTTGTGGCATTTCCATCGTCAATCAGATAATAGGTTTTCCTATCATTGCCAATATAAGATGTTAAAGTACCGTCGATAGTTGCAGTTCCAATAGGGCTTTCATTTGCAGATTGATTTTTCTGCGGCATATCATCGTCATTTGCCCCAGGTTGTGCAGAGGTGGCGAAAACCGTCACGGTTCCCGCAATCAGCACTGCTGCCGCCGCCAGCGAAAAAACGCTCACTTTTCTTGTTTTCATAATGGCTGTAATCCTTTCTTCAATTGCATTTTTGCTGAAATGATTGCCCAGGGGCGCAAAGCCGCTGCGCACTTCTTCCATGTGAATCAGAACGCCCGCATAGGAGGCTTTGGTTCCGCTGCCGAAATGGCGGATAACGGTTTCGTCACAAACTAGTTCCATGTCCCGGTTTGCCAGAACGTACATGGCCCATACCAGGGGATTAAACCAATGCATGCAGACTGCCCCAATCAGCAGGAGTTTGGAAACGGCATCAAAGCGCCGAATGTGGGTAAATTCGTGCTCCAAAACATATTGCAGTGCCGGTTCGTCTTCCCAGTCCGTTTTCTTCGGCATCAGGATAACCGGATGCAGGATGCCGAAGGTGAGGGGGGAGGAAACCCGGTCGGTCTGCCGGATGGAGATGCTGCGCCGCAGCGGATGGGCTTGCAGCCACCGCCGGGACACCTCGTTTTCCACCGGGAAAGACATCTGAAATTCCCGGTAGCATTTCCAGTAAGCCACGGCAAAAACGGCGGCACAAAGCACCGTTCCCACCACCCAGACGATGCCCCACAGGGAAACCGCTGGGGTTGGAGCGGGAACGGACTGCGGCGCAACAGGCACAATCCGCGCCTCCGTAAACGCGGGGAGAACTGCGGCCTGTGTGGAGATTGTTACCGGTGCCGTTTCCCGCGCCAGCAAAGAATAGATACTCATTTTGGAGGGCAGGGAAAAGGGGACAAGCAGCCGCACCAGTGCAGCGCCCCAAAGCGCCAAAAAGGTTTTCTTTGGCAGGCGGTTGATTGCCAGCGCGCGCAGCACGGTAATGACCAGAATCATCGCCGCACCGCTGACGCTCATTTGCAGCAAGCTCATACCCGCCACCTCATTCCAAATCCCCGACAATCTGTTTCAGCTTCTCAATTTGTTCAGCAGAAAGCTTCTTCCTGCCCAGAAGCGCCGCAAACAATTTGTCAGCAGAACCGTCATAGACCTTGTTAATCAGCTCGTCTGTTTCCGCCTCCTGAACGGCTGATTTCGGAACCAATGCGTGACACAGAAAACCGGGCTCGGAGCGTTCGATAGCCCCCTTTTTGATGCAGCGCTTGATGAGGGTATAGGTGGTGTTGACGTTCCAGCCCAGTTCCCCGGTCAGTTCCTTGGCAATCTCCTTGGCGGGGGTGTCGCCCTCCCGCCAGAGAACCTCCATCACCTTCAGCTCAGAGTCAAATAATTTTATGTCCACAAAGAACCCTCCTTCTATAAGACTGTAGTAGTGGCCACGTGTGCATAATACTACAGTCTTATGAAATTGTCAATACTACTCCAGTCTTGTTTTTGAAAAATCTGCCCGCAGGCATGAAAAAACCGCCCCTTGTTTTCTCCGGGCGGCTTTTTGTGCTGATGTTCAATTAAAACACGAGGGCGCTTCGCGCCAAGCGTATAAAAACTGGTTTCTGAGCGGTAACGAACCGGGCGGGTTAAGGCAGTACCGTATTGGTACACGGTTCGTAGCGTCATTGTCCGGCGGCACTGCCGCCCCTTACAGCGGCTGCAATTTTTGCAGCACCTCTTTGAAATAGTCCGGCAGGGGGGCAAACACCATCACCGGGCGGCCGTCCCGGGGATGGCGAAAGCACAGCGCCCCGGCGTGGAGGCACTGGGTGTCCTGCCCCAGCTCCTTTTTCTTGTGCCCATAAACCGTGTCTCCCAGAATGGGATGACCGATATAGGCCATATGCACCCGAATCTGATGGGTGCGGCCTGTTTCCAGATGGCAGCGGATGTGGGTATAGCCCCGGTAGCGCTGCACCACCTCCCAGTGGGTGACGGCATTTTTGGAATTGCGCTGGGTGACGCACATTTTCTTCCGGTCGGTGGGATGCCGCCCGATGGGAGCATCCACCGTTCCGCTGTCCTCCTTCAGCGTGCCGCAGACAATGGCCTCGTAGGTGCGAGCCATGGTATGGTCAACCAATTGGGAAGCCAGCACCGCATGAGCCAAATCATTTTTGGCAACGGCCAGCAGGCCGGAGGTATCCTTGTCAATCCGGTGGACGATGCCCGGGCGCAGTTCGCCGTTGATGCCGGAAAGGCTGTCCCCCAGGGCGTACAGCAAGCCGTTGACCAGGGTGTCATCCTGGTGACCGGGGGCGGGATGCACCACCAGCCCCTTGGGCTTGTTGATGACCACCACATCCTCGTCTTCATACACGATGTCCAGGGGAATGTCACGGGCTTCCACATCGATTTCTTTTGGCTCCGGCAGGGTTACCTCCACCGTGTCGCCAGGGGTCAGACGGTCATTTTTCTTTCCCGCCTTTCCGTTCAGGGTGACGCAGCCCTCGTCCAAGAGCTTCTGGGCGGCGGAGCGGCTCAGGTTCAATTCGCTGCGTGCCAAAAAGGCATCCAGCCGTTCTCCGGCGGTATCTGCAAAAAGGGTCATTTTTTATCTTCCTTCCAAATCTGCCTGTTGCATAAAATCAGGTGGAGCATCAGCAGAATGCAGCCGCAGCTGATAAAGCAGTCCGCCACGTTAAACACAGGGAAATTCATAAATTCCGTTTGAATCATGTCCACCACATACCCCAGCCGCACCCGGTCAATGAGGTTTCCCAGGCCGCCGCCGTAAACAGCCGCAATCAGAACCCGCTCCCATTTGGAAAAGGGCATGGGCTTTTTGAAATATTCATAAAAAATGGCAGCGGTGAAAATCAAAAAGATAAGCAGAAACATCCACTGCATTCCCCGGAAGGAGGAAAACGCTGCCCCGTCGTTTTGAACATAGGTCAGTGACACCACACCGGGCAGCAGGGGAAGGGTGGTGTGCAGAGGAATATGCTGCACCACAAGAAGCTTGGTGAGCTGGTCTGCGGCGGCAATCAGCAGCGCCAGCAGGGCATAAAAGAAAAACGGCATAAGCGAACCCTCTATTTTTTGAATGACGTAATCAGGAGCACTGCCCACAAAAACAGGGACACCACCCAGAAATTGCTGCAAAACATGGGGGCAGAGACCAGCCCCAGCAGAATGTGCATGATGCTGCCCAGCGCATCTCCACCCAGGGCGGCCAGAATGTTGCCGCAGAGGCCAATCAGCGTCAATCCCAGAGATGCGGCGGACAACCACCGCACCAGGCGCACGGCATCCCGATCCCCCTGGGTTTTGCCGCGATACAGCAGGACAGCAGGGGGGAGGAAGAACAGCAGGGAAACGAGAAACAGCATGGCGCGCACCATGCCCTGAGGCTCTGGAATAAATCCCAGCCCGGCGCAGATAATATAGAGAATTCCCCAAATCAGCAGTAAGGTCGATTTTTTCATATTGCTCCTTTTTTAATGCCGCAGCGGGGTTTGTACGGATACGTTGGTTCCCTGACCCGCCCGGTGACGAGACTGCACGCCAAACCGGCTGTGCCGCTGGTGGTGTAAATTTAACCGGGGCGGGATGGCGAATGCCGCTGCCCCTGTAATTCGGGCTCTATTCTACCCTATCCCCGGCGAAAATGCAAGGGAAAACAGGGAAAACGCGATATTTGTCAAAAAATACTGGACAGTTTGCAGGGCATCTGATATAATATCGCGTAATAATAAAAGGAAAAGAGCGTGAATAGCCATGAGATGTCCCTACTGCGGCGAGCAGGAAAGTAAGGTCGTGGACTCCCGGCATTCCGAGGATGGACTGAGCATTCGGCGCAGACGGGAGTGTATGGGCTGCCAGCGGCGATTCACCACCTATGAGGTTGTGGAGACCGTGCCCATCATCGTGGTTAAGCGCAACGGCTCCCGGCAGAATTTTGATAAAAATAAAATCATCAACAGCATGATGCGTGCCTTTGATAAGCGCAAGGTGGACACCGTTGATTTGGAGCGGATTGCCTCTGAAATTGAGCAGACGGTTCAAAACAGTCTGGAGCGGGAAATTTCCACCGAACAGCTGGGCGAAATGGTGATGGAGCGGCTCAAGCCCCTGGATGAGGTGGCGTATATCCGCTTTGCTTCCATCTATCATCGGTTCCAGGATGCCAGCAGCTTCATGCGGGAAATCAGCAGGTATCTGGAGGAAAAATAATGTTTTTGACCACTGTGGAAATTCCTGATATTTCCGTTGACATCAAGTCCATCAAGCAGATGCTGGACGGCTTTGACCCTGTATCTCTGCTGCCCGGCATCGACACGCTGGTGGGCAAGGTGCAGCTTGTTTGCGTCATTGCCCTTTTGGCAGGCCCGCTGATTATGACGGGAATGGGGCTGGTGTATTTGCTGTTTGCCCCCAAGGAGGCCAACTATTATCTGGGCTACCGCACGGCCTTTGGCATGGGCAGCGTTTCCGCCTGGCGCAAAACCCAGAAGCTGGCAGGGATGGTGTTCGGCATTTTGGGTGGTGTGCTGACGGTGCTGATGCTGCTGATTGCCATGACCCTTTCCGCCCGTGCCCCCATGGATATGGTGTGGCTGACGGTCAAGTGCCTGCTGTGGCAGGGGGGACTGACCATTCTGGCCATTGCCGCCATTAACGTCATCACCACATCCCGGTTCGACTACCGGGGCAGCAAACGGAAAAAATAACAAGGAGCAGCCATGGTTTTCGGAACTGTGGCTGCTTTTGTTTATTACAAGGAGGATTGTGATGGAAGAACAGCAGGAGAAAATAGAGCTGCTCAAGAAAATTGCACACCGATTCAATGAAGCCCATGTGGTGTGGGCGCTGGGGGCATCCATGATGCTCTATTTGAAGGGCATTGCCCCCGCCTTTCATGACATTGACCTGATGATTTCCAATGAGGATGTGGCGTATGTCCGGGAAATCCTGTGTGAGATGGGGGAAATCCAACCGGCAAAGTTCAATCCCAAATATCAGACAAAGACCTTCATGGAGTTTGTCGTTGACGGGATTGACGTTGATGTTATGGCAGGATTTTCCATTCTGAAGGACGGAAAAGTTTTTGATTGCTCGTTGCAGAAGCAGCAAATCGCAGAGCAGATGCAGCTGGGGACAGTGTGCATCCCGCTGCAATCCCCTGCACTTTGGTGCGAATATTATCGCCTGATGGGGAGAACGGAAAAGGTGCAGATGATTGAACAGGCGCTGAAAGAGGGATAAGGAAGCGATGATTTTCCCGCCGGTTATCTGCACATACAGTGCTGTTTGCTGCATATTATTTTGAAAAACATATGCAGAAAGGGAGACGGAATACTTGTTTTTCTGCATATCCTATGATATGTTTATATGCAGAAAGGAAGTGACAGGATGCATCGGTTTGATTACTCTTTTTTGAATAACGGGCTGCTTCCGGCAAGTCTGGTCAATTTAACTGCCAGCATTGCCTCTCTCAAGACCATGGCAGGGGTACGCAAGGAGAGCAACATCAAGGTTTTTACAGAGCTGGAAACCATTGCAAAGGTGCAGTCGGTGAAAAGCTCCAATGCCATTGAGGGAATTGTCACCAGTGATAGCCGGATTGCAGAGATTGTCAACGGAAACAGCGCACCGCTGAATCATAACGAGATGGAGATTGTTGGCTACAGGGATGCCCTGAACGCCATTCACCGGGGATATGCGTATCTGGATTTCCGCCGGGTGGATATTCTCCGGCTGCATGAAATGCTGATGTCCATGACCGGCGATGAATACGGCGGCAAATACAAGGTGTCGGACAACTACATTCTGGAGGAGGATTCCAAGGGCAACCGCAGAATCCGGTTTCTGCCTACTCCGGCGGCAGAAACACCGGCGGCGATGGAGCAGCTGGAGCTTGCATATTTGCAGGCACGGAACGATGCGAATATCAACCAGCTGCTGCTGATTCCCTGTGTTATTCTAGACTTTTTGTGCATCCATCCGTTCCGGGATGGAAACGGCAGAATGTCCCGGCTTTTGTCGCTGCTGCTTCTGTATAAAAACGGCTATGATGCCGGGAAATATGTCTCCTTTGAGGAGCAAATCAATCAGTATAAGGCATATTATTATGACGCTCTGGCGCAATCCTCTGTGGGTTGGGCAGAAAATGAAAACAGCTATTTTCCGTTCATCGAGAATTTCCTGTCCATGCTGTATATGTGCTATAAGGAGCTGGATAAACGGTTTGCGGTGGTGCAGGGCAAGAGAATTACCAAAAAAGCACGAGTGGAGGCAACGGTGCTGAATAGTTTAACACCGCTGTCCAAAGCGGAGATTTGCAGCATTCTCCCGGATGTCAGCCCCAGCACAGTGGAAGTGGTACTCAGTGCCATGGTAAAAACCGGTTCTGTTCGGAAAATCGGTTCTTCCAGGGCGGCAAGATATATCCGGGCGTGAAAGTTTGAGGGGAATAGATGAGATTATTGTTTGAGATGGACAAGAAGGATTATGCCGGGTGTACCCACACCTACGTCCGCAATTCTGCCCGGAGCATTATCATTGTGGGCGGGAAGATTGCCATGGTTCACAGCCTGAAATACGACTACTATAAGTTTCCCGGCGGGGGCATCGAGCAGGGAGAAAGCCCGGTGAATGCCATGATACGGGAAACCCGGGAGGAAGCGGGGCTGGTGGTGAAGCCGGAAACAGTGCGGGAATACGGCTATGTCCACCGGATTCAAAGAAGCAATTCCGATGAAACGGAGTGCTTTGTCCAGGACAATTTCTACTATCTCTGTGACGCGGAAAAGGAAATAGCCGCCCAGAAATTGGACGGCTATGAAAGGGAGGAAGCCTATACCCTGGAAGTTGTTCCCCCGGAAATTGCTATTGAGAAAAACCGCAGCGTGGGCAAAACGCCTTACGCCCAGGAGATGTTTGAACGGGAAGCAAGGGTTTTGGAATTGCTGATAGCCGAGGGGCATCTGGACTGACCGTGCGTATCCATCAGGCAGTCTGATTGGAATTGCAATAATTGTACAGACTCAAAAGATAGTCAGTGCCTTCCCTCCAAATGCCGGTGTCATAGTCAAAGAGGGCTTCGTACACCTTTGAACTGGTAAAGCGAAGCAGTGCGTCTTCATAGGAAATGCCGTCTCGCAAAGAGAGCGCCTCAACCGCATCACGCATGAGACTGACGGCGCAGCCTTCTTTTTGAGCGTCTGTAAAGTTATAGCTTGATGTCTCCATAGCGGTCACTCCTTGGTAGAGGAGCATTCCATCCTGCAATTCAATCATACAGTGACCCCCCGATTCCTGAGCAGCGTTTCCACGTCATGAAGGACACAGGAATAGCCGTTTAGATGGAGAATGTCGTAGCATTCAGAGATAAATCCAAGAATATCATATTTCTTAAATAGTGCTGCACAGTCCCCGGGGGACATATTCCACTTTGTTTGAGCCATACGAAAAACCCAGCACTGCATATCGGCAATATCCAGCTGTCGTTCACTCATAGAATGTACCTCCTTTGCATACAATACTCCCAATTTAGTATAACGCTTTTCCTGGCTTATCGCAATGGAAGAATTGTAAATTTTTGGGTGTGCCCGAGAATCGGGCATCACTGCACCGCTCCCCCAAAAATCGACCGCCCCGGCAGTTGTCTGCCCGGGGCGGTTTGCGTCTTCGATGGATTTTTACTTTTCAGTGCTGTACTTGGACAAGTCCGTTGCGTAGCAATACTTTGCGGAAGTGAATTTGCCGAAGATATACTTGTTGGTTGCCGACTCGCACATGGTATAGAGCTTGCCGTCCACGGCTGCAATCTCCTCGGCCATGGGTGCCAGCTTGATGTCTGTCACCAGAGTGGAGCTGTCCAGCACATAGCGGGGGACGGTCTGTCCCAGCACGGTGACAGTGCCCTCCTCTTTCTGTACGTTGTAAATACGGATGTGAGAGAAGGCCACGGCATAGGAGGTGGAGAGGCAGATGTTCCCATTACCGTCAAAGCACATCCCCTGCACCAGGTCGGGGATGGAATAGGCGCACCGGATGGTATCGGAAATGCCCAGGGGTGCCGTCTCGTCCAGGGGATAGGCCAGAATTAGTGCATTGCTTCTGTCACCGGCAGCGGTGGTATACTTGTGGGAGTCGGGGGTGGGATAATTTTGCGCCCGGTAAAATTCGCCCACATACAACGTGTCGCCCTCAATGTGGGTAAAGGACACACGGAGGTTGTCGTCCGCTGCGGTGGTCTCGAAAAATCCCACGCTCTGAATGCTGTCGCCGCTGGAAGCGTTTTCAACGTCGCTTTTGCGGAAGACCATCAGCCCCTTGACATCTGCCACATAGACATAATCGCCGTATAAGGTGATGCCGCCAACGTGACCGGTAAAGGCGCTGCCGTCTTCATTGGCAAGGGAAAGCCGCTTGATTTCCGTTCCGTCCGATTTGGAGACCAGGGACAGCTGGGAAGCCGCGCCGCCCGTTCTGTAGCCGGTGATGAGAAAGGTATCGCTGGCATCGTCATAAGCAAGCCCCTGATGAATCATGCCGTCGGACAGGCCGGGGATGACAAAGGCTGGTTCCGAATTTCTGTAGTATTCCCGGACGGGAATGCGGAAATAGGCTCTCACACCCACAAGCAGTAGAAGCACCAGAACTGCCAGACTGCCAAGGGTGACTGCAAGCACCCGGAGGGCTTTCTGCCCGCCGGTCAGCTGCTTTTTCTGTGACATGATTTCGTCTCCTTTTGAATTGTATCTGTTGCAAAATATGTGCTACTATACCATTTTTCCGGGATGAAGTCAAACCGGATGTGCAGCACGACGATTGCAGGAGTTACAGATGCGTGAACGCCTGAATAATCGCACACGCTCATAGGAGAGGCTCTTAGCCTCCCGAGGCTTACGCAACCGAGTGGTTCTGAATAAAACTTCTGAGTTTGTGGGGTCGCCCAGCAGGCAACCCGGGCGGCTTCGAGCCGCCCCTACAGGTGCAGTGATTCTTCGCTGTAGGGGAGGCTCTTAGCCTCCCGCAGCAAATGCAACAGAGCGGTTCGTTGAATGGTAATTGCCAAAATCTTCTGAGTTCTTGGCTTCCCCCGGGGGGAAGCTGTCACGATGAAATATCGGCATCTCGGAACCGATATTTTGTCGTGACTGATGAGGGGTGGCGAGGGCTAAAAGTTTCAGATTCACCCGTTGGGTGGAGAAAACCAGAACTTATGCCTTCCATCTAGTTGCATTCATTTACCAACCTGTCGCCGCCCCTCATCAGGCTTTTTTGCCAATCGGTTCCGAAGTGCC
>ERZ791887.1567-NODE-1567-length-14997-cov-14.096373_pt1 | contig 14997 bp, 13 predicted proteins | sample MGYA00510157_ERZ791887 | MGnify/ENA primary metagenome ERZ791887 (study PRJEB30046, sample SAMN00792112) | human gut metagenome | study: EMG produced TPA metagenomics assembly of the A metagenome-wide association study of gut microbiota in type 2... | reverse complement strand
TTGAAGATTTTCACTTCCACCAGTTACGTCACACCTATACCAGCAACCTGCTCTCCAACGGGGCGGCTCCGAAAGATGTACAGGAACTGTTAGGACATTCTGATGTCAGTACCACAATGAATATTTACGCTCACTCAACAAGAAAAGCAAAACGGGATTCCGCAAGACTTCTTGATAAAGTAGCGAGCAATGCTTAACTAAAAATTTCCCTTATTTCCCTTGCGGATTCCGCATAAGGGCAAAAATAAGGGAAAATACATATCATTTCACTATTTAATGGGCTGAAAAGCCTGTAAAATAAGGAAAGTTCAGGAAATCTCTCCACAAATTCCGATTTATAACCAGCCAAATTTCATGTGGTCCGTTCATTTATTTCTTGAATTTATATTTTCCCTTTCCATGACCGGATACTGGTTCAATAATATCCGCCTGCACCAAATTGGAAAGAAGTTTCGAAGCGCCTGAACTTTTCAGCTCAAGAAGTTCCATAACTGCACTTCTTCCGAATACTCCATCAAAGCCAAACTTCTCAAAGAGTCTATGGATATGAACCGTCGTTTTTACTGTGAAATCGCTGCCTTTTGCGGAAAGCACGCTTTCAATATCCACTTTTGCGTCTTGAATGTCCACTTTTACACCTTGAATGTCCACTTTTTCTTTGTTCAGAAGTCCGCTTATGTGAAGATTTCGATTTTGAAGTTCATTTTGCTCGTTCAAAAGCAGGTTTCTAAGAAACAGTTCCAGATATTCTGTTGTTTCGTAAATACCTTTTTGCAGGTTCGTATAGTTGGCACGGACAAGTGCATTTCTGAAATACCATGCATTTTCCGCAAAAATATCATTGGTTGCAGCAAACCCCAGTGTTCTCAAATATTTAATAAAAAATACTGCTGTTGTCCTCGTATTGCCTTCCCCGAAGATATGAATTTGCCATAACCTTGAAATAAATACTGCAAGATGATGGATAATCTCATCCATTGAAAGACCTTTATAGCTAAAATCTTTCTCCTGTGAAAAATCATATTCAAGCGTTGCTCTCAGTTCAGAAGCGCTACCGTACATAACGGTTGCCCCATCAAGGACCCATTCTTTCTTTGTGATGTTATAATCTCTAATCTTTCCAGCATGGTTGTAAATCCCCTGAAAGAGTTTGCGGTGGATAGCGATATACTCATTTGGCGAAAATGAGAACGCAGTTTCTGAAAGGATTTCTGCAATACGTAAAGAAACCTTATCCGCTTCTTCGGTACGCTCATCGTCTGATAAATGCACTGGTCTTTCTTCATAGTAACTGTCAATAAGGTTCTGCGCTTCTTTCATTGTTATTTTGCCTTCAATATTCTTAATGGCAGTATCAATCAGATATTTAGATGGTTTGAGTCCGTCCACCGCCTGAAGTCCGATTGCTGTACTCCAAGCATAACCCTTATGCGCTTTATCCGGTTCAGATTCTCTTAAATATTCCTTAAATGGGTCTTTTTCCATATCCACTACCTCGTTTTCCATAGTTTCATATTTCCTTTGCATCTGTAATCAATTCGTCTGTCAACTTACGTTTTTCTTTAAAAATTTTTCTATCAAATCAATATAGTACTCTGACTGAACTATGAATAAACCGCTGCTTATAGTTTAGGTCAGAAGCCACTACTTCATAGAAGCCTCTGCCATATTTCTGATCCTCTTCAGATTCACCTTTTCAATAGACAATACATTCAATAATTTTGCAGCAAAATCGATCTGTTCGTCCGCTTTGGTAGTATAGAACGGATATTCATAAATCAGAAATCTGTATTCTTTTCCAAGCTTTTCGGCATATGGCATCCATATTTCCATTATATCAGTAGCTTTCCTTCCGTACAAGAAAAACATTCCATCCGTTTGTACCAAGTGTTGATTGACACTTTTCATTTTAGCACACCCCCGCCCTCCTATTATCAATAGGAGGGCAAAGATTAGAATTATTATCCTTTTAATTACTATCAGACTTCAACAAATACTGCTCCCATACTACACAAAAAAGTTCTTTACGTTCATAATCAAAAAAAAGAACAATCCGTGTCAGCTTACTTGCTGTTCTCCTAATTATTCCTTTCATATCTTTATTCAGCTTCGTTTTCTTCCTCTAATAACTTTATTAATGCAGAAGGCTCATGCACCTTAATAGAAGATTTCGCATAGTCCTTAACATTTCTCGTCACTATACAATCCATTTCTGTACGAATTGCTGTTTCCACCATAATAGCATCTTCATAATCGCCAATTTCAGAAGATATTGCTTTCCGGCAGTCTAAAACAAATGAAACAACGTAAAAAGTTTGCCCAAAATCTTTCGTGTTTCTGCGTCGCTATGTGTTAAACGATGTGTCAGATAATAGATATCTGTAACTGACTTTGCAGTAATATATCCCTCATATTGTATTCAACTTTTCTTCTCGTGATTCTTCCAGTGTCATATCATTTGAAAGAACACCAAATAGTGACTTAGCAACGTCTACTCTGTCCTGATATGGGTTAGACAATTTTGCGACGACTTTTCCGTTACGAGTAATATAAATATCCTCTGTTTCTGCAAGCATAAGATATTTGCCAAGATTAATTTTTAATTCAGTTGCAGTAATGGACATATCATCATCACCTTTCTTGAAGAATAACTATTTATCGTCTCATAAAGAGAATCTCTCTTTTCAATTATATTATACACAAATCGAACGATTTTATCAATAAAATCGTTCGAAAATCGACTATTGAATGCTGGTCGGAGCGCTACTCCGCCAGATACATCTTCAGGCTTCCTTCCACCGCATCCATGGCTTCCTCCACACTCGCCTGCCCGTTTAGGTATGCCTGTAAGCTCTCGGTCAGGGAAGTCTCGATCTGAGTGTCTTCCTTAAGGCACAGGGTGGCTGCCCTGCACAGCTCCATCAGATGATTTGCGGTCTCCTCAGAGTAGGCTTTGATGGCGAACTCTGCGGTACTGCCGTCGATATCATAGGTGGTATAGGCTTCCGCCATGCTGCGGTCTGCTGCAGCCTGCGTCTCCAACGCTTTTGCATTGACAGGAAATCCCTCATAGGTATCCACGCTCTGCAATTCTTCGGACAGAGCAAACCGCAGGAAATCCTTTGCAATCTCCACGTGTTCACTCTGGCTGTTGATTCCAATGACCATCTTCGGATAAAATGCATTTTCCACGGATACCACATTGGCATTCAACAGTTCTGCCACAGCATAGGGTGTCATTGCCTGATTAAAGCCGTCAGTCTCCTGAAGTACCAGCTTCACATCAGATCCCAGATCCCAGATATTCGCTGCACGGCCTTCTTTTCTGGAAGGCAGGATACCGCAGTTATCCGCAATCTTCTTCAAATCTTCCAGCCAGGGACGTAAAGAATCACGATTCACCTGACGGTTCTGTAAAATATCATCCACGATCAACGGATAGAACTCTTCCACCAGTTCGCCGCAGGTACGGTCTCCCAGATAACTCTCCGTCTTTCCGGATACCGCCTTTGCAATAGCGTCCATGCTGCTCATTTCCTTCGGCTGCACATCCCTTCCGACAGCTAACAATAATCCGAATTGCAGCGGCACCGCATACCGTCTTCCATCCGCCTCTTCATAGGCTGTTGTGATGTTGGAAAGCAGGGTTCCGTCCTCTTCCATGGGCTGCAAAATCTCTTGCAGATTAAATAGCAAGCCCTTAGAGGCATATGTGTCCAGTTTCAGATGATCCATCACCATGAGATCCGGTCCGTTGCCGGAGGTCAGGGAAGTGTTAAGATCCTGATAGATCTGCTGATAATCCGCATTTCCGCTGTATTTATCCGTCATGGAGATTGCCGCATCCACATGGATCAGTATCTCCGGATGCTGCTTATGATACTGCACCGCAGCCTGCTGTAAAAAGAAGCTCTCCTCTACGGTATACAGTGTCAGTTCTTCGGTCACCTCTGTCACCGCATCGGGATCGTAGCGGTAAATCATTATTTTATCCCCGCTCTCGCTTCCAAACCACGCGTATACACTGCCGTCCGACAGCGCCACAATATCCCTGCACCACTGATCCGACAGAGAAAAACCGGTATCGATTCCCTGAAGCAGCTTCTGCCAGTTGGTATCGCCTGCGTCGCAGCGGAAGAATCCGTCTGCATCCGCCGCATAGACTGTGCCATCTCCCAGCACACTGAAATAAGCAGAGCTGTAACTGTCCTGGGAAAAAGGAAGCACTTCCTTCTTTTTTGCCCCATTGCTTCCATCCAGCTGCATCTGCAACAGACCGTTCACGTTCCCCTGTTCATCCGCCTGTGCCAGATACAACGTATCTCCCACAGCACTGACCCACTTATTATCCGCCAGACTGCCGCTGTCTGTCAGACTGTCACTCTCCTGGCTGCTCACCAGGCTCCCATCCTGTGCCAATACAACATCCAGGGAAAAATAAGACAGTCCCACTAACAATCCGTCCTCTGTCAGTGCCACATACTGCGGTGTATCATAGAACCGATAGCCATCCATATCCATAGGCTCCAGCCACTTCTGTGGTGTAATATCCAGCGCACTGCCGTCCGCTTCCTTCCACAAGTGTGCCGAAGAGCTCTCCTCATCCCGGTAACAGTTGCCGTACAGGTACTGATTCCCCTCCGCATCCTGCAACAGTGTAAAACTGTCACTGCTCTCCAGATCCTTTCCTTCGGGAAACGCCTTCAGCCAGTCCTGCGTCACTTCCGTCAGAGTATCCCCTTCGTCCAGCTTCCATTCCTCTAAAGAGACCTGACCTTCTACGCCTTCTGCCACAAGAAAATGTAATTCATCACCTGAACGGAAGATCTGGCTAATATTTTTGTCCTTCCATTCCTCCGGAAGTGCGAGTTCCGTCTCTACATATCGCCCTTTCTGCACTTCATCAGGTGACGCTGCAATCTGCTGATCGTTCTTATTCCCACACCCGGTGAACAGTCCCATGACGATCGCCATACAGGTCGCCAGTGCGATTCCTTTTTGCATGTTATTGTTATTAAAGTAGTTTCTGTTTCGCATCTTAATATCCAGTCCCTTCCTGTAATCTGCAAATTTGCTCTTTCACATCTTTTTCTTACAGGAAAAGTATAGTGGTTTCTTTCTTAAGATAACAGCAGGCACGGGTTAAGATGCCTTTACCATATGATTAAGATTTTCTTAACGCAAAACGGAACCGGCACAAACGCCGATTCCGTCTTCTCCGGGAACCATTTAGGAATTTAATATCTTCATAAATTCTTCTCCGGTAATGGTCTCTTTTTCATATAAATACTGGGACAGTTCATCCAGTTTAGTGCGATTTTCCAACAGGATCTGCCCTGCCTTCTCATGCTGCTTCTTCACCAGCTCCACAACTTCTCTGTCGATGGCAGTCTGGGTCTCCATGGAACAGGTCAGGGAAGCATCCCCACCCAGATACTGGTTCGTCACGGTCTCCATGGCTACCATGTCAAAATCCTTGCTCATACCGTAGCGGGTGATCATGCCTCTGGCAAGCTTGGTTGCCTGCTCGATATCGTTGGAAGCTCCTGTGGTCACAGAACCAAAAGCAATCTCTTCCGCGGCACGTCCACCGGTCAATGTAGCGATCTTGTTCTCCATCTCTTCCTTGCTCATCAGATAATGATTGCCTTCCTCTTCCACCTGCATGGTATAACCCAGTGCACCGGAGGTACGGGGCACAATGGTGATCTTCTGTACCGGTGCGGAATTGGTCTGCCTCGCTGCTACCAGTGCGTGTCCGATCTCATGGTATGCCACGATCCGCTTTTCCTTATCTGTAAGGATGGCATTCTTTTTCTGATAACCGGCAATGACTACTTCAATACTCTCTTCTAAGTCTGCCTGGGTTGCGAACTTACGTCCATCTCTGACTGCCCGAAGAGCTGCCTCATTGACGATATTGGCAAGCTCTGCACCGGAGGCTCCGGAAGCCATACGGGCGATCTTGTTGAAGTCCACATTATCTGCGACTTTGATCTTACGGGCATGCACTTTCAGGATTTCTTCTCTTCCTTTCAGGTCGGGAAGCTCTACCGGCACACGTCTGTCAAAACGTCCGGGACGTAACAGTGCGGGATCCAGACTCTCCGGACGGTTGGTGGCCGCCAAAATGATAACGCCGTTGTTGCCTTCAAAGCCATCCATCTCCGTTAACAGCTGGTTCAGGGTCTGTTCTCTCTCATCGTTACCGCCCACCTGTCCGTCACGCTTTTTACCGATGGCATCGATCTCATCGATAAATACGATACAGGGAGCCTTTTCCTTTGCCTGTTTGAACAGGTCTCTTACTTTGGAGGCACCCATACCTACGAACATCTCCACGAATTCCGAACCTGACATGGAGAAAAAGGGAACATTGGCTTCTCCGGCTACTGCCTTGGCTAACATCGTCTTACCGGTTCCGGGAGGGCCTACTAAGAGGATACCCTTCGGCATGGAAGCACCGATCTCTTTGTATTTGTCGGGATCATGCAGGTATTCCACGATTTCCGTCAGATTTTCCTTCGCCTCGTCCTCTCCTGCCACATCAGTGAACTTGATACCGTTGGAAGACTTTACATAGACCTTCGCATTGCTCTTGCCCATGCCGCCCATGCCGAACATCATAGAGTCACCGCCGGCCTTTTTTGCCATCTGACGGTACATCAATTGTCCGAAGCCAATAATGATAATCAACGGCAGCAGCCAGCTGATCAGGAAGCTTAAAACCGGCGATGCTTCCTCCACGATCTCACTGGAGAATTTTGCCCCGCTGTCATACAGTCTCTGCGTTCTGTCCGGATCATCCATCAGACCGGTCTTGTAGATGGTCTTGTCATCTTTTGCCGTGAATACGATCTGATTGTCCTGGACCTGTACCTCATCGATCTGTTTATCATAAGTCATCTGCATAAAAGTGTTGTAATCTACTTCCTTCACTGCCCGCTGTACGATCTGCGGTACCAGAAGACTGTTGATCAGGATAATCACGATCAGTGCAATCATATAATAAAATATGAACGGTTTTTTGTTTGGTTGTTTGACTTCCTGCATACATTTTCCCTTTCTCATTCCTGTATTATTGTCCAAATCTGTTGTAATAAATCAATCATAGCCACTTTTTTCCACACAATCAATGGATATTCTCTTACCTTATTCTAAAAAAAAGATAAACTTATGCGGTGAAAAGACTACGTTTTTCAAAATCTGTTTCTTTCCATTTTCAGGCAAAAGAGAGACAATCAAAATAGATTTTTACTTGCCAAAAGGTTCAAAAAGGAGGAAACGTCTGTGTCGGATACTACCAAAAAGAGATTAAAATTCGCAGGAAAGCTTCTGTTTGTCTGTCTGTTATTAGGTATCCTGTATTACAGCTTCCGGGATTCCATGGGAGATATGCTGACGGAGCTTGCCAATGTCTCCCCGCAAGTGGTCATGTCCCTGTTCCTGACCGTGATCCTCTACCATATCTTTGAAGGGCACATCACCTGGCTGATCGTGCATAAAACGCATCCGGAATATCCCCGCTGGAAGGGATTCTGTAATGCTTTCTACTGCTCTTTCTATAAGACAGCCACGCTGGGCAGCGGTTCCGGCATCGCAGGAATCTATTACCTGAACAAAGCCGGTATCCCGGTTTCCAATGCCACCGGCATGTACTTTTTCCAATATATTGTCCACAAGGTCTCTATGGCAGTCTATAGTCTGCTATTGTTTTTGGCAACCTATGGATTTATTCATGCTTCATTTGCCGATTATCAATGTTATATCCTGTTGGGATTTGCAGGAGTCTGTGTGATTGCAGGAGTTCTGTTAGCTGTCGCTACCGTACCCTGGATGCAGACCGCATGTAATCTGCTGGCCAACCGGTTCCGTGCAAAGCATCCCTCCTGGGAGGAAAAACTCACCGGTGCCGGGCATAAGCTTGCCCTGCTACAGGCGGAAAGCCGGTCTCTGTTACGAGATCCATTACTGCTACTTCGATTGTTCCTGTGTAATGTATTAAAATTCACTACCTGGTATATCATTCCATGGATCGTGTTCTGCAATTCTCTTAGAGGAGAATCCGGCGATCTGCCCTTTTCTTTCCTGCAATGTTTTGCTCTGACCTCCCTCAGCCAGTCGCTGGCGGGGGTCATCCCCACTCCGGCGGGGATTGGATCCGTAGAAGCCGTCTTCACATTGCTGTTTCGGCGTCTCCTGCCGGAGGCCAAAGCCCTGTCTGCCGTGCTTCTCTACCGTTTCGCCACCATGCTGTTACCTTGTGCGATCGGTGCGTTCTTTGTACTGGGGGAGAGGATTATTTCTCTGCACAGGAAAAAGAGAACGGCAGACTAATATGCTTTCCTAAAATCTCCACGCAAAACAAGCCACAACACAGTATTCTGTGTCGTGGCTCTTATTATGTTCCGTTATGATAAAAACAAATACTAAGTATTACTTTCTCTGTAAGAAATCAGGAATCTTCAGGGATTTCTCTTCTACAGAGCTTCTGATATCTGTAGGCTTATGAATACCGGGCACCGGCTGTATGGGTCTCGGAGCCTGTCCTCCCTGTCCCTGGGATGTCGTAGGAGCGGTAGACTGTATATTCATTCCCTTCAGAGAACTGGGAGTCATATGGGAAGCAGGCTGTCTGAATGCAGCGCCTCCTCCCAGACGATTCTGTACACCGTTGTTGGCCTTGTCTTCCAGACCGGTAGCAATAACCGTAATGGTGCAACTGTCGGACTTGGACTCATCATACATGGCACCGAAGATAATATTTACATCGTCTCCTGCCAGCTCCTGAACATAGCTTGCCGCATCGGAAGCATCTGCCAGGGTAATGTCACCGGAAATATTGATGATAACATGGGTAGCACCGGAAATCGTAGTCTCTAACAGAGGGCTCTCCACTGCCATCTTGACAGCTTCCATAGCCTTGTCATCGCCCTTGCCTTCACCGATACCGATGTGAGCAATACCCTTGTCCTTCATAACCGTCTGTACATCTGCGAAATCCAGATTGATAACTGCGGGAACATTGATCAGGTCAGTGATTCCCTGTACTGCCTGCTGCAGTACTTCATCCGCCTTCTTCAGTGCTTCCGGCATGGTGGTACGTCTGTCCACGATCTCCAGAAGCTTATCATTGGGGATTACGATCAGGGTATCCACGTGTTCCTTGATACGCTCGATACCGTTTAATGCATTGACCATACGGGCTTTTGCTTCAAAACGGAAAGGCTTCGTTACCACACCAACGGTTAAGATGCCCATATCCTTTGCAAGCTTGGCCACTACCGGAGCAGCTCCGGTTCCGGTACCTCCACCCATACCACAGGTGACGAATACCATGTCTGCACCCTTCAGAGCTGCGGAAATCTCTTCTGCACTCTCCTCGGCTGCTTTCTCACCGATCTCAGGCTTGGCTCCCGCACCAAGACCCTTGGTCAGCTTCTCACCGATCTGTAACAGTTTCGGAGCTTTGCAGAGCTGCAATGCCTGCTTATCGGTATTCACCCCGATAAAATCCACTCCGTCAATCTTCTCATCTATCATTCTATTTACAGCGTTGTTACCCGCGCCACCTACACCGACTACGATGATCTTGGCAGCTACATCCGCGTCATTCGTCTTAATCTCCAGCAAGGTTAGTTCCTCCTTTTAACCTTTTTCAACTTCACATAGACTATCATATAATCATTTTACAAATTTAGCAACCTATTTTTTCAAAATGTTTCACAAATGTTTCACGCGTCCGGTTTGAAGGTAAATTTACCCTTTCCTTCCTCGTAGTTTTCCATTTGCAGGGTTCCGCTTTTACCCTGTAACTTCTCCAGGAAGTCCGGCAACAACTGCAGCTTGTCCTCTATATGGCTGTTGTCACTGCCCATGGACACCTTGATCTGTCCGAAGTAGATCGTAATGTCACCGGAAGAATGCAGATAGATCTTGTCCGCAGCCAGTGAATATTTGTTCAAAAGCTTTGTCAGATCCATGATCCTGGAAAACACCTGCGGATCCTCCACCGGCAGCTGCTCTCCCAGCACCACATGGTTGAAGGAAAGCCCCGTGATCTGCGGTATTCCCTGGGTGCGGATCCCGGAACTTTCCACCACATAGCCGTCTTTATCAAAATACATATAAGTATCCAGATATTTCACATATCCCGCCAGTGCTTTTTCATATACAGTGATCTTGATCGTGTCGGGTGCCAGAATCGATACATTCATCACATCCACAAAGGGAATGTCCTGAATCCCTCTGTCCCGGTATTTCAGAGACAGATACAGGGAATTATCTCCCAAAGGTCCCGACATCACGATCTCCATGATCTCGTCCTCGGTATAATGCACATTGCCCTCCACATACACGGTACGTACCGTATACACGGAGTGCAATGCCACCGCACCACCGCCCAGTGCCAGCAGCAGGATGCCTATGATCACTATTCTTCTGATAATTTTGCTTCGGTCTCTATACACTGATGATCCGTGCTCCTAATTCTCTCAAGTCTCTGCAGATATTTTCATATCCGCGTTCTATAAAGTGCTGTCCTGTCACGAAACTCTCGCCTTCTGCCGCAAGCCCCGCCAGAACCAGTGCCGCACCGCCGCGAAGTTCACAGGCTTCCATCCGGCTTCCCCGTAAATGCTCCACTCCGGTGATCACGGCATGTCTTCCGTCCTTCAGAACAATCTCTGCTCCCATGCCCTTTAGCGGTTCCGCAATACGAAAACGATTCTCGAAAATATTCTCTTCAATGCAGCTGCATCCTTCCGCTTTCGTCAGCACCGCCATTGCCACCGACTGCAGATCCGTGGGAAACCCCGGGTAAGGTCCGGTCCGTAAATACGGTATAGCCTGCGGTCTTTTGGAACACTGTACGAACAGACCTTCCTCCGAGGTGATACACTGTGCACCCATTTTTTCCGCCACAAAGGTCACCGCTTCCATCTGCTCCCAGGGAGCCTCTGTCAAAAGTACACTGCCTCCACAGCCGATACAGGCGAACAGATATGTCCCGGCTACAATCCGGTCTGACGGAACTGTGTACCGTGTACTATGAAGTGGTCTGTCACCATGAACCAGAAGTTCCGTTTCTCCGATTCCTTCGATCTGTGCACCACATGCCGTCAGAAATTCGCACAATGCCGTCACTTCCGGTTCTCTGGCGGCCCCCAGTATCCTGGTGTCTCCGTCCGCCTTCACCGCAGCCAGCAAAATATTCTCCGTAGCTCCCACACTGGGAAACTCCAGTGTGATCTCTGCCCCGTGCATTTTCCCATCCTTCACCTGTGCAGACAGAAGCCCTTCTTCCTCCCGGAATTCGACGCCCATCTGCTGTAGTGCCCTGATGTGCAGATCGATCGGCCGTTCTCCGATGACGCACCCACCCGGATGCTCCATGGTCACATAACCACATCTTCCCAGCAATGCTCCCAACAGGCACAGAGATGAACGCATTCCGGTGATAGCTTCCCCCTGCATCCGTCTGGCCTCCGCTCTCTCGCAGGGAAGTTCTTCATTTTCTCCCGGCTGTACCCGGATCCCTTTTTCCTGCCAGTGCACCAGACATCCCAGTTCCCGAAGCAGATGCACAAAACGATGTACATCTGCAATACGTGGGCAGTTCTGAATATAGGATACTTCATTGGTAAGAAGCGTTGCCGCCAGGATCGGAAGTGCCGCATTCTTTGATCCCTGTATGCGTACCTTCCCCTGCAGCGGAATGCCTCCCTGCATGCGGATTCCTTTCATACAGCACCATCCCCGTTTTTATGATAATCTTATCTTATGTAGGAAAGCACTGTTTCGTACCATGTCTTCTGAATATGTATTTTTCTACAGCTCTTTTAACTGGATCCGGCGCGCCACGCTTAATACCAGTCCGATCTCCGACAGCAAAAACAATGCCGAAGAACCACCGTAACTGATAAACGGCAGGGAAATTCCGGTGTTGGGAATGGAGTTGGTAACTACGGCAATGTTTAAGATCGCCTGGATCGCGATATGTCCCATAACGCCCACCACCAGCATGGCGCCGAACAGGTCCGGTGCATTGTTGGCAATGACCATCATCCGCCACAACAGCATAATGAACATGAGAATAATGGCAACCGCTCCGAACAATCCCAGTTCCTCGCAGATAATGGAGAAGATCATGTCGTTCTGCGCCTCGGGCAGGAAGCTTAACTTCTGCATACTCTGCCCCAGTCCCTTGCCCCAGATGCCACCGCTTCCGATGGCATACAGTGCCTGCAGGGTCTGGAAGCCTTTATCCTGTGCCTGACTTTCCGGGTTCAGCCACGCCTGGATTCTTGCCAGACGGAACTTGCCACCGATCTTATCTCCCAACTGTACGACTGCGACTACCAAAAGTCCAGCCGCCGCCAGTACGCTGCCTCCCATGATGATGAATTTCTTGTAATCCGGGCTTGCCACGAATACCATCAGCACCGCAATACCCATAATAATAATGGCGGAACTCAAATTATCCGTAATGAGGTACACCGATGCTGCGATCGGCAGGGGTGCCGCCATCATGGTAAAGAAGCCTTTCATGGTACGGACGCTTTTTCCCATCTTGCATACCAGACTTGCCAGGAACAGGATCATACACAATTTCGCTACTTCCGCAGGCTGCAGGTTGAAGCCCGTATGTGGGATACCGATCCATCTGGTAGCGCCGTGGGAAGTGATACCCAGGGGTGTCTTTACCAGGAAGATCAGGATCATGGACACCACATATCCCAGGGTGGCAAACCGTTCCCAGAAAGTATACGGGATATTGGCAATGACCATCATGAAGACCAGACCAATGATATTGGCGATCAGCTGTTTCTTCATATAATAGGCGGCATCTCCATAGGAATCATAAGCCTCATAGGAGCTGGCCGAATAGATCATGATCAATCCGAATCCCAGTAAAAACAGCACAATAAAAAGCAGGCTGTAGTCAAAAAAGTATTCGGATTGTTGTTTCTTTTTACGTCTTCTTCTCCGCGTTTCTGCCATGCCTGCTTTTACTCCTTACTTCTGTTATGATTTCTTATTCCGCCAGTCCGTGTACATATTCCTTGAAAAGCTGTCCTCTGACTTCATAGTTCGGGAACATGCCCCAGCTTGCACAGGCCGGAGACAACAGTACCGCTTCTCCCGGCTGGGCCAGTTCGGTACACAGCTTCAGGCATTCCTCATAGGTATCTGCGAAACGGATCTTATCAAAGCCATGCTTTCTGGCACACTCGGCAATCTTCTCTCTTGTCTGGCCGATGAGGACAAGGCACTTTACCTTGCCATCAAAGCTGTCGATCCACTCATCGTACTCACTCTGCTTGTCATAGCCGCCGCCGATGAGAACCGTGGGCTTACTCATGGCTTTGATGCCCTGGATCGCCGCATCGGGATTGGTTCCCTTGGAATCGTTGTAATAGTCCACACCGCCCTTGGTAGCCACGAATTCGATCCGGTGCTCCACCGCATGGAAACCGCGGATCACAGTAAGGATCGTCTCCATGGGCACCTGCATACCTTCTGCAATGGCTATGGCTGCCATGACATTTTCCACATTGCACAGGCCTACCAGATTCATATCCTTGTGAATATCCATCAGTTCGGTCTCTTCGCCGTTCACACTCTTGATAATCTTGTCTCCCCGCAGGAAGTAACCGTTTTTCAGCTCGTGATGGGAGGAGAACAGTACCGGAGTCGCAGGACATCTTCCTGCGAAATCTCTGGTATAATCATTGTCATAATTCAATACACAGATATCATTTTTTGTCTGGTGAGAAGCCACTGCTTCCTTGGCTGCCACATAGGCCTCCATGGTATGATGTCTGTTCAGGTGATCCGGTGTAATATTCAGGATGGATGATACTACCGGATGGAATGTATGTATGGTCTCCAGCTGGAAAGAACTGATCTCTCCTACAGTGACACTGTCCTTTGAAGTCTTATCCGCTTCCAGGGTATAGGGATTACCGATGTTACCCACCACGAAAGTCTTATTCTTACCGAAGTGTGCCTTCATGATCTCACCGGTCAATGTGGTGGTGGTAGTCTTGCCGTTAGTGCCGGTAATGGCGATCACTCTGCCTTGCTCCGCAAGGAATCCCAGTTCGATCTCTCCCAGAATCTGTACCCCACGGTCCCTCATACGGTTCACCAGCGGAATATCCGTAGGTACTCCGGGGCTTAAAACGGTTGCCTGAATGCTCAGTTCTACCTCCTCCGGCAGTTCTCCGGCGATACAGACTGCCTTGCTTTCCCCGGGAAGCTTCGCCTCCAGATCTTCCTTTGTCAATTTATCACTGCTGTCATACAGAACCACGTCTGCATGATATTTTTCCAATAAAGCCACTGCACCGATCCCGCTGATGCCGGAGCCGATGACCAGACATTTTTGTCCTTCTAACATTTTCCTTACCATACCTTTCTGTAAAAGTCCATTATTTCATTATAACGCATTCCCTACAAATGGGGAAGAGATTTTTACAGGAGACTTACGCAAAGAAGCCCTCCAACATATATATGTCGGAGAGCTCCGGTTCATTCCAGTTTCTGTGTACAATAATCTTCGGTTCTACGCTTCTACGATCAGATATCTGCCGTCTCCGATATCGAATACTTCATCTGCCTCCAGAATCTCATCATCCACAGCGCCGTCCACATCCATGCCGGCCTCATCAAAATACTCAATGACATCCTCCACGGAATCTACCACGACTGCCATGCACTCTTCCAGAAAATCTTCTGCCTCATCCAGTGTCTCTGCTACAGCTTCCGGAAAAAGCTGGAGCTGTTTGTCCAGAAAGCATTCCAGTACCGCATCATCATACTCTCGCATGCTATTACCTCCAAATTCTTACAAAAATGTCTTATTTATTTTCATAATAATATGGATATAAGATTACGTCAATTAGCAATTCTATATAGATGTAAATTGAGAGTTAGTAAAGAAATGCTATCAAATCCCCGTAGCCCTTGGCAGGGTATAAGAAACGCGGCACG
>ERZ791887.1544-NODE-1544-length-15228-cov-8.306400_pt1 | contig 15228 bp, 19 predicted proteins | sample MGYA00510157_ERZ791887 | MGnify/ENA primary metagenome ERZ791887 (study PRJEB30046, sample SAMN00792112) | human gut metagenome | study: EMG produced TPA metagenomics assembly of the A metagenome-wide association study of gut microbiota in type 2... | reverse complement strand
GACGTCGGGCAAGGTGGTATACCATCCCTAAGTCCGTATTTCAATCCACGCGCCCCGCGAGGGGCGCGACTTGTTGGAGAGTTTGCATTAGGAGAACAAACGTATTTCAATCCACGCGCCCCGCGAGGGGCGCGACGTGTTTGGGTCAACCATTACTTTTCCGTAATGCAGATTTCAATCCACGCGCCCCGCGAGGGGCGCGACAGCAAAAGTGAACAAATTTCTTCGCACATTTTTGCAAAAAAGGCATGGATTCCAGATATTTTTGCGCAAAACGCTGCCTTTCAAAGCGTTTTGCCGCTTGCAGATCGGCAAAAACTTCTCTATTTGCGGTGCGAACCGCTGCGGAAATTTCTGCGAGCTTGTGCTTCGCACTATAAGATCATCGGTTCCTCGGGCAGATACGTCTGCTTGCAGCCGAAGTGTTCGATTTTATTCTCGTACTTCTTGCCCAAGTAGTAAAATCGAAGGCTGTCCTTTTCTGGGTCAATGATCTTACAGAGTTCATTTTGCAGCTTCCGGCACTGCGCCGTATCCAGCAGACATTCAAACACGGAATTCTGCACGCGCTGACCGTAGTCGACGCACCGCTTTGCAATCTGCCGCAAACGCTTGCGCCCGGCGGCGTCTTCCGTGCTGACATCGTAAGTGATCAGTACCAGCATAAGAGCCTCACTTCCACAAAAACGGCGGGTAATCTTCGAGATCATCGCGCAGGTAACGCGCCAGCAGCAGGCTTTGCACATAGGGGACGAGTCCCCACGGCATCTTTTCATCCAGAAACGGGTGGGTGATGGTCTCCTTTTTCCGCTCCTGCCACTTTTGCAGAAACGTTCTGCGCCCTGCGTCCGTCAGCAGCACCGCGCCGCTTTCCCGAAACTCAAAATCGGCGGGCTTCATGATACGGTTGTTGATGAGCGTGAGCACAAAGCGGTCTGCAAAGCAGGGACGCAACTCCTCCATCAGATCGAGCGCCAGAGACTCCCGTCCGGGGCGGTCGCGGTGGAGACAGCCAACATACGCGTCCAGCCCCACGCTTTCGAGCGCCGATGCGCAGTCGTGTGCAAGCAGGCTATAGGCAAAAGACAACATTGCATTGAACGCATCGAGCGGCGGACGGCGGCTGCGCTCGTGAAAGAAAAAGGTTTCCTTGCCCTGTAAGATCATGTCGTCCAGCACGCTGAAATATGCCGCTGCACCGATGCCTTCCAGTCCACGCAGACTGTCCGGCGATGTTTCCTCCGCAATTTGCGGCAAAAGCCCCTGAAGCTACGCGGATACAGAGGAAAAGCGCACATCGTCAATGCGCTGGACATGGTCGCGGCGTGTGCGCTCCACGCTCCAGCGGGCATTGAAGACCTTGCCGAAAACCATATTCTGGGCGATTCGGCAGCTTTGCGATGGGTCATCTGCCACGCGGTACTGCATCCGCCGCAGAAGAACATTTCCCTGCATCTGCCCGGAAACGCACGCAAGGAATTTTCCCCGTGGCGAGCAGAACGCAAGCCCGATCTCCCGCTGCGCGCATTTTCCCATCAATGCAGGCGAAGCCCCTGCGTAGGAGAAGGTGACGATGCTTTGCAGAGTGTGCAGCGGATAGCGCGCGACCGCTTCCCCGCCGCGGTTCGCCACAATATTTTCGCCGTCCAATGAGAGGTAGATGTCCTCCGAGGTGACAAAAAGCGTATTCAATAGCTGTCTCATGGCGCTCCCTCCATAGCGCCGCGCAGATACGAGGAAACGGATTTTCCGCGCATCAGCTTCGGCAGGCACAGCGATTTGAGCGAGCAGGCGCTGCAGGCCTTTGTCGGCTTTACCTTCGGCGTGTGGCCGCGCCGGTAAAGGTCGTGCATCTCCGACAGAAGAGCCGTTACCTCCCGCCGCAGCTCCGGCGTAAAGTCTACCTCGGTGCGGCACCGCGGCTCGCCGTAATACAGCGCGCCACGCGGAATCTCGCAGCAGAGCATTTCTTCAAGGCACATCGCCTGTCCGCAGAGTTGAAGCGCATCCTCCGTTCCCTCTTTTGGTTTTCCACGCTTATATTCCACAGGATATGGCTGCCACAGCCCCTCACGCCCCTTGAGCGGGATGCCGGTTTCGCCGCGGTGAAATTCCAGCACGTCGCACGCGCCGGAAACGCCGAGCGAGCGCGAGAAAATGCGCATATCGCGTGTGACGAGGAGATCTCCCCTGCTTTCGGAAAATGCGCCGTTGTGCGCGTTTTCATGCAGGATCGCGCCGTCCGTCGTGCGGTAATTCTCCGCCCACTGGTTCTCGATGTGAATGAGCGCCCACTGGCGGCGGCAGAACTTAAAATGCTGCAAGCCGGAGAGCTGGAGGAAGTCCTCGTCATTAAAGTCCATCAATCACTTCCGGTTCCAATCCAGGCAGAGCTTCTACAGTGATGGCATAGTCATCCACAGAGGAAGGAATATGGTCTGAATCTTTCAGAGTGACTTTTACAGAACGGTGTACTTTGGCGGAAGAATACTGCCCGTCCTTGCAGTTATGCTGCCACCAGAAAAGCTTGACCACCTCCATAGAACCATCTGGACGGGCGGCGGAGGCATCATTGACAAACAGCGTCCGTAGACACTCCTTCACCACTTGTGCGTCCTCTTCTGTGAAGCCTGTTTTTTCTGCCAACTGCACATTGATGGAGCCTTTGAGCAGATAAAGGCCGAACTGTACAAAATGCTTATTGCCCATGGTATCCGAAGAACGTTTTTCACCGGGTTCACCGTTGACACTTTTTGTAATCTGAAGTGTCTGCACATCCACGGGTGAAATACTGACCGCCTGATGAATGGAAACAGGGCCACGCACACCCGCAGATACACTGTCTTTGCCCTTAAAAGCGAACACCTGTCCGAATGTGCGTACATCCAGCCAAGTTTCGCAGGCTTTTTTGGTATACTCCTCACGATTTTTAATGCCTTTCAGGTTTGTGGAAGCACGTTCGCTCAGGCTGCCAAAGCCATCATCACACCGGTCCTCAGATTGCACAAAGATTGAATAACCCTGATCCTGCATCCGGTTGCGAATCTTCCGCTTGATGCACACATCGGAAATCTCACCAAAATTGTTATAATCCGTGCGGGGCCGGTTGCCGTTTAAGGGATCGCCGTTGGCATTTGCCATGTTGACCGAGATCAATGCTACAAAATCGATCTTGTTCTGTAATGTACTCATTGCTTGCTGTCCTCCTCGTTCTGTTCATTCTCTTTTTTCTGATACAGTGCGCTGCGCTGGAGATAGTATCCCATCAGATAGCTGGGCTCCAACGGCCGATTTCTCTGGTTTTCTGGGAATTTATCGATTTCTTCCATGATTTGGCCGATCATATTCTTGTAAAATACGCGGCTTCCCGGGCGGAGCCTCGGTAAATAAGCCTGCTCAAGCTGCTTTTCCAGATTGGCCGCCACATACATGGGACGGCGGCAGAAAACGGACATCTGCCGGATTGCATTCGGTTCCCGATTTTCGTTGTCAGTGTAAGTATCCCGCTCCACTTTTTCCATCACGGCCAACAAACGGCCAAACTGATAGCTGCGATCTTGTTTGCTGGAATCCAGTGCCATACTCCATTCCTCCCCATTTCGATCAAAATCATATTTTTTCAAAACAGCACACGCTGTAAACAACACGCCTCGCCAGATATCCTTTTCAAAAGACTGTGGATTTGAAGCCCGCCAAACCAGCATATCTTTGATGTCGGAAGGGAATCTGGCGCGGTCTACACGGCAGGACAGCAACCGTTGGACTTGCTGCTTTAACACCCGATTGTCCGTTTTCAGCTGGCCGTTCTGGCAGGTCCCAAAGGCGTCATTCACGATCTGGTATAAGGACGGTGCCCAGATGGCACCCTGCCAGTTGGGCCAGCAGCAGATCGTGTCCCAATCATGGAGCCTTTGCAGAAAATCCGATCCCATCAGTTCATTGTAATATGTCATGGATAAGCGCCCTGTGGTGGCAGCATCGAAAGCTGCGATCACAACTCCGGCAGAATCCGGTAGTAAATTGCGGTATCCCATCAGCGTTTTGTGCAAGTCCTCCCGGTATTCGGTCGGTTCGGTGATCGGTGTTTTATTCACTCGAAATGGGCCCGTTGCGCTGCAGGTTTTTCTCCCCTGCGGATTCCAGCACAAAAACACTCTACCACCGATCAAAGTTCCCTGATTCACAATCAACCAGCGCAGCGCGTTGTGTGCTTCCTGGGATGCCTCGTAACCGATAGTCGCTGCCTGCCAATCCGCCGCAAATCGCCCACGGTAAGTAAAACCGTTTTCATCGTTCGAGGAAATCAATTTGGCATTACCGCCGCATGCCGGAGCAATCCCTTTGGGATGCTGGATAGCGGGTCGTGACAGTGTTCCGCTAACCATACATAGTTCTTTACCCTGCCCTTCCATTTTGGCGCGGTAGTAATCTATAAATGCGCGAAAAAGGCTTTGGTCTTGCCAGCATGCGTCAGATTCGTTACTGTCTAACCCGACCACGCGCCAACACACCATGGCATCTTCTTCCTTGGGATGTCCCTTTTCATCAAGCTGTATAACATCGCTCTGTGCAAGGTCGGCAAGAATCGTGCCGCTTTTTACATAATTTAGAATCGGCCGGAGTTTAGGGTGTCCGCAAGAAGATTCTGCCCATTGTGTCAGCTGCGTCACATATCCTTCATATTTCTTGGCGTCGTACCCTGCCAGATACTTTAGTTGATCGCAAAGGGGATGCGGTCTTGGGTTTGTCCCGCTGCGCCCGCCGGATTCCTCTGTGACTGGAATTACAATTTTAGGTTCTTTTTTGTCTATTGCCTTAGCACTTCGAAATTTCCCATCCTGGTTTAGAGTAATCTCGATCTGTGCAGAGGTTAAAATATGGGAAACAGGGGCCAGCGTTTCCTTCTTTTCTCCTGCTTGTGGTAGACCTACAAGGCGAATATGGCAGTCATAGGTTTCACATGCTTTTTGCAGCAGTCCCATTCAGTCCACCTCCCCAAATTCCCTTAGTCCCGAAAAGTTTTGCAGAGATGCGCCAAAGGGCTTGACCGGCATTTCACCTAACGTTTTATGCAACGGACATTCTTTCGGCTTTGGGAAGGTAATAATTCCCTTCCGCAGCACCGCATTCCAAAAATTCGCCGTCATGTGCCCTGCCGTATCTGCGGAATATGCTTCATCGGCATAAGTGATTCCATGATACATCAAACCGAAACTTAGTTCCTGGATCTCATCATAGGGACTGCTTCCTTCGTCGAATACGCAAGGTTCCACGTATCCCTGGCACTCCCGCGTTCCCAGAAAAATATCCCGTCTTCCGCCCTTTCGGATCATCCGTTTTGCAATCTCATGGTGCTTATTTTCATTGCGGTCTCCTGCCAACTCTGCGCGATTTTCGTTCCATTCAAAGTGAGCTCGTACTTTGTAACAACAGTTTTTCAGATAAGTATAGTAAGCCAAATCGTTGCCGCCGTGGTACTTGATAGGCCGCATGCCTTTCACTTCCGTTTGGATAGGGTTCATCACGCGAACAGCGTCAATATACCAGATCAACGTGGGTTTCCAATACACTGAGGACAAAATTCCTTTCAAGGCTTCATAGGTTGGCACTTGATAGGTGCATTTTTCTCCGCCAAGGCGAAGAATTGGATCAGAGAACAGAGCATAATCCCCTGTTACCTGAAATTCCACAAGGTTTGGATATTGCGTATTTCTCACAATTACACCTCCAAAAACTGTATTTCTATCCCTTCGAGGGAAAAACCAAGTTCTTTGTCATAAAAGTTATCTGATAGCATCCATATTCTATCATTTTCGCCACTAACTGGTAATAATCCGTGATTTTGCTCTAATTGCTTTCGTTGATATTCATACAAAGAAATCGTGTATGGTTTGGCGCGTGCGATACACTCTTTTCTGTATTCCAAATCCCAAGCAGCCCGTTCAGATCCAAGATCTGCGATGATCATTCGTCCTTCTTTGTAGGGAACGATAACATCAAGACTTGCATCGTCGTACACTTGAAACAGGTTGCCCGCTAAGCGAAATGCCTGGTTTAAAAAATAGTTTCCATGCGCTTCAACTCGGTCATCTGCAAAACAGCTGTTGGCTGATAGCAAAGAAAAAATGGAATATGGTTTTCCCTTTATGTTATAGTCCTGGAACCCTTCCGGCATTTCCTTGTAAAGCCTGCGGTAATAATCATTGATGGCTTCATCGGAAGAAAGGTCATTTTGAAATTGCTGTGGGCAACGGCAGTATTGTGCCAGCAAACTTTCGGTCGCATCTTTTCCCCGCTGAATTTCGGATAGTTTAGTCAGATTTTCATTCTGACACGGCACCAGATAAACCGGCGCGGGAGTGTCCGATTCGCCATTGCGGTTACAGCGACCTGCAGACTGGATGACACTGTCCATTCCTGCGGAAAGGCGGATGACCCGCTCAAAGGAAATATCGACACCGGCTTCAATGACTTGCGTGGATATGCAGATCACTTTCTTGTCCGATGTTTGTGATGTGGACTTCAAATCATCCAAAACTGCTTGCAGATCGTTCAGAACAATCCTTCGATGTGCCATGCACATAGCTGCGGATAGATGGAAACAATGGGCCGTACCACCTGATAGCGCTTCATAGAGATATGCAGCCTCACTTTTCTTATTGCAAACGATCAGCAGGCTGTTGGCCTGCTCCAAAACCCGCTGAGCAAATGCAGGGATGCCATCCAGGCGCATCATTTCAACAGGCTTAATTTGTGTTCTGCGGAAGGTATTCCACAACTTCGGAGTATATGGCACCATGTCGATACGCTGAGTAAATATAGGATGCGCAGCCCTTTCGAAGCACGGTTGGGTTGCGGAGCACAAAATGACAGTCGCGCCGCAGACTTCTGATAAGAAGTTGATCGTTAGGTTAAATAGCGTTAGCATTTTGGTAGGTACCGTTTGGACCTCGTCCATGACAATGACACTATCGGCAAGGGCTTGAAAACGGCGGGTTGAGGAAGTATTCCCGTCCAGGAATGTATTCAGCAGTTGTGCAAGTGTGGTGATAATGATCGGCGCACTCCAATCCTCCAACAACAGTTCCTGCGTATCCAATTGTTCCGTTATTTCTTGTGTGCGAATAAGGTTGGAATGGTGCTCCAGAATGATGCTATTATCTCCGACAAAGTCCCGAATCACTTTTGCGTTTTGATCTAAAATTGTTAGCAGCGGCGCGGTAAAAATAATTCTGGATTTATTCCATTTGGCAGCATGCGCTAAAGCATAACGCAAAGAACTCAGCGTTTTCCCTGCTCCCGTAGGTACATTCAGATGGTAAACACCGCTGGGCTGATTTGCAAACCGTCGGCACTGATCTGAAATTTCCCGTCTTGCTTTCTGTATGTCTGTTCGGGAAGAGAATTCCGAAAGTTTTTGTTCCATGTGTTGTAGATAGGCATTCCACATATCACGCAAGTCTTTTGTATGGGGTAAACGCGAAGTTCCTGTTACAAATTCTGTGGTATCCCGCCGGTCACCTTGGATTACCGCCGACAGCAGAAGTCTTGCCATCAGACCGACATAGAAGTATAGATCATTCTCCTGAGAAGATTCGAAATCCAGTATCTTCTGGATTTTTTCAAAAATAATAGACATCTCTTCGCAAGAGGCTTGAAACAATTGATTTGTTTCATCTCGCGTGATAAGGTGCATTTCCGCATTTTTTATAGCTTCCTGATATTCGCTATCATGGGATTGAAGCCTGTGCAGAAATCCTGAGGCATGGTTTTCATCAATGCAGTCAAAGAGCCCATGGTGTGCACCAACGGCAAAAGCCAGCAGTTCACATGTGATGTCATTAAAAGACTCATGTTTTGATCCATGATAATGTTCCAGTAGAAATCGAACTCCTGCAAAGGTATGAACCACGGAGCCGCGCCGTACTGCTTCACCGCGTGCGGCGCGTTCCAAATAGGTTTGATATTTTTGCGTTAATTTGCCTGTATCGTGCATTAATCCCGCTAAATAGGCTGTATTTGACAACCCAACGCTGGATAAGCACTCTGCAGCATAGCTGGCAGCCTTTCGGCAATGCTCTGCCACAGTCTGTCGGCGGCCATCGTCTGAAATATGGGCGTAATATTCCAACTTAACACCTCCCAAATAGCAAAAAATCAGCCCTGTAACTTTACAGAGCTGACTTCTTGGGGCCGAGAAGCAGCCCGTATACTATTCATAGGATACAATTGTCTGCCTAATATGTCAATATAATACAGTCTAAATTGCCAGAGTGCGCTGACAAGGCAGGGCCTATTTCGTTTATCTGACTTGATCACATCGCCCTCCCAAAGAAGGCCTATTCAACCGCCTTTTTTTGTGCGATCCGCTCCACAACAGCCAGTTCCTCCAGCGAGCAGTCCAAAGTATCAAATTGATACTTTGAAACTTTGGGGCTGATACTTTGGGAAACGCTCTCGTCCGCAAAATCAACCCCGTATATATTCCTCCAGATCAATCGGCCAATTCGTATCCGGCATATCTGCACCTTATTCCTTGCTCAGATCTTCAGTCTTGAAGGTCGTATACCCCTCATAGTAGTAGCTGTGGTCGATGCCTTTCATGTAGACCTCGCGGCTATTGATCTCGTCGGTCAAAGCCGCCTTCAGCAGCACCTTAATCTCCACGTCCTTGATGGGGCTGCGCTCCATGGCCAGCAGATAGTCCTCTTTATCGACCTTGCTCCAATCCACCACCTGCCCGATGCCGGCTTTCAGCATCTGGTCAAGCCACAGGCGGGTACTGCGGCCGTTGCCCTCGCGGAACGGGTGGGCGATATTCATTTCCACATACTTTTCGATAATCTCGTCAAAGGTGGACTGCGGCATCTTGTCGATGTTGGCCAGCGCCGCCTCCAGATACATCAGCGGCGCAAAGCGGAAATTGCCCTTTGCCAGATTCACCGTGCGCAGTTCGCCTGCAAAGTCATAAATATCCTCGAAAAGCGCCTTATGAATGGCTTGCAGCGACGCGAATCTGCCGGGTGCCAGTTTGTCCAGAGCGCCGCTCTCAAATAGTTCCACGGCTTTTCTTTTGCTGATGCGCTCCTCCTCGCGGGCAAGCTCGGCGGAGTTGGTGATGCCAAGTTTATTTTCAAGTGCCATCGTGGGCCTCCCCATCATTTATAATTGCTTTCTAAACAGCTCGTCCAAGGTTTTCCCGTCCCTGTCTTTCCACTCTGTCCAGCCGTTTGTTGATCCGCCAAGAACAAAATCGCTGGCACCGCTTGGCGTTTTGAAATCTAACGTGACATTCAAGATGTACTTTCCTTCGGCCTTGACAATAGATTGCTTGGACAGCAGCTCGTCCCTAAGCCGATTATAGCTCTGCAAATGCGCCGGCTTATCCATATTGATCTCAGAACCATCCAGCACTTCGAATTTCTCGCCGTCATACATGCCGCGCGCAGCAATGCCGTTCCGCGTGGTATGAAGGATGTGCTCCTCATTGATCGACCTTTTCGCATCATCCATCTTATAACCCTGTGTGGCCATGATAAACTGGATTTCATCGTAAATTTCTTCCACTGCTACAAGGTCATATTCATCGATTTCATACTTCGGAACAACGCTGTTTTCAACCTTGTATCGCTTGGATTCCTGCGCCTTCATAATTGCAAATTTTTCAAGGCCGCTGATCATATCCAGCGTAAATGTCTTACTCTCAGCAAGAAACATAATTGCTTTGTTCCAGAAATCTTTTGAACGGTTGTGATCGTCTAAACGATTGATGCCATTCCGCGTCTGTCCAATATAGATCTGCGCAATTCTGTTGTCATCACTCTCGTTGATCAAATAGTAAATACCCGGACGAGTAATTCCGGAAATATTTTTCGCCTCTGATAGGAGTGGGCGGGGAATTACATAGGTGGTCATCGTTGAGAGATTACGGCGAATCGAGCGAATGCCGTCCGGCTGTCCATTATGATAGATCGTTTCCAGCTTCTTACTGATTGCCATAGGTCGCTCTCCTCCGCCTGTACTTATAATTTTACAAAATAATTATACCACAAAACACCATATCCACAAGCAATATTTCGATGCTTGCGTCCCAGAAGCGGGAATTAATCGATATAACAAAAAACGGGCGCGCAGCCTTGAGAAAGGAGGCTGCGCGCTCTGCTTTTTGTCGTTGGCCTTGTTCAGACGGCATATATCTTGGAATAAGCTATCTCAAAGCCGCTTTGCGATCTGCCAGATCACCCGCTGTGCTGTCGTGACTGCGGCAATGTCTTCCTTCGTGGCAAAGCCGCGGGTGTTGACAACATGAGCGATTTGATTGATGTTATTTCCAATGCCGGCGAGTTGACGCCGGATTTCGGCGTATTCAGCGAGTGGTCGGGATCGGAGGTTCATGCCAGAGATCAGCGCACGGAGGAATACTTCCATTGGGAAGCCAGAGAGCATAGCCTGCTGTTTCAAATGTTCATGCTCCTGCTCATTCAAACGGAGCGATATTTTGATTGGTCGTTTTCTCATGATCGTTCTTCCTTTCAATTCATAAGGGGTTATAGGGGAATTGCTTCCCCTAACAAGCGCATTTGGACGGCCAAATGCTATGCTTGCGAAAGCAGCTTCCGTATAGCGGTTTCATTTTTGTGACAATGCTGTTGTAAAATTAACTTCTTGATTTATTGGTGTCCAATAGGTATAATAATTGCGAGAAACTTTTGAGGTGAATGACCGTGCTGCACGAGGAACGAACTGCAAATATTCTTATCAACAAGGCGGGTGGAAACGCCGGTCCGGATGCCAAGGGCTACCGCGTGGCTCTGCCATCTGCTTGGATGAAGGCCCTGGGCATCTCTGAGGGCAGCCGCACCGTAACGCTGCAATTCGATGGGGAAAGCATCACCATCCGCCGCCCTGCCGTGTCTGATTACGATGCCTTTCTGGCCAATGCCCGAAGCAGCGCTCATGCCCTCCTGATCCTGTACTACTACGATGGGAACAAACTCTGTACGAAGATCTGCGCTGACCAAACCACTCATCAACTTGCCATCGAAAACGAGGCCAGATCTCCCCTTTCCACCGCTTTCGGCGTGAACCGCAAGCCCACATGGGACGATCTGCAAATCTTCTTGAAAGACCGCTGTGTGCCGCAGGAGCGGGACGGTTTGAAATATTACCTGTCTGACTTGGGACTGGACTGCTATGACCCGCTGACGATCATCCGCAAGACCGAAGGGCGCATGGCAGAGGATTCGTGCTGGATCAAAATTGTGGAGGGCTGAATATGTCGATCAGACTGACAACGGGAAGCCGCATCGCGGAAACTTCGTCTAAGGGCAATCAGGAAAAATGGCTGGCAGATGGCCGCTGGTACAAGCTGGATCTGTTCGGCTACGAGGGACTGGCTGAAGCCGTGACCTCTGCGCTGCTGGCACAGACCAATACAGATGCGCTGGGCTTTCGCTATGTGACCTACCGCATGGAGCGGCTGGAAGTCCACGGTCATATCCGCAACGGCTGTTCCAGTGCCAATTTTCTACGTCAGGGCGAGGCCATTCTGACCCTTGCGGAGCTGCTGCGAAAAGGCGTTGGCCCGGACTGGCAGATCGCGGTAAACCGCCTGCCCAATCTTCAGAGCCGCCTTGCGTGGTTGGTGGAGCAGGTTGAACGGCTGACGGGACTTGACCGCTTCGGCACCTATCTGACGCTGCTGTTCGAGGTGGATATGCTGTTCGGCAACGAGGACCGGCATCTGAACAACATCGCTGTGCTGCGCTGCGGTGATGGCTTTGACTACTGCCCCATCTTCGACTTTGGTGCGGGCCTGCTGTCCAACACACGGGACTATCCCATGGAGATCGAGCCGGACGCATTGGTGCGGCAGCTCAAGGCTCAGCCCATGAAAACGGGCTTTATCCGACAGGTCCATGCGGCCCAAAATCTCTATGAGCCGCAGCTTCGCTGCGACTTTGCCGAAAAAGAGATCATGGCGGCCCTTTCAGAGCCGCTGGAGTTTTACGCCAAGCGGGATGTTCCTTATATCCGTGACCGTGTGACGGCCTGCATCAAATTCCAGCGGAAAAAGTTATTCTGATTTTCTGCCGTCCTCCTGCAGCCACGCGCCCCGCAGCACCATGCGGAGATACGCCGCCCGCCCGATGCCGTGGTCCTGCGCGGTGCGGGTGAGCCGCTCATATTCTGCCTGCGTCAAGCGGAGATTTACCTGCTTTTCCCGTAAGTTCTCTTTGTTCTTCATCTGATGATCCTCCCTATTATTCTTTTTTCGGCTTGGTATATATTTATCTCAGTATCGCTCTACTCAGTCTTATTAGACGCTGAAAATCAGCGTTTTGGTGCGCTGATTTTCAGCGTTCTTGAAGTTCGAAAATCGAAAGTCAAGAAATTCGATTTTCGAATTTCAGGGGATACAGCATAGCCGGTTTCCCCAACCCCTGCCGTTTCCGGCGCAACAGGCCAGCTTGCTCCAGTTCGGATAGCAGCTTCTCCGCCTTGCTGTGGGCGCAGCCCAAGTCCTCCATAATACGGTTGATGCCGTAGTAAACAAAGGCGCGCCCTTGCTTATCGAACCACCCGCTTTTGCGGGAAAGTCCCATTTTGTCCAGCAATAATCCGTAAAGTAATTTTGCTTCACAATTTATGTTTTTGAATGGTTCCTCCGTAAACAGCACCTTTGGAACACGGTAAAATGTAAATAGCTCTGATTCATGCTCGTAGAAATAATCCATATCGTTCCTCTTTGCCCATTGGGGCATAAAAATAGCGGAGGCAGGCATTTGACCTGTCTCCGCTTGCATTTACTATTGGCTTTTGTTTCCTTCTTGGGGCATCATTTTGACTCTCGCAGGATCTCAAGCGCGGCGCTTTTGATGTTGTTCATCGCACCTACCCACGCCATTTGATCCCGCGCCTTCAAGTCCTCGTTGATGCCCTGTGCTTCCGCCATCTGACTGATAATGGTTTCCAACAGCTTGTCCTCTGTGGTGTCCAGCTCTGGCGGCAAAAGGCAGGGATAATACTGCTCGCCCCGCAGCACGTAGTAAAGGCCGTTCTCAAAAATGACCGGCGACAATGGCGGTAAATTTTGTTCCATAAAGCTCTCCCCTTTCTGCCAACATTGTATGGGAGAAATCCGTATAGCGCCAGTATGCGAAAATCATCGCTCTCCCCTGCCCTTCGCGCGGTAACGGGCCTCCAGCAGCTTGATGATCTCCCGCTCCATCTGCTGCGCAGAATAATTGCGCGGGAAATACTTCCGCAGCGACTCGGTTTTGATGCGAACCTGCTCTTTCTGATTGGGCTTTTCCTCGGTAAGAATGGCGTACAGCACCTCCGGCGTCAGCTTTGCCTCGCGGGAGATCTGCTTCATGCGGAGTGACTGTGACAGCGACGGTGTGGCGTCCTCCTGCCCAATCAAGTCCCACAACTCCGCCTGCTCATCGCGTGTGAGATAGGACAGCTCCACGGCGGGAGAAAAGGCAATGTGTCCATCGTCCACCATCTGAAGCAGCGGCGGAACAAGGTTGGTCAGGCGAATGTAACGTTTTACCTGTGTCTGACTGTCATTACAATCTTTACCAATATCACGAGTTGCTAACTTTGGACCAACTCGGTCTGAAGTTAAATCATTCCGCTGTCCTTGTCGTTTCATTGCCTCCAGCTTCATCTTATAAGCGAATGCCTTTTCGCTGGGCAGCAGGTTTTCCCGCTGAAGGTTGCTGTCTACCATCAGGATCACCGCTTCATCGTCGGTCATTTCCCGCACCAGCACCGGCACGGTGGGCAGGCCCAATTTCTGCGCCGCCAATCGCCGCCGATGCCCGCTGACCAGCTCGTAGCCCTCCCCTTTTGGCCGGGCCAACAAGGGCGACAGAACGCCGTGGACACGGATGCTCTCGGTAAGCTCGTCCATGGCAGCGTCCTCCCGCACCTGATAGGGATGCTTTTCAAAAGGCGACAGCTTGTCCGGCGGGAGCTGAGAAATAAACTCCCTCACCATACCGCACTTCCCTCCGAAAGCGCGGCGGACACGTTCACATGGTAATGAAGGTCGGAGCCGCGATAGTGGTAGTCCGCGTCAAAGGAATGGAGCCAGCCGGCATTTCGCACATTCGCGTTTTCGCTCTCTTTTTCGGCCTGTAACCCTTGCGGTGCAAGGCTTTTTCGCATTTGTGGTCCTTGGGCTTCCACAGTCGGCACAGAGGAGCTGGGGCATCTCGAGATGGTCGGCACGATCGTTCACCAGCTTACGCGCAATTTGACCGAGGAGCAGATCAAGGAGGCTGGGTTCGAGCCGTACTTTGTCGACCACACGACGGGCGTTTTCCCACAGTTCGCCTCGGGTTACCCGTGGTCGGCGAGCACCATGCAGGTCACGGGCGACACCATCGCGGACCTCACAGAGGACCTGGCTGCGGAACAGAAGGCACGCGTGACGTATGACAACATTCTGCGCCTTTCCGACGATCCGGACGTGAGTGATGTCATCAAATTCCTGCGTGCGCGCGAGATCGTGCACTTCCAGCGCTTCGGTGAAGGCCTGCGCCTCGCCAAGGACCGCCTGGACGAGAAAAACGTCTACTACGTAAACCCAAGCTTTGATCAGTAAAATAGAAAAATGAAAGGAAGTCTCTGCCGGTTGGCAGAGACTTCCTTTTTATGGAGGGATACGGCAATGAGAATCCGGGAGCGTTTCAATCCACGCGCCCCTTGCGGGGCGCGACTAGCTACCGGGTGGCGAGCTGGATCGAGGCGTAAGATTTCAACCCACGCGCCCCTTGCGGGGCGCGACGGCGGCGCAGGCGTGTGACACGCGCAACACCGTGCAATTTCAACCCACGCGCCCCTTGCGGGGCGCGACCTGTTCGCGTTCTGCGGCTGGGGCGGCAACGGCATTTCAACCCACGCGCCCCTTGCGGGGCGCGACGCGCTGAACATTCAGTGGCAATATAATTAACCAGAATTTCAACCCACGCGCCCCTTGCGGGGCGCGACATGATGGAGAGCTGCCATTCTGAAACGGTTGCCCGGGATTTCAACCCACGCGCCCCTTGCGGGGCGCGACGCGAGGTCCTCCCTACCGACGAGCCTGACGACACGATTTCAACCCACGCGCCCCTTGCGGGGCGCGACTCAGATCCACTGCCCGGAGCCAGTCGAAGAAGTCGATTTCAACCCACGCGCCCCTTGCGGGGCGCGACCGTGGAATTACCTCAAGCT
>ERZ791887.1539-NODE-1539-length-15273-cov-2.552109_pt1 | contig 15273 bp, 19 predicted proteins | sample MGYA00510157_ERZ791887 | MGnify/ENA primary metagenome ERZ791887 (study PRJEB30046, sample SAMN00792112) | human gut metagenome | study: EMG produced TPA metagenomics assembly of the A metagenome-wide association study of gut microbiota in type 2... | reverse complement strand
TACAAAAATGCAACAGATGTTTCAGGCGAAATAAGGACTAAATACGGGTTATAGGATTGCATCTCTACAGTAGTCTAAAATATATTAAACGCAAAAAGTGGCGGTTTCCCGCCACTTTTTAAGTGCAATCCTGAGCAACAAACTCTGTTTCCAATATCTCCGTCCGAAAGTTCTCTCCGCTTCCGGTGGATCGGATTCTAAGTTGTATGCCAAAAGGCAGCGATTTTAGCCACACCACAAGGCGGTTACAGCCCCGTTCTTTCTCCCGGTATACAACGATTTTTTCAAGGATTTCACGATACAGCATATCGTTTTGGTCGCCAAAGCTAAGAATTTCATCCAATGATTTTTCAAATTGTTCCATTTTCTTTTGACCCATATTGTAAAACACATCGTTCTTCCTGCTCTGTGCAATCATGTGCTGCAAGTGTGCTAATTCTTTGTCATACCATTCTGTCTGCTTTTGCAGATCCTCTTTGGATAACATTCCCTCCAACATGGCATCAAAAGATTTTCGCTTCTTTTCCTCGATAGCATCCATTTTTTGTTTGACCTTAGCAAGATCCATCGTTTCTTCCGGGGTATTACATACATTTTGAATTTCTGTCAAAACCTCTTTTCGTATCTTTTCCTTATTGTTACAAAGTAGATCGATACAATATTTCATACAGGTAAACAATGCTCGTTCATTGATACTACGATTTGAGCAGCCAACTTTCTGTCCATCCAGAAGCTTCGGTCTGCCATGACGGGATTTCTGAAAACACCACCATGCACGGTATTTTCCAGACTGCAGCTTTCTTGTTCGGCTGATAAAACGATAGCCACACTCACCGCAACGGATTTTGCCGCTACACCAATAACGATTACTGTGCCTGCTTTTTTGTTCTTCCGAGGGAGAACGCCGTCTTAATTCTTCCTGCGTCCTATCCCAAAGATCTCTGTCAATGATTCCCTCATGATGATCTTTTATGTACACTTTCTCTTCCTGCCCACGATTGTACTTCTTTTTATGAGTCAGATAATCAGGAGTGTATGTCTTTTTCTGACACAAATCGCCTACATATTTTTCATTACGAAGTGCTCGCAAAATCACGGTATTTGACCACTGTTGTATGCGTTTGGGGCGAAGTCCTTCTTCCAAAAGCTCTCTCGCAATTACATGAGTTCCTTTGCCCTCATTGGTGTATTTATGAAAAATCGCTTTTACAACCGGAACCTCTTCTTCATTGATTGACAACACACCATTTTTCACCGTATAGCCAAGAAGATCTCTGCCAAACACTACGCCTAGTTCCATTCGCCTTTTCTGCCCCCATTTGACACGCTCCGAAGTCTTCCGGCTTTCTTCCTGTGCCAGACTCGCCATAATGGTTAAGCGAAGTTCTCCATCCGTGTCACGGGTGTCGATATTATCAATGGTGAATATCACACCGACGCCAGCCTCTTTTAACTTACGAGTATAATACAAAGTATCGACTGTGTTTCTCGCAAATCGAGAGACTTCCTTTGTTAGTATCAGGTCAATTTTACCTTGTAGGGCATCCTCAATCATCTGATTGAATCCGGCGCGCTTATTGGTTTGTGTGCCACTGATCCCTTCGTCATAATAAACCTTACTAAGTTTCATCCCCGGCTGACTACGGATAAAATTTGTAAAATACCTTTTCTGACTTTCCAGAGAATTGATCTGATCGTCATGTTCCGTAGATACTCTTGCATATGCCGCAGCTACTATGTTCCGCTCCATAGGCATCACCTCTATTCTGTTGTTTTTTGCATGTCATCAGATGCTCTTTATCAAACTGTTTAGCTGACTGTCTGACAACATATTTTGGTTGTATAGTTGCATGTATATTCCTCTTTTCAAGACATCTTCAAATGAATGTCTTATTTTTAGTGGAATTACTGTTTTCCCATTTACAATCTTGTTTGCTTGTTTTTTCTCCATAACTATCCCTCCGGACACCGCTTGGTACATTATATGCGGCGTTGTTCTTCGCTTTCATCATAGCAAAGAAACAGAGGGAAAATTTTGTGATATTGGTTGAATATTTTGTAATTTGCAACCAAGTTTATGCTATAATATCTTTGGCATGTGCATAAATCGTATGCCGATCATCGAGACACTAACACAATTGCAAGAAAGGACGGTGTTTCTTATGTTAGATGTTACGCAGTTCCTCTATCATGAGATTGGCGACAGAGTAAAAGCCATGCGCAAAAGGCACAACAGCACCCAACAGCATTTTTGTTGTTACACTCTGGACAATCAGATCAATATATCTGCCTTATCAAGAATTGAAAACGGAAAAAATGATAAGCACAAAAATCCCTATCTGCTTTCTCCGGCTCAAATCGAGATCCTGTGCGAGTTTCAGAATTGCAGTCCGTCTATGCTGATCTGGGGCAACAATACAGAAAAAGAGGAATTTGTAAAGTTGCTTCTTTTGGCGTTACTTATGAATAGCGACAAGATAACCCCTTTTGAAAAACAGGATTTAGATGCATGGGCAACACAGGAAATGCAAATCAACCCACAATGGGAAAACAATCTCTCCAGTCGCTTGTCACAGCAAGAACTGCACCCGTACTTATCTGCTCACTTTGGTTATTTTTTTCAGGCGCAAAATGAAATACGCTATGCACGACTGCACAACCATTTCGACCCGGCTTACGAAAAAACATCCAATCTCCTTTTGAAACTGCTATTGACGGATTACGCTTTTTCCAACAATTTTATTTCACATCTGATCCACTACACACAAAACATGAGTGGAATACAGCCAAATGCCGACCAAACCAACGCTGTAAAAAGCCTTATCCGTGATTTTGTAACAAACAAGGGAGAGTACAGCGTCATCATGCTGGATAATAAATCCAAGGATTATGTGCTGTTTATGCACGCATTTGAAAGCTTTTGGGAGAAACATAAATCCCGTTACCTTGACTTTTTTCATACGCATTTGTTCTCACTTGTTGACGATACTGACGGAGCCGTCAACGACTTGAAACATTTACAGAATCAAACATTTCATTCGATACTGACAAGCGACGCCTTTGCTCAGCTAAACGAAGAATTGTTGTTACTATCGGATTACGAGGATAACAACTCGATTCTTGCAACCCTGAACTTCCGCCTTCAGCTACAACAAGCAATGCAGACAAATCTGTTTGTAAATGGACAAACGGACAAGGAATTTTTGCAGTGCTTGAATGAAATCAAAAGCATGACAACGGACAAAGTGAAAAATTATTTTCATAAATTACCAAAGGAATCATAGCCAGAAAAATCCGCAATTATCCTCGGCATCGAAGATGCCATTTTTACACGCTTTAGCGTTGTGCTCGTGCTTCGCACGCAGACAGATTGGGCACCCGTAGGAGCGTCCGGTGGACGCTGCAAGGGCAAGGAACGACAGTGACGCAGTAAGAACTTTTCAGAGCGTAGCGGCGAAAAGCGGAGTCGAAGACGACGGGACTCTCGGCTATGCCGAGCACGGAGAGCGAAGCGAGGCGTGTCAGTCCTTCTTATGCCCTTTTGTTGTTTTCCCGTCAAAAAAGACCACTGGTGGTGGAAAACACGGGAAACCCCCGTAGATAGTGCGTTTGCGCCTGTTGAAAAAGCGGGGAAATTGGGCGATTTCTTTGTTGAAATTTTCAACAATGTTGAAAATCGACACGCAAATGCCCATAAATCGGCACTTTTTGCGTCAGCGTTTTCAACAAGAAAAAGGGGCGGATGACACGCTGTTGAAAAGACAAAAAAGCAAAATAGGATGGTGCTATGCAAAAAAATAGGGAGCCTCTGCATAACCTTTCCGAGGTTATTGTACTGCAGCTTGCTCCCTAGTATGACTTTATTTTGAAATATATGGATGATAGCCAAATGCGCTGTAAAGCCATATATCTTTCAAATATCCCTACGCACCTTTTGAAATTCTTTGTTAAGTAAAAAAATATGCCCATAATGAAACCAAAATTTGGTTCCACTATGGGCTTACGAAATACAACAGGGTCATTTTGCGACCGTATGTGGTCATTTTGTGACCATATTTGGTCATCGTGGCAATTTTAAGTCTAAGAAAATCGCAGGAAACCCAAAAAATGTTATAAATTGGGCATCTGCTTTTGAAAACTAAAATATTCCTTCCTCCCAATGATGATGTGATCGGTCAAATGCAGTCCAAGCATCTTCGCCGCCTGCCTTAATCTTTGGGTGGTTTCTATATCTTCCTTTGACGGTGTGATCTCACCGCTTGGATGATTATGAATGAGTACAAGATTAACTGCACCAGACAACAATGCTCGAATCAAAATCTCTCTGATGCCGATTACGGCTGTATTTCCTGTTCCATGTGACACTTCAAACACACATAACGGTTTATATTTTGTGTTCAAGCAGATTAAATATACATATTCTTCTGCTTGTTTGTCTGCCTGAAATGCATCGTTCATCATCTGTACAATCTGTTCCGGGGTATTTAAGTTAGGAACTGACGCATAATCAATCACACGCTCTTTTACCAATTCTATTTTGTAATCGTCCTTTAACATCACATTCATTTCACTTAACTTCATGATATTTTTCCTCCTATCTTTTCAACCTGTATAAGTTTTCCAAGCTGCATTTCATTTAGCCTTAACTTTTTATTGGCGTGCTAAAAACAAAGAAGGAATCTGCCAAGATGAATCACCACTTTACAAATTCCTTCCCATTTATCTATTTAGTTAATTATTCTAAGGGCGTCTATCGCTGTATCATAACAATATACATTGTCCGATAGCACTTCTTCCTCTAATACGCTTTCCGCATTGATCTGCCGGACCATCGTGACCAATTCCCGTTCATCATGGCAATCTCGACAAGGCATACAGATCATTTCATGGATACTGGACGGCAACAAGTAAAAGTTTCCACCCAATCTCTTAGCTATCCTCTGCAACATCCCATCATACAAAATCACGCTGGCACCGGACATTTTGCAACGGTTACTGACAACCAAAAGATTTTCAGATTCCTCAGTTTCTTCAATCAAAAAATCATCATACGGCTGTTCTGTTTCATCCAGTAACTCAATCAACAGTCCGGATAGCGTTGTAATCTCATCACCTAATAACATGGGAGTATTATTTAACGCAAGTTTATACAATGCATTCTCATCTATCTGCCAAATCTCTAACATTTGATTGTTAATTTTAATACTGGCGATTCCTGTATCATCCTTAGACACAAGAATGTAATAAACAATCGCCAAGTGATGATAGAGACGATGAGGACCTTCCTGTAATAGTTCTGCATTTTTCTCTGCGTTGATAAGCCTAAAGCAAATATTTCCTTTTACCTCGGAAAAGTTATAAAAGTTGAGAATCGGCAGATCATGCCCAATCTGCACATACTGGTTTAAGATAATACAAATAATGTGCTCTAAGGAAGCCCCTTGCTGATACTGTTCAAATAAGTCCTCCAAATAAATAGTGGGTGCTGTTATGCACCCATTTTTAAGAATCGATATTCCGGTTAGTTTAACACCGTTATTTTTTATTACCTGTTGCACCGTAACCTGATATTGTTTGTATTTTTGTTCCAACCTTTCTTTTAATTTTTCTGCAAATAGGCAAATGTCGTTTATGGTTTCGGTTGCCGGTAAATTTAATTTTTCGTATAAATCATTCATTCTAAATCCTCCTTCTTCCTAGGTTTTAACTTTTTCATGTCGGTACATACTTTTCGACCAGCCGTGCTTTTTGTCCTCTGGTAAACAGCCATGCTTTATCCAGCGGCATTTCCAAAATGGAATTTACCCACTTATTGGCTTTTACGCTCATGTACTTTGCGGTTTCCACATCCTGTCCGCCCAGATACAGGCAATTATCACAGTTATTGATAATGGTCATGGCACCCGGGTGTCCATACATACTTTCCAGTTGGGAAATACTTTGTAACATAATACTGACAGAAATCTCTCTGGAACGAATGACCGATATGATCTTATCGAACTCCGGAATATACAGTCCTGCCGCAAAATCATCTAACAAAAGCCTCACCGGCACCGCCAAGCGGTTGTCCGGATAATCCCTGTCTGCACTCTGGCAGAGAACATGGATTGCCTGAGTGAAAAACAGGTCAGCCAGTTTATCCATAGAGCGGTCTGTATCACTTACCGTAAAAAACACGGCTGTCTTTTCCCTGCCAAGTTTTGCGAAGTCGATTCGTTTCTTTTTGTGAAACATCGCTTTGCTTCCGTCGAATGCCAGTACCGACAACTTTTCTGCCAAAATCCCCCGGATGCTTTCATGCATTTTCTCTGCTTTGGCATTTTCCTTGAACAGTTGGAAACGCTGTAGCGCAAAACTGTCCGGATTGATTTCCTCCAGTTCTTTCATCAGGCGTTCATAACGCCGCGTTCCCATTTCTATAAGAAGACGAACAGCATAGTCGGGAGAATGTTCTTTTCTTGGTAAACACTCAAGAATATAGGCGATAAAACTTTCAAGATACATCCTTGCAGCAAGTTCCCAATAAGGGTCGCTAAATCCTTTTACAGGTACAATACACGCTGCTACCGTCAAAATATCCTGCTCTTTGTAGCACTGCCTTTCTGCATCATAACGAATGAAGTCAAACGGATTATAGCCACAGGAATGTTTGCAATCCGTAAAGTCAATGCGTACAACCTGAAACCCTTTTTCTCTCAGTTGTTTTTCGGACTGTTTGAACAGATTCCCCTTGGTATCTCCAATAATCATGCTTTCGTTTCCAAGCAAAATGTTAGGCAGCACATAACCTCTTGTCTTACCGCTGCCACTTACCCCAATAATCAGGTCATTGTTATTAAGCCCTGTTTTCCATGTATCGTTGCTCATCTGGCAGTCCTGCGCCAAAATACGGTATCCTTGTGCCATTTTGTTCACCTCATATCCTTTCTATGATAGCATCTGCCAAGCCAAACTCTAGGGCTTGTGTCGCATCAAAATAAGTGTCTTTCGCCATTGCAGCGTAAACTTCATCCATGCTTTTTCCGGTGTGTTTTCCAATGATACTTCCAATCACTTCTCTGGTTTTCATCAGCTCACGACTGATATTTTCCACACGAAGCGCACTGCCCCCAACCCCTTCCGGAATTAACGGGTCATGAATCATCACTTTGGCATGTGGGAAAATCTCTCTATGGTAACCAGACAGAAACAACACCGCTCCCATACTGGCTGCCGTTCCCACGCAGACCGTATGAACCGGACAGCTTACCGCCTGCATCACATCATACAGCGCAAGTCCGGCAGACACTTCCCCTCCGGGGCTGTTAATGTACATGACAATTGCCTCCTTAGGGTTTTCCTGCTGCAGATAGCGAAGTTGCAAAATAAGTGCATTTGCCCGTTCTGTTGTAATTTCCCCGGTACAGTCAATCTGTCGATTAGAAAGCATGGCGTCTGCAATCCCATACCTCGTTATCCCTGCACTGCTTTCCTGTATTACATACGGCATATTCATGATTTTTTACTCCTTTCTGTCGTGTTCTTCCCATTTTCCAAATGGTTCGATTAAAATGTGATAAAATAGCTGCAGATATTCCACCGGTGGGATTGTATATCCGAAATGGATTGCTTCGCAGAGCAAATATCGCTCTTCATACAACGGGTCATACGGTCGTATCTCTTTAGCAAAAACGGACGCAAAATACGAACCACCGAACCGCCTGTCCCAATCATAAAAATAGGAATCAATCGGCAGTTCAAACACTCGAAGGAAATTTGCCTGCTTAGTTGGCAGTTCCTGTAATCGTTTCTCCAGAGAGATTTTAGTGGTACTTCTCATAAATATGTTTCCTTTCCTCATAGCATTGGTCAAAGGGAAGTGTCAGTGTTATAATCGCTTCTACCAGACCTAAATCCCTCGGATTTACTTGCCAGCGTTGATAAATCAGGGCTGCAACCTCCCGGTACGACATTTCCTGCATCTTTTTTTCGGTAATTCCCACACAGGCTGACAAATTCTTTAATCTGTCCGGATATTCGGACAGATAAGAAGTAATCGGCATCTGCGCAAAAGATTGAATCGCTGCCGATACATATTCCGGGTGTGCATAATACCCATTTTTCATGCGGGCAATCCGCTCTTCCAACGGCATTTTTTGTAACTGCATTTTGCTCCTTTCCGAGGCAGTGCCTCTTCACACCGCCTCTTAGCTGCATCCTTTCGGACATTTACATCCAACCACTAACCCCTTTCTTTAGGGATTCGAGTTTTCCAATCTTTTACCCGGAGCCGGAACGGCTCCTTATATTACCGCCTGCGGATTCCAGCATAAGAACTTTTTAACATCGGACGGCATTTCTGGTTTATGTCAGCACCCGTATAGAGAGGGGCTTGCCAATCACAAAGGTTCCATTCCACGATTAAATACTCTGGTTTATCCATCATAGTTCCCGGCTTTACACTATTCTTTAACGGCTCCCATGTTGGGTCGTTGGCAAGCAGTTGACGAATCTTTTTGTTAAAAGTGTTCCGTCCAATTGTTTTGCTTGCCGGATAGTTTTTCATACGCCATGCTTTATACAAATCAAACAAAAAAGCGTACGGCACCAAATCCCACTGAAATACAGGAAGCATTTCATTCAGAAATTCTCTGATTGGGTCGTTAAACTCCTTGTACTGCATCAGCATTTTTTGACATGCATACACATTATCAAACTCATAATAATCCGGCATTAACATTAACACCCGATATACTACATACTCAAGAACCTCTTTACGATTTAGATAATCGTCTTTGATGTACTTGCGTTCCTGTCCGGTAAAACACTTTTCAAATGGAATGACCATCAGTCTGCGGTAAATAGATTCCGAACTGTCATCAAATTTAGGCAGGGCATTGATACACTGAACAATCATTCCTTGAAATCTACAATCGATTGCCGGTTTGTACTTTCTGTTAATCTGTATTACATCACCTGTTACTGCTGCTTTGAAATTTGCAGCATCCCTCACGACTACATCTGTTGAGTTTTCATCCACAATGACCGCCAGTGATTTCGTTAACTGTTCCAACATAAAATCTTTGGAAAAATCCACAATTGAAATAGATGCACATCTTTTGTGTCCACAGATATTCCGAAGTAATGCACACAAAGTTCCTTTTCCATTGCTTCCTTGTTCTGAATACAAGAACGCTGTTTTATGCCAACAAACATGTGGACGGATAACCGCACCTATCAATTGCCACAACAAGTTAACAACATCCGGGTCATCCGACAACGATGCAACCCACGATTCTACATCCCAATCCGTATTGTCATTCGGGTTATGAATGACCGGGTTTTGCGCTGCAGGTACATACGCAACATCTGCTTTAGAGGTTAGTATAATATCCGGCGAAAAGGGTTCTAAGATTTTCGTTTTATAGTTGAAAATCCCATTCTGTAATGCAATCAAATCTGGGTCTTGATTTGGTGTTACTACAGGAACATTTTCTTCCAGAATAGAAATCACCTCTCGTATGTTTTTTCTATCAATACTGATATTGTACTCACGAATTTTAGACCGGATAATCTGTTCATCGTGAATATAAATTCCTTCATTTTCTCCTTCACTTACATAAAAGCATAAAAGTGATGCGTCACTCATACCGAACTTAATCCGCCGTACATGTTCCTTATGTAAAATAGCTTGCGCAATACAATAGTTCGGCAATTTTGTAGGCACCGGAAGTATACCACCTGTATTGCCACGCATTGCGTTTTCTTGCATAACGCCATTTTCGAGATTAAAAACCAAAAGGGAACAGATGTCGCGTGGCAAATAATTTTGCCAGTTGTTCACATTACTAAAAAAATTTTTTGTTGCTTCATAAATGATGGCATCATAATTCATAATACCAACTCCTTTCTTTTTGATAATCGGGCAAATAAAACTTGCAACTACACTCAATGGTAGAAGAGGGCATAAAAAAATATCCGAATAGAAAATAATACAAATCCAATGGCTTGCTGTGTGCCATCTGGACACACGACCACTAAATTTAATATTATTTTCTATTCGGATATTGGTTCTACTACAATCTGTTGTAGCACACATGTTCTATTTTGTCAATATATATTTATAATTTTGAATTGTTTTTATCAATCGTGAATCAAAAATATTACAGATAAATCAATATTGATAACCAAAGAATGTCCTAAAAAAATTGATAATACAAAGAAACGGGGGATAAGAATCAAATAATCAATTATTGTACACAAATAAAACTATATAATAGTGTGTTTTTGTGTAGTGTCGTGTTTTTTATAGTTAACAAAAAAATATGATTATCTAATTCTACATGCCGCTTTTACTTGTAAATCAAACTATTAGTGAATCTCTTTACATTATTGAAACAATTCCCAGAGTGTAGACATTGTTTATTATTTACTCGTAAATCAACAAATGGATGGAATCCGTTTTTAATCAAAAAAACATTCTACATACTCAATGTATTAAGCATGTTCAAACTATTAAGTATGCTAAAGTTATATTTTGTAAGGAGTGTTGAAGATATGATTTCGTATAAACCTTTTTTTGAAACTTTAGAAAAAAAGAACATATCTGAATATGAACTGATTTTTAAGCAAGGGTTGTCTGCAAATACGATTCATCGAATGAAAAAGGGTGAAGCGATTACAACTAAGACGCTTGACACCCTATGCTTCATTCTTGACTGCTCTGTTTCCGAAATCATAGAACATGATAAAACAAAATAATTTTATTTTTCCTGTAATTCCTTTAATTTCTTTTCAAAGAAGATAACGGCATCCGTTATATCTTTGTCATGTACAAATTCTTCTGCCCAGCAATATAAATCCATTTTATTCTTATAATAGCTGTTATCCGGAATATTTCCTAGTGTCTCCAGAACACCTATCATTCTGGCGAAATCCATGGCGACAGAAGTAACCGCAACCGGCTTATCTTCTTTGTAATGAAAAGTTAATGTTCCTCTGTTTCCGAAATTGTCTCTTATTTCTAAATGTTGCTGCATAAGAAAGCCTCCTTTTGGTTTTTTCTTTCGTAATTTTTCCCGACACCCGATAGGGTGTCGTTTATTAAAATGAGAGCTAAGCTGCATTTATGCAGCTTAGCTCTCGCTAAATTTTAATTGAAGTATTTGATTTATTATGATAACTCTATCTGGCTGTCCTGCCATCTGTTACAATATGCATTCATGGTGTTCATATACCATTCTGCATATTCTGTGATTACGGTATGTTCATCCATGCTTTTGTCTGAATATTTCTCAAAAAGTATATCATTATCTGATTTATCTTCTGTTGTTGATAATTTTGAAAATTCAAGTCCGTTACTGCCGTTTGTATCTTCGTCAGAAAATACAGTTTGCAGCATTTCAAGTAACCCTTTTCTATTCATTCTGCGTCTCTTTGCGATTCTAATGTCTGCCATTTTTATTCCTCCGTTTTCTAAGTAAATGTGAATTTATTTATACCAACCTGACTTAATACATTTTCCATTCACAAATATTCTAAATGCCATTTCCATTTCTTTTGCATATCTAATCGCCTCTGCAATAGATTTGCATTTTTTAGGTGTCATGCAATATCCCCAACGAGTATTACATATAACTGTACATTCTTTCATTTTTCTTACCTCCAGTCCATAGGAAATATATATAAAGTGTTGTGTTACAAATTCCATCTCGACTTACGGTAGTAAGTGGTGGGGTATTTGTATAAAAAAAAGAATCAGCCTGTCGTTAAAGACAAGCTGATTTTGGTTGGATGTCGATGCTAATGAGAACTTACTTGTGGTATCCATGTGAGAGTACCATAACTTCTTAATTCGTGTTCACTCAAGATTAAGTTCGGTGTGTTCTTATCATCCATGATTATGACACACTCGTTTCTAATATTTCTTTTTACAACAAACTCATCACCTTTTTTGAAACCATACTTTGGTGAATTTTTTGTCATTTTTACTTTTTCCATTGTTGTTTGCTCCTTTCGGTTGAAGTTATTTGAAGAAATAGTTAAAAAAAATGTCACACGACACTAATCATAGTATCGTGTGACTTGGGGTTAGAGGTAGTTTTTCAAAATGTCTTTTGTGAGTTCGACTACCTCTGGGTATTCGTTACCGTTCTCATCGTACAACCGGATTACTCCGCCGCCGTTGTGGATATACATCCATACGCCGTAGTTACCATAACTGAACATTTTGTTCGTTTTGTATGGGTTTCTAGCGTTGTGTTGAATGTTTCCGGTGCAGCCGGGGCATTTGATAGCAGAGGCTGTTACAGCAGATGGTGTGGTTGGGGTTGTTGGGTTAATTGTGGATTTTGTCATACGGAGATAAGTTCGATATTCGCTTGGATTGTAAAGATATTTGTGATATTCAGCATTTGTTAATCGTTTAGATTGCATTGATGCTTTCATGTTATGACCGCTAGATGATGCATATACGCCATGCCAGTAAGCTGTACCGTTAGGTTCAGTTGCTTTAATCACAAGCCATGCATGTCCTATTTTAATATCCATCATTGCGTGTACAACTCTGCATTTGATACCTAATGATTTACAAATGTCATATCCTATCCAAGCACTTGCTTCACAAGCACCTGTGAACTTTCCATTGTATAACAATTCAAAGTATTTGTTGGAGTTTCGGTTGAAAGTGTAGCTTTTATCTGTGTTTGTATCTTTTTGTGAATATTTTGTTTTTGTACGAAGATACAGTTCCATGATGATTGCTTTCTTCTGTGATTTTGTGAAATGTGTTAGAGTTTCGTCTAATGTGTATTCATTGATTGTGGGTCCATCGTCCTGTAGTGCTTTAATGCTGAAAGTGTAATCAATATTTTGGGCATTTCTGCGGTTTTTGGTTTTTGTTTTCCACATATCAACTGCTGTTTTGATGCCATTGTCTGGGTCAGCAAGCATTGGTTTTAACTCAGCTTTGATTTTGTTCAGATAGTTGACCTCGGTTTTGAGGTTGACTTTCTGAGTTCTGCCGTTTTTGAAGTAGATTTTGATTGTCTGCTTCTTGCCACGGTCTGTGCCAGAGACTTTGATACGATATTTTCCGGAAAGGACTTTTACCGAAAATGCTTTGTTTTTGCTGACTTTCTTTACTTTCTTAATCTTGTTGTTCTTAGCGTAAGTTTTGGATTTACCCTCAACAACTTTGATAGTTTTTGTCTTATACGGCTTCTTGGTCTTTGCCTGTGTGGATACAGAGGCAGAACCTGTTAAGATGAGTGCTGTAAGCACTGTCAGCAGTATGCTGTAGAGTTTTGTTGTTCGTTTCATAATTATCACTCCTTTTTTTTTGATTTTAATGTCTGATTACTTAAACGATTTCTTTTTTGTCCATAGCCTGTTCTCTGACTATGTTTTTTCCGTATGGACCGTTCAGTATGTTTTTACATATCGTTATGATGTGAGTGTATCCATCGGATGGTGTTACCGTGTTGGCTTTTGCCACTTCGGCAATCTGTCGAATTTGTGCCATTTCTTTTTCGGTCATGGTTTAACCTCCTAGTTATTATTCTTCAATCCAGACCCATTGTGCGGAGTCAACCGGAATCAGTTCCCCTGTTTTGAGGTTTACTGCATTTCGATAGTTGATATTGCCATCGGTTTGAATCCGGACGGTTTCGGTTTTCATGATATCTTCATCCCATTCCGTTTTGCATGTTGAACCAATAGGTATGCTTTCAAATCTAACTCGTCTTATGATTCTCAACTCCTTTTTTCGTATCTGTGACTGTTATTGTCACTTTTTTCCCCGCCAACGAGGGACTCGTTGGATTTGTAGCCAAGTATTGGCATTTTTTAGGGTATCGTGTTTAGGGAATCTCTGAGTCGTTGGCAAAGGATTCCGATGGCTCTACGCAAAGCGTATGAATGGTGTTTGACATTCGCATTACTTTTGAGAATCTCGTTCCATACATGATTTTCATGTTGCGGTCTTCAAATGTCATGTTATCTTTTGGGATGTACTCAATGATGTCATCCAGTGTGAACTTACGGTCGTTATGATTGTATAACTTGTTGCCGTAAGTGGTGTTGCAAAATGTCGTTGTCATTTTACGCAGGTAGTTGAGATCGAATTTAACAGAATTTTATGTATCCCTTAATTTCTGCTTTTATTCGCCTCATAATGGACAATCGCTTGATTTATGTTCTTCGCTTGTCCTGTCTCCAATTCCCATTGTACAAAATCCATTACTGAAACTGCAAGATATTCCACTGGAAAAGTGGGATTTTCTGCTTGCAACTGCTGAATAATTGTTTGCTTTTTTTGCTGTACAGCTTCCAGTCGCTCGGCAATCTGACGGTTTTGATTCTGAATCCTCTCGTTCTGTTCCCATATTAAATTGTTGTTTTCCCTGTTTTTCTGATTTTGCTGCATACTCCTTGCATTTGCTTTTTTGTCTCGATGTTTGAGAAAGCATTTGACCAAAAACAAAACCAAAAATGCAATAGGGATAGCTAACACTACACCTACAAGCGGATGTATTGTGATGGTGCGGTATCCAACTCCACCCGCTGCAAAATATTGTTTCTGCGCCATCCCTTTATTCACGCTAAGAGTTAGCACAAAACTCACGCCTTTGTTAATCAACACCGCAAATATGAGTTCTGCAATACAAAAGACACCCCAACGATACGACTTTTCCATTTTTGTTTCTCGGTCTGTTTCCTGCATCGATTGGTACTGCTTTGTCTCTTTGACAGCACTTTTCAACTGTGCTTCCTGCGCCCGACATTCATCAAGCTGCACAGCAAGCTGTCGTAATCTTTCTAATTCTTCCAAGTATTCTCCTCCCTTTCCTCTTTTTCCTTTTTTGCGAGTTTGATCTCCCCTTCCTGATTTTTAATTAGGCTAGTTGCTATTGGTATACATATCTTTCTTCAAATGCACTCCTTTGGTGTACTGATTTGCCACTCGCCTTGTGTGTTCTGATATGTTCTGTGTATGATGGGCAATGTCTGCTGTGTTGGCTGCAATTTGGGAAGTATTCCTTGCCGTTGCAATATTTGCCATCATATTAACAATCATCTGCTGTCGGATCATCTCATCCTGCTTGCTAATCATTACCTGTTGATTCTCCAGCATTACCTGTTGGTTATCAATCATTTCTTGTTGATTATCCGTAACTTTCTGCCGGAACATGTGCGTGTCATACTGCTCCACACACTCTTGAATGGTCGTTGCCAAATGATTTTCCACCAGATTGATAAAGAAATCGACTGCCGATGGATAACCATAATCCCTTG
>ERZ791887.1527-NODE-1527-length-15340-cov-4.522211_pt1 | contig 15340 bp, 15 predicted proteins | sample MGYA00510157_ERZ791887 | MGnify/ENA primary metagenome ERZ791887 (study PRJEB30046, sample SAMN00792112) | human gut metagenome | study: EMG produced TPA metagenomics assembly of the A metagenome-wide association study of gut microbiota in type 2... | reverse complement strand
TTAGGCCCTTATAGGGCCTGTGCAAGCCACCGGCTTTGCCGGTGGTCTTGACTGCAAAAAACGCAACACATATTCAAGAACGCTCAAATCCCAGAAACCGCGTGCCCTGGAAGGAGAGCTTCCCCTTGTCGCCTTCTACCAGCAGCCCGTACTCATTTCCGGCCAGTTGGAGCTCCATGCGGTCGCCGCTTTCCACCTGGAAGGTGGCGTAGTAGGTTGTAGAGGTGTGATACTGCCCGTCAACGCTCCCGGTGTGGTGGTGGGACACGTTGGTTCGCTTGGAAACCACCGTCGCCGGGACGGTCAGCCGGGGCGAATTGTTGTTTGTGTGCCATTGGCTGAGGCTTTTGACCGCCGTTGCAATGATTACGGCGGCTACCGCCACAAACATGATTGCAAACAGAATGCCAAAGAGGTCAAAACCCATTGCAAAACCCATATTCCCCACCTGTTTCCTATGATTTCTGCTTTTACTATACCATGTCCAGCAGGATTCGTCAAATTAAGATTTTCTGTAAATCCTGTGCACCCTTTTATTTTGCACTCCTGTGTGATACAATACCCATAACAAAATTCACGGAGGGAACCGTGGAGCCGGAAATCACACTCACGCCAATGACCGCCCGGATGTATCACGCTTTTTTCCGGGATTACCAGAACGATGCCGATTTGTATCTGGATAAAAGCGAATTTCGGGAATATACATACGACAGGAAAACGGTTGACGCTTATATTCAGCGGCAGATTGCCTTGAAGCGGCTGCCATTTGCCATCATGTACGGGGATGAAATGGTGGGCGAACTGCGGTTTTACGACATCAAACCCCATGAATCCGCAGTCCTGGGCATCACCATGAAAAGCAGCCAGTACAAAGACCGAGGCTTTGGCACCCAAGCAGAGCGGCTGGCCATTGATTATGCTTTCCATAAGCTGGACGTTCCCGTGTTGTATGCGGATGCCGTTTTGACAAATACCAGAAGCCAGCATGTGCTGGAAAAGGTCGGCTTTCAGCTCATTTCCCAGGACGCACGGCGGAAATACTACCGGATAAGCAGGGTGGAGTAAGTGCCTCTTGCTTTTACAATTGACATCACAGCTGTCCCCACTTATAATAGTGGAAGATAGTACGCAAGATGGTGCGGAAGATAATACGCAAGATAGCCACAGCGTTGATGGTATATTGGGGGTGAGAAAATGCGCCAATTCAAGAATATGACAGAAGGGGAGAAGATTGTTGAAGCAATCTTTGGCCTGATTCTGGGGACGATTTTTATTTTCGGAATGGGGCACTGGAATGCGCCGGTGACGCGGGCGGAGGCCAGGGACATCACCGCCACCTTTTCCTCCTTTCAGGAGAGCCGAAAGCGGGGCAATGTACGGGAAATCATCCTTCGCTTTGATGACCATGAGCAGATGTACATTGACGGACAGTGCATCGATGAAGCGTTGTGCGGTGAAATAGAGGCGCTTGCGCCCCACACGGTTGTCCGGTTGCTGGCGCATCCCAATTCCAACACCGTGTTGGAAATGACGGTGGGGGAGACAACGCTATTGAACCTGGAAGAATCTGTGGAGAAACTGTCCGGCGAAGCTTATGGATTCAGGGCATTGGGCTGCGTCTGCTATGTGCTTGCCATTGGCGGTTTGATTCAGGTTATCGTGTCGAACCGGAGAAAATAAAAAGGGTGGCTATCCCTCAGCGGGGACAGCCACCTTTTCCTTCTTAGATTTTCTTAAACAGCCGGGCGTTCCAAAATTCCATCCCCAGTTCCTCAAGATAAAAGTGCAGGATGGCTTTCCAGTTGCGGGTGGCGGTGGACAGCACCATAAAATCCGCATCACCCCGGACGGCTGTTTCCGCATATCGGAACAGGGTACGCCCAACCCCGTGGGAGCGCATTTCCGGAATCACATACAGCTCCTCCACCTCAAAAAATGGGGTGTTCTCCGCCATCACAGTGGAGCTTTGGGTTGCGTTGGTTACATGACCGAACAGATACCCAATGGGTTCATCCCCATGGAAGGCCAGGAAGAACCGGTTGCCCTCCAGGTCGGCATGGTCGTTGGCGCAATAGCCCCGGCAGCTGTTTTCCGCTGCCCAGGCGGCGGACAGGCGCAGCAGGGTTTGCTCGGTTTCATCGGTCAGAGGCATTTCTGCAATGGTCACAGCTGGTGCACCTCCCACTCCTGACGGTAAATGACGTTTCGGATGGAATCCTCTACCGTGCCATAGCGGGTGGTGTAGGTGGTTTCCTTTAAAAAGTGGAAGCCGCACTTCTGCTGCACCCGGGCGGACTGGCTGTTCCGGCGGAAGTGACCGCACAAAATGGCATCCAGCCGGACGGTTTCAAAGAGGTAAGCCATCACGGCCTGGACGGCCTCCGGCATCAGCCCCCGTCCCCAATAGTCTTTGGAGAGAACATAGCCGATTTCCCGGCAGCGCAGGGGTGCCATCTCCGGCAGCTTTTCCTCGTCATATCGTTCGATGCCAATGGAGCCGATGACCTTTCCCTCAAATTCCAGGGCGAGGGTTTTCTTTTCGTCTATAAACATTTTCAGAATCCGGGCCGATTCTGCCTTATCCTTGTGGGGCAGCCAACCGGCCATTTGCCCCACGCCGTCCACACTGGCATATTCGTAAAAGTCGTCCAGGTCGCTTTCCTGCCAGGGACGGAGCAGCAGTCGGGGGGTGCGCAGGGTGACACCGGAAATATCAATGGGTGCATTCACAGAAAATCCCTCCTTTTTCCACAGATGGTATACGCATTTTGCGGAAAAGTCAAGCCTTTTTGGTGACGCTACAAACCCTGTACCGATCCGGAAGTGCCTTAACCCGCCCGGTGACGATACTGTACACAAAACCGTTGGATTCTGGTGGCGTGTGTATATACTCAGTACGATTGCATTTTTTAAATTATTACACGAAGTGGATGCTGTTTTCTGCTGAAAAAACGGTAAAAAATACATTTTGACATTGGGAATAAATGGAAGTATAATCGGTACAGATAATGAAAAGTAGGAGTGCATTCAAAACATGAAGAAAACGGAAAGGAATATGCTGGAGGGCCCTCTGGCCTGGGGCATTCTCAGCTATACCATCCCCATTATCCTGACCAGCTATTTGCAGCTGCTGTTCAATGCGGCGGATTTGGTGGTGGTTGGCCGTTTTTGCGGCAGCATCTCCGTGGCGGCGGTGGGTGTTACCGGTGCCATTACCAATTTGATTGTCAATCTGTTCATCGGCTTGTCTGTGGGAGCAGGCGTGAGCGTAGCGCACGGCATTGGCAGCCGGGAGGACGAGGTGGTTCACCGCACGGTTCACACGGCGCTTTTGATGGCGCTGGTGGGCGGCGTACTTCTGACGGTGGTAGGTGTTCGGTATTCTACCACCTTCCTGCGCTGGATGGACACCCCGGAAAATGTGCTGCCCCTGTCCAGCCTCTATATGCGCATTTATTTTGGCGGCATTACCTTCACCTTGGTGTATAACTACTGCACCTCCATCCTCCGGGCAGCGGGGGACACCCAAAGCCCCATGATTATCCTGATGGTGGCGGGGCTTTTGAATGTGGTGCTCAATGTGGTATTCGTGTCAGGCTTCCATATGAATGTGGATGGTGTTGCCTGGGCGACGGTGATTTCTCAGGCGGTTTCCGCTGTGGCGGTGACGGTGGTGCTGATGAACCGGAAGGATGCCTGCCGATTCCATCCTAAAAAAATGCGGATTTATGGCCCTCAGCTGAAAAAGATTGTCCGCATTGGCCTGCCCGCCGGGATTCAGGGTGCAACCTTCTCCATTTCCAACGTGATTATCCAGTCTTCCATGAACTCCTTCGGTGATGCCATGGTGTCCGGCAATGCGGCAGTGTCCAATGTAGAGGGCTTCTGCTACAGCGCCGTCAACGGCTTCCACCAGGCAGCGGTGAATTACATCGGGCAGAATGTGGGCGCACACCAGTTCGAGCGGGTGAAAAAGGTGTTCTGGATGTGTGTGCTTTACGCAACCCTGGCTGGCCTGATTACCGGCGGCCTGTTTACCATTTTCCGTCGTCCGCTGCTGGAAATTTACATCACCGATTCCCAGGAGGCACTGGAGATTGGAATGCGTCGGGTGCTGTTTACCTCGCTGCCCTATTTCCTGTTCGGTCTGCTGGATTCCGCCGGCGGTGCATTGCGAGGCATGGGTGCCTCCACCATTACCATGCTGATTTCCGTGATTGGTATTTGCGGCTCCCGGCTGCTGTGGGTGTTTACGGTGTTCCAGATTCCGGCGCTGCACACCCCGGAGTGGCTGTATATTTCCTATCCCATTTCCTGGATTCTGACGCTGGTGGCAGAGATGATTGCATTCCCCATTGTGCATAAAAAAATGATGCAGGCGGAGGGTGTTGCAGTCGCGTGACGGAAGCTGATTTTTTATTTCAATAAAAACAGAGCCGCCCAGGACGCTGATAAAACAAAAGTAGACACTCACAAAAGTGTGGGTGTCTACTTTCATTTATCGGTGAAAAATCTAATGTTTATAGTGCTTTTTCGTAGCAGATTTCCGTTGCATCAAATCCGCCTTTGGACATCCCGTTGGGGGCAAAGCCATGGGCTTCATAAAACTGTCTTGCCCGCCGGTTTTCCCGGAAGACCCATAAGGTCGCTTTCGTGAATCCGGCGGCCTTCATGTCCCCAAGAACGGTCTCCATCATGCGGCTGCCATAGCCCTTGCGCCAGTTGCCCGGCAGACTGTGGATGCAGATCAGTTCCGCTCCAAAATCCGCCCCGTCTCTTGACCTGTCCCACCAGGCGATGCAGTGGGGCTTGCCGTCCACCCGCAGCAGGTAGCCGTGGCCAATGTGCTGCTCCAGCAGGCGGCGATACATGGCAGTCGCCCTAGGCAGCTGGGTGGCGTTTTCCAGCACTTCCGGGGTGAGAATGTCCCGGAAGGCTGCCTTCCAGCTCTCTGTCTGGATGAGGGCGAAGAAAGCTTCGTCTCCTGGCTGACCGTGGGAAATCTCCCAATCCGCCATGTTACAGATTCTCCTTGATTTTCTGAATCATTTCCTCATATGCTTCGTCAGTGAGGGTGGTCTTGCCGGGGTTCATGGCAAAGGGGGTGCCCCACTCAAATTCATCCTTGTACTTGGGTACCAGATGGAAATGCAGGTGGCAGCCGCCGTCACCGTAAGCGCCATAATTTACCTTGTTGGGGTGGAATGCCTTGTGGATGGCGTTAGAGGCCTTGGCCACGTCCTCAATAAAGGCCGCCCGCTCCTGGGCGGGGATGTCTACCAGCTCGCTGACATGGTCTTTGTATGCCACGATGACGCGGCCGGGATGGCTCTGCTCTTTAAAGAGAATCAGCTGGCTCACGGACAGGTCACAGATTTTAATGCCGAAGGCCGCCAGCTTTTCGCCGCCGGCGCAGTAACCGCAGTTGCAATCTTTCATTTGAAATGTTCCTTTCTGAATGTAGATGTGTATGTACAGGCCGCCAATTTGACGACCTGTGGCGCGAATCGCCCTCAGCACCCTCAGAGATGGAGCCAAGGGCACTTCACGCCCATAAAACCCTGTATATCATGATAACACAGTTTCTACTAGTCGTCAAGTGAAATACATTTGTACGTTTTGCAATTCTGCATATTCAATCATTCAAATTCCTGGGATATTCTGTTCGTTTTATACATTGTAATCCGCACAGAAAAATGGTATCATGAATCAGTATAAAAATATCTGTTGCCCACATGGAACGGGCAAATAATGTCAGAAGGAGAGCAAGCCGATGAAATACATTGTTGTATTGGGTGATGGAATGGCCGATGAGCCGATTCCCGCGCTGGGCGGCAGAACGCCCCTGGATGCGGCAGTCACGCCGGTGCTGGACGAGCTGGCGGGCAAGGGCACCCTTGGAACCGTGCAGAATGTCCCCGCGGGGATGGCTCCGGGCAGTGACGTTGCCAACCTTTCCGTGCTGGGTTATGACCCAGCCGCCAATTATTCAGGCCGATCTCCCCTGGAAGCCCTTAGCGTCGGCGTTCAGATGGAGGATGACGATGTGATTTTCCGCAGCAACATCGTCACGCTGACAGAGCCGGAGCCGTATGCACAGAAGACCATCCTTGACCATAGTTCCGGCGAGATTTCCACCGCAGATGCCGACATCCTGATGGATGCCATCCGGGCAGAATTTAGCAGCGATACCTTCCGGTTCTACACCGGAACCAGCTACCGTCATATCCTGGTATGGAAGCATGGTCGGGTCAGCGCATTGGAGCCGCCTCACGACCACCTGGGAAAAGTCATCGGCGACTATCTGCCCCAGGAGAAGGTTCTGCGGGACGTGATGGAGCGGAGCTTTGACATTCTGAATAATCACCCCCTCAACCTTGCACGGGCGGCTGCCGGGAAGCACAAAGCCAACTCCCTGTGGTTCTGGGGCGCAGGCACGAAGCCCAAGGTGCAGAACTTTAAGGAGAAGACCGGTCTCACCGGTGCAATGATTTCCGCCGTTGACCTGCTAAAAGGCATTGCGGTGGGGGCAGGGATGAAGGTATACAATGTCCCCGGCGCAACCGGCTCCATCGATACCAATTGGGAGGGCAAGGCGCAGGCTGCCATTGATGCCCTTTTAAAAGATGGCTGTGACTACGCGTATATCCATGTGGAAGCACCGGACGAAATGGGGCATCAGGGTCGGGTGGAGGATAAGGTCAAGTCCATTGAATACCTGGACAGCCGCTTGATTGCCAGGGTGAAGCAAGCCATGGAGGCTGCCGGGGAGGACTACCGGATGCTGATTCTGCCGGATCATCCCACGCCCCTGCGCATTCGCACGCACACGTCCAATCCGGTTCCCTATCTGCTGTATGACAGCACCCACGAGCAAAAGAAGCGGGAACGCTTCACGGAAGAAAGCGCCCGCGATGCAGACAATTTTGAACCCAACGGCTATAAGCTGCTGGAACGGTTCCTTGCAAAATAAGAAGGAGGAGACTGGAATGCGCGTTTATAATTTTTCTGCCGGCCCTGCTGTGCTGCCGGAGGAGGTTTTGAAGGAAGCTGCTGCCGAAATGCTGGACTACCGGGGAAGCGGGATGTCCGTCATGGAGATGAGTCACCGCTCCAAGGTCTACCAGAATATCTTTGACCAGACTGAGGCGGACTTGCGGAGGCTTCTGGGCATCCCCGATAACTATAAGGTGCTGTTCCTTCAAGGCGGCGCTCATACCCAATTTGCCATGGTTCCCATGAACCTGATGCCCCACGGCGTTGCCGACTACATCATCACCGGTGTGTGGGCAAAGAAGGCGTGGAAGGAAGCCCAGATGTACGGGCAGGCCAATGCCATTGCCTCCTCTGCCGACCGGAATTTCAGCTACATTCCCGACTGTTCGGATTTGCCTGTCAGCGAAAACGCGGACTATGTTTATATCTGCAAAAATAACACCATTTATGGAACGAAGTTTAAGCAGCTGCCCAATACCAAGGGGAAGATGCTGGTGTCCGATGTGTCCAGCTGCTTTTTGTCCGAGCCAATGGATGTGACAAAGTACGGCTTCGTGTATGGCGGCGTACAAAAGAACATCGGCCCTGCCGGTGTGGTCATCGGTATTCTCCGGGAGGATTTGATTACCGACAACGTCTACCCCAACACCCCCACGATGCTGCGCTACAAGACCTATGCCGACAACGGCTCCATGTACAATACCCCGCCCTGCTATAACATCTACATCTGCGGCAAGGTATTCCGGTGGCTGCTGAACCAGGGCGGTCTGGAAGTCATGAAGCGGCGCAATGAGGAGAAGGCAAAGATTCTCTATGACTACCTGGATGAAAGTCAGCTGTTCCACGGAACGGTGGAAAAGGGGGATCGCTCGCTCATGAACGTCACCTTTGTCACCGGCAATGACGAGCTCAATGCCAAATTTGTGGCAGAGGCGGATGCTGCCGGATTCAAGAACCTGAAGGGTCACCGCTCTGTGGGCGGGATGCGCGCCAGCATCTATAATGCCATGCCCAAGGCCGGTGTGGAAGCGCTGGTGAACTTTATGGACGACTTTGAAAAGAAGAACCGCTGATTTCGGAAAAGAGGAATTGCCATGTATCAGATTCATTATTTGAATAAGATCTCCCCCAAGGGCACGGCGCTTTGGAGGGAGGATTATCAGCTCACCGAACATCTCCCGGAGGCCGATGGCATCCTCGTCCGCAGCGCCGCCATGCACGACATGGTGCTGCCGGAAAAGCTGCTGGCTGTGGCGCGTGCCGGAGCCGGTGTCAACAACATTCCCCTGGATAAGTGCGCAGAGCAAGGCATCGTGGTGTTCAATACCCCCGGTGCCAACGCCCGCAGCGTTATGGAGCTGACGCTGTGCGGCTTGCTGCTGGGCTGCCGGGACGTGATTGGCGGCATCAACTGGGTCAAGTCCATTGCCCCGGAGGGGGACGTAGCCAAGAAGGTGGAAAAGGGAAAGTCCCAATTCGCCGGTCATGAAATGCTGGGGCGGAAGCTGGGTGTCATCGGTCTGGGCGCGGTAGGCGGCCCGTTGGCCAACGCTGCCCAGCGGCTGGGCATGGAGGTTTACGGTTGTGACCCCTTTATTTCCATCGATGCCGCCTGGCATCTGGACAGCCAGATTACGCGGGTGAATCGGAGGGAGGATGTTTTTTCCACCTGTGACATTATTTCCCTCCACACCCCGCTGCTGGACGATACCCGGAAGATGATTAACGCAGAAACCATCGCCACCATGAAGGACGGGGTAATCATCCTGAACTTTGCCCGTGACCTGCTGGTGGATGACGATGCGATGGCAGAGGCGCTTGCCAGCGGCAAGGTAGCGCGGTACGTCACGGACTTCCCCAACGACAAGACCGCTTCTATGCCTGGCTGTATTGCCATTCCTCACTTGGGCGCATCCACCGAGGAATCCGAGGACAACTGCGCCAAGATGGCCGTTGCCGAAATGATGAACTATCTGGAAAACGGCAACATCATCAACTCTGTGAATTTCCCCAATTGCGACATGGGCGTGTGTACTGCCGCCGGGCGGATTTGCATTCTGCACCGTAACATCCCCAACTCCCTGAGCCGTTTCACCACCGCCGTTGCCGCTGAGGGCATCAACATTGCGGGGCTGATGAATAAGAGCCGGGGGGAGTACGCCGTGACCATGCTGGACTTGGATCACAAGGTTTCTTCCAACGCCTGCGAACACCTGAAAAACATCGAGGGCGTGCTGCGGGTGCGGGTCATTCAGTAAAATATTCCCAAAAACACACCGCCCCCAATGAACAATTCCATGCAGTTTCGTTCATTGGGGGCACTATTACTGGTTAAGAGGCTTATCACAACCCGTCAGTGGTGGGTATGTGGGAATACGCCCAAATAGGTTCTGGAATATTGGGCTACGCAATTCCGGCATACAATAACCTCATACCGACTATATTCACACTTCGCAGGAGTAGGGGGCTGGTATATGTGACACTCATCATAATAGGTTATAGGAGAGGGGTTATCGCAACAGGTCTGTGGAACAGAGCCTCTCGCAACAGAAAAATTGTTTCTGCTTTCCTCTAAAAGGTGTAGCAGTGTCTCATCCTCCACTCGATTTCCTTCGCTGTCATAGACTATGTGCTCACTTACCATCTTGTCCTGGTTCCAAACCCAATCTTTAAGCCGCTCGTTCTCATTCTCTTCCAGTTTCGCCCGATCAACGGCAATCTTTCCCATAAGTGCCTCAGTGAAGTCGGAACTCACTCCCTGGGCATAGGTGACCGATGCAAGCGATAAAGTCAACAGCAGCGCAGACGCTAAACATCCAAGTTTTTTCATAGCAATACCCCTTTTTATTATTTTCAAACTAGGGCAGCTACACATCGGAAAAGTTTCTTCGTGTGTTACCCCGTCTGTGAATTATATTCTAGCAAATGGTATAACATTTGTCAAGAACATATCCGAAAAGGTGTCCGTACAATTACACATGGGCTTGTGCAGATATATACACCCCATTCATGTCCGCCTGCATTTCAATCCCACATTCAGGTACTTCAATCGATGAATCCGAGAACAATTCCACCAAGATGTCGCAACCAAGCTGGACTTAGACCACAAGCATTCCAACGATACCTGTGGACACCTGAAAAATATCTTTCAAAAAGTACTGCCCCCAATGAACAATTCCGAGTAACCTCGTTCACCGGGGGCAATTTTTATTTGTCTAAGGGGTCTAACACCGCCTGTTAGCGGTGAGTATGTTCAAAGGTTCCCAAAGAAGTTTTGGAGTATAGGCTACTACAGTTCCTGCATACCACAGCCTCAATCCGCTCATACGTACACGATGCCGGGGTAGGTGGCTGGTAGAAGTGCCATTCTTGATAAACAGTCTCATAAGAAGGGCTATCACAGCAGGTCTGTATAACAGGCCCCCTCGCAATAGAAAAGTCACTCTCACTTTCTTCCAAAAGCTGAAGTATCCTCGCATCCTCCACCCGCTTTCCCTCGTTGTCATAGACCAAGTACTTAATTACCATTTTGTTCTGGGAACTTTCTCCAAGTTGCCCGTTCAAACACTCCGCTTTAAGCGCCGCAGTGAGATCGGAGTTCATTCCCTGAGCGTAGGTGACCGACGCAAGAGAGAAAGTCAACAACAGCGCAGACGCTAAACATCCAAGTTTTTTCATAGTGATACCCCTTTTTTTATTTTCAAACTAGGGCAGCTACACATCAGAAAAGTTTCTTCGTGTATTACCCTGCCTGTGAATTATATTCTAACAAATGGTATAACATTTGTCAAGAACATATCTGGAAAGGTGTCCGTACAGTCACACATGGGCTTGTGCGGATATATGCCCCCCTCCATGTCCGCCTGCATTCATTACACGCTTAAGTGCCTCCACTGATGAATCTGAGAAATAATTGTGTCAATATGGTCGTAGCCAAGTTAGCCCTATACCGCAGGCATTCAAAAATACCTGCGAACACCTGAAAAACATCGAGGGTGTCCTGCGGGTGCGGGTCATTCAGTAAGAACTCCCTGCCGATATACAAGGGACACACTGGATTTATACAGTTCGCTGCAAAACGAAAGCAGACACTCACAAAAGCGTGGGTGTCTGCTTTTTGGCATCATTGTGGGGAAGTGCGAGATGAACCGGCATCAGGCAGCCGCAACACCGCACATCCCGAATCCTGCTTCACTGACTGTTTTTCAGCGCTGCCTCAATCAGCCCCAGGAACAGGGGATGGGGCTTGTTGGGGCGGCTCTTGAACTCAGGGTGATACTGCACACCGATATAAAAATCGTTCCCTTCGATTTCCACCGTCTCCACAATGTAGTCATCGGGAGAAGTGCCGCTGACGGTCAGACCGGCCGCTTCCAATTCCGCTCGGAAGCGGTTGTTGAATTCATAGCGGTGGCGGTGGCGCTCGGAAATATCCAGTTTGCCGTATACCCGGTGCATTTGGGTGCCGGGGACAATCTTGCAGGGGTAAGCGCCCAAACGCAGCGTGCCGCCCTTGTCGGTTTCATCGCTCTGGTTGGGCAGAAAGTCAATGACTTTATGGGTGCTGTCCGGGTCAAATTCGCCGGAGTTGGCATCCGTCATGCCTGCCACAAACCGGGCGAAGGCAATCACGGCCACCTGCATTCCCAGGCAGATGCCCAGATAGGGCAGATTGTGGGTGCGGCAGTAGTCAGCGGTGGTCACCTTTCCGTCAATGCCCCGGTTGCCGAAGCCGCCGGGAACCACCACACCGGCGCAGTCGGAGAGAATCTCCTCCACATTCTGGGCGTTCACTGTTTCGGAATCAATCCACTTGATGTTGACATGAGCGCCGTGGGCATAGCCCGCGTGGCGCAGAGCCTCCGCTACGGAGAGATAGGCATCATGCAGCTGCACATATTTGCCCACCAGGCCAATGGTGACCTGACGGTTGCGCCGATGAATCCGGTCGAGCATGGCGTTCCAGTCGCTCAGGTCGATGTCCGGGGCCTGAATGCCCAGCTCCCGGCAGACAATGGCAGAGAAATTGCTCTTTTCCAGCATGATGGGAGCTTCATACAACTCCGGCAGGGTGATGTTTTCAATTACGCAGTCGGGCTTCACATTGCAGAACATGGCAATCTTCTTGAAAATGGAATCCTCCAGCGGCTCATCGCAGCGCAGGATGATGATGTCCGGCTTCACGCCCATGCCCTGCAATTCCTTTACGGAGTGCTGAGTGGGTTTGGACTTGTGTTCGTCAGAACCCCGCAGGAAGGGAACCAGGGTTACGTGGATGAAGAGGCTGTTCTCTGCGCCTACCTCCAGGGAAATCTGCCGCACGGCTTCCAGAAAAGGTTGGGATTCAATGTCACCAATGGTGCCGCCGATTTCTGTAATGACCACATCGGCATCGGTTTTCTTTGCCACGGAATACACAAATTCCTTGATTTCGTTGGTGATGTGGGGAATCACCTGCACGGTGGAACCCAGGTATTCGCCGCGGCGCTCCTTATTCAGCACGTTCCAGTAGACCTTGCCGGTGGTGAGATTGGAGTATTTATTCAAATTTTCGTCAATAAAGCGCTCGTAGTGACCCAAATCCAAGTCGGTTTCCGCGCCGTCCTCGGTGACATACACCTCGCCGTGCTGATAGGGACTCATGGTGCCCGGGTCAACATTGATATAGGGATCCAGCTTCTGGGCGGCAACCTTCAGTCCTCTGGCCTTCAAGAGTCTGCCCAGGGACGCGGCGGTGATGCCTTTGCCAAGACCGGAAACCACGCCGCCGGTCACAAAAATATACTTGGTGTTTTTCATTGCAAATTTCTCCTCTATGTGTCGTAAGACCGGATGATATTTTCTGCCACCTGCCGCCGGGAAAGGCGCATATCCATGGCTTGTTTTTCAATGAAGTAGTGGGCATCCTGCTCTTTCATGTGGTGGCGCTCAATCAGCAGCCATTTTGCCCGGTTCACCACGCGGATGTCCGCCATTTTTTCCTGCAAGGTGTGGTTTTCCTTGTCCAGCTTACCAAGGCGTGCCGTCATGGCAGTGAGCAGCTTCACGGCGCTGTAAAAGCCCTGACGGCTTACGGGCTTGCCCAGGGTGAGAACCCCGCTGTCCTCCACCTTATCGCACACCTGGTCGTATATTTCGCCCTTTACCAGCAGCAAAATGCCAACGATGCCATCGGACAGGTCAAGAGCCAGTTCCGTCCCAAATTCATCGCTCAGGGGGGTGTTGATAATCACAATATCCGCCGGGGTGTCCAGCATCATGCGGCGAACCTCCCCGGCATCGGATGCACGCAGAATGGGGTCATAGCTGCCGCGGGGCAGGTTTTCGCAGATATAATCATAAACCTTGTCTCCGCCTGCCACCAGAACCCGATATTTTCGCTTCTCTGCTGCCATAGGCATATCCTCACAGCATCGCTTCCGGTAAAATGGCGGTGACAAAGGGACTGCTGCGGGCAATTCGCTTTGCTTCGGTCAAGCTGCTGGGCAGCTGCTCCAAGGCATCGGTGAGGCTGCGCGGGGCAGTGTAAAGATTTTCATTGACGGGCTGGGGCGGGAGCATTCCCTTTTGAATGCCGTCCAGTCCGGCGCGAATCAGCAGGGCATAGGCCAGGTACGGATTGGCTGTGGGGTCGGGGGAGCGCAGTTCAATTCTGCGGTATTCGCCCTTGGCGGCCGGAATACGGATGAGCTGGGAGCGGTTTTCCGGCGACCAGGTGATATAGCGCGGCGCTTTCATCTCGCCAAAGCGGCGGTAGGATTCCTCCGTGGGGTTCAAAAAGGCGGTGATTTCCCGCACATGGGCAAGCACGCCCGCCAGGAATGCCTCGCTCTTATCTGTCCCGTCGCTGCATTTGACGGACATATTGATGTGCATTCCGTTGCCTGCCTGCCCGGGGATAGGCTTGGGGGAGAAGCAAGCATACAGGCCATTGCGCAGGGCGGCGGTTTTTACCACCGTCTTAAAATGCATGGCGTTGTCGGCGGCGGACATGGCATCGGAATAGCGAAAGTCAATTTCGTTCTGCCCGGGCCCCTCCTCATGGTGGGAGCTCTCCGGCTGAATGCCCATGTCCAGTAAATTCAGACAAATTTCCCGGCGGACATTTTCTCCCTTGTCCTCTGGAGCCACGTCCATATATCCGGCCTGGTCAAAAGGCTCGGCGGTGGGGTTGCCGCTTTCGTCGGTTTTAAACAGATAAAATTCAAATTCAGAGCCGAAGCTTACCTGGTACCCCAGTGCGGCGGCATCATCGATGGCGCGCTTCAGAATGCTCCGGGTGTCCATGGCAAAGGGCGTTCCGTCCGGGTGAGTGATGGTGCAGAACATCTTTACCACCTTGCCGCGACTGGGTCTCCAAGGCAAAATATTGAGCGTGGAGGCAATGGGGTGCAGGAACAAGTCAGAGCCCACCGGCCCGCCAAAGCCTGCAATGGCAGAGGCATCAAAGGAAATGCCATCGGAAAACGCCCGCCCCAGCTCCTCGGGCATGATGGAGATGTTTTTCTGTTTCCCCGTAACATCACAAAAAGCCAGGCGGATGAACTTCACATCCTCCTGCTCCACATACTCGTATACGTCCTCAACCGTGTAAATCATTGCGTTTCCCCTCTCAAAATTGTGACACTGTCCGGCGGCACTGCCGCCAAAAAAGGACGCTTGCTTTGCGGCGGCTCCTCGCCCCCGCGTCAGCAAACGTCCTTGTTTACAGGAAAAATTATACTTCGGTTCCGGTTTTCTGTCAATCCTTTTTGGTTGTTTAATTCTACCGAAGCTTGCAAGTTTTGATTTGCACAAATTCATTTATTTCACTAAAATGGACGGTGAAGCTGGTGAAGCGGAAAATTATGCTTGACAATTTGCATTCCGTGAGGTAGAATCCTGTCAAACCAAAAAGCTTGGTTGACAAAAGCAGGATGTGCGACAAAGGTGTCGTCTGAATGGAGCAAAGCTCTGCAGACGTGTCTTTGTCGCTTTTTTGCATTTGGGAAAGAAAAAGGAGGAGCCGTCTATGTGTTCCATCATTGGTTACATCGGAGCGAACCTGAGCGAAAAAGAAGTGCGCAGCTATTTTGAAAGAACCGTTTCCAGAGGCCCGGACATGACCCGCATCCTGAATTTGGGTAATGGCTTTTTGGGTTTCCACCGCCTCGCCATCATGGGGCTGAATGAAAGCGGAATGCAGCCTTTTTCTGCCTTCGGGAATTCGGTGGTGTGCAATGGGGAACTGTATGGCTTCCGCTTGCTGAAAAAGAAGCTGGAGGAGAAGGGGTATACCTTCCAGAGTGAGTCCGATTGCGAGCTGCTGCTGCCCCTGTACCGGGAGTATGGCACGGATATGTTT
>ERZ791887.1522-NODE-1522-length-15381-cov-7.852995_pt1 | contig 15381 bp, 16 predicted proteins | sample MGYA00510157_ERZ791887 | MGnify/ENA primary metagenome ERZ791887 (study PRJEB30046, sample SAMN00792112) | human gut metagenome | study: EMG produced TPA metagenomics assembly of the A metagenome-wide association study of gut microbiota in type 2... | reverse complement strand
CAGGATTTACCTTGTGTTTCCCATAGAGAAGATTGCCGCCGCGCTGGACAGAAGCTCCATGACCGTGGAAACCGCTCTTTCCGAGCTGGAGGACGCCGGGCTGATTGAGCGGCGCAGAAGTGGCTTTTCCAAGCCGAACCGCATCTATGTAAAGCTGCCGCCAGACGGACAGAAATTTTTCCAAACGACAGACAGAAATCCGTCCTTCATTGAGAAAGAAAACTGTCCCCTAACAACCTGGGTGACTCAGAAATAGGGAAGGCATTTGGGGTCAGCGCTGCCAGCGTTCGTATGATGCTGACACGAGCCAGAAGTAAAGCCCGCAAGGCCATGGAAGCGGGATTCGGCGGCAAATAAGACGGCGGCTAAGGTGCTTTTTGCGCTATTATGTCCCAGCTTCATCTCGTTGCTTGGATATAATAGCCAAAAAGCATCTGCCGTCTTTTGTCATATATTACGATTCTTTCGAAAAAAGCGAAAAAACCTGTTGCAAAGTAGCTGCAGCGGAGTTGTATATGGTAGAGACGTAGGCATACATCCTACTATATAAAAGAAAGAGAGAAAACGTATGAAAGAATGGAGACGCGTACTATCCTGTTTCCTGGCCGTGCTGCTGACGGTGTACTTGGTCCCCGTGCAGGTAATGGCTGAGGACCTGGGAGATCTGTGGCCGCCAACAACAGAAAACGTCGTGGATGCGCCTGCGGAGGTCGTGGGCGAGATACTGGAACAACGGGAAGAAAATCGGAAGGAGTTCCTGCTTACCGACGGTACAAGGCAGGTGGTAATTTATCCGGCGGCAGTACATTACCAAAAAGATGGATATTGGGAGGAAATTGACAACCGGTTGCTGCCGTCTGCTACGCAGGATGGTGAAACCGTGTATCGAAACGCAGCCGGTATGTGGGATGTCTCTGTTCCTGCTGAGCTGAATACCGCCAATGGAATCACGGTCAGCCGCAACGGGTACAGCTTGTCATTCTATCTGACAGGTCAGTTGTACGAAGACGATGGTGCGATTTCCGAAAGCGGTTCGGGCTATATAGGTGAGGAGTTGCCGGGCGAAGATATGATCTGTGTCCCCGCAGACGAAAGCGCTGCCGAGGTCAGCAGCATTGCTTCCACTCTGGCAGATGAGGGACAGCTTCAGCCGGAGGCTGCACTGAATAATCAACGCAGCGAAACCGTGTATCAGGATGTTTATCATGACACAGATGTGACCTATGACCTGGATTCAAATCGGCTGAAGGAGTCTTTGATTCTGCGCAGTTGCCCGAAAGAGTTGTTAGGCTACCGCTACCATCTGGAGGCAGAAAATCTGCGATTGGAACTGCAGGAGGATAACCGTATTCTGGCCTATGCAAAAGATGCCGATTCCGAAGCCAAGCCGGTGTTCTATATGCCGGCCTCTTATCTATTGGATGCGGAAAATGTATGCTCCGATGATATCAAGGTGATTCTGGAGGAAAACGAAAAAGGATATGAGCTGCGTTACTACCTGCCTCAGGATTGGATGGCAGACGCCTCATATCCTGTTGTCCTGGCCCCCGTGGTTCAACCTGTGTCCAATACGTTCACCATTTGGGATAAAACTGTAAGTCAGCGCAATTCTGAGTTAGCCGGTTCCGCATATATCGCAGCGACAACATGCTCGTCGAGCCGCAGAACCAGCGGAGGAAAATCAAATGCTCCAAGACAGACGGCGAGGGGCCGAAACACAGGCCCGGTAAGGATGACGGTATGAAAAACCCAGAAGCAAATACTTTACGTATTGAGCCCCGAAAGTTTCATGCATCTGCGGTAGTAATAGCGATGATGATCGCATATCTTAATTATTATTACATTATTCCAGCGTTTCGTATAACTTTTCCGCCTATAGGCTTAGATACAGTCGTAGTTGCCCTCATGGGTGTCACGCTTAATACGCTAGCTTTCGCACATATTATTGCTACCAGTCGAACGTATATCGTGTCTGCTAAAGGAATTACGGTCATTTTTTTGGGCTTTATCCGCCGCCTATATCCATGGCAGCGGTTCCAGAGTATTAACGCGTGCCCCATAGACATAGGCAATCCTTCGTGGGGAGGCCAACCGTTTTTAATGGTTTGCAGCACCGTGCCGATTCGGACGATGGAGGGGGGAAAAATTGATTTGGAGCGTACTATCTACCGCTGGCCCCATATTTTGTTCTTTCCTCTACTGCCGGGCGAGGAACGCATGCAATTTGAAAGCCTGCGGCGGGGGGGAAATACCTCCCGACCTGGAGGATCAGGAACCCGACGAGGAGGAATAAGTATCCCGGCTGACGGACGTGGCCGTTAATAGACGGCCACGTCCGGAAAGCAAGCAGCACCTATACCTACGGCAACGCTGATTGGCCGGACCTGCTGACGGCGTATAACGGGAAATCTATCACCTACGATGCCATAGGCAATCCCCTGTCCGACGGCACATGGACGTATACCTGCAATGGACAAGAATATGTTATATGGGCGTGGAAGGGCGACTACATTAATTTAGGTGCCGGGGCCGAGTTAGGAATTTATACTGGTGGTGAACCGCATTGGCATGTGGACAAGAGCCTTGCAATGTCTATGTACGTAGAAGTGAAATATAACGGTTCAACTATTATTTCGTTCAGCGATTATACCTGGTGGATTACCGGGTTTAACCCCAATTACCAGAATATGAATGCGAGCAGTTTAACGGCTATATTCACTATACGGCTTAACGATCCTGGTATGTATAATGCTTTCCGGGCTTCGAGACCTGCGGGATGGACATTTGCCTTGATGCAAGGATTTGGTATAGCCAGGTTTTACTTTTGATGTTATGAGGTAATTGCTATGAGGAAAGTATGTTTGTTAATGCTGATTATTATGACCCTATTATTAACGTCTTGCTCATCAGGTGACTCAAATATGGTAAGAGATTTATTTAAAAAAAATGAGAGAGAGACTGCAAATGAGCGTTTTAAAGCACTAATAGGAGCCATTCAAAATCAAGACAGTGTCGCTCTGAAAGCATTCTTTTCTGAAAAATCACTGAAGGAATCGCAAAATATAGAAGAAACTATCACCGCATTGTTTGACTACTTCCGAGGTGATATGCTTTCATATAATGACTGGGGCGGCCCTGGATCTATAGGTGGGATGAACGAAGATGGTACGGGACGTTATTGGAAATGCCTGTATGCGACTTACGATGTTGAAACGACCCAGGATAAGTACCGCTTTGCCATGGAATATATGCTGCTGGATACCGCAGATGCAGATAATGTGGGTATACGGTCTCTGTACATTATCAGATTAGCCGATGATACAGACCCGCAATTTGCATATCGGGGCGACGAAAAGTATACACCGGGTATTAACATCAACAAGACAAGTAGAATACCGCATTGAAATGTATTTCTGCAGAACAGCGTGAAACGCCCAGGATGTTGTCCGGAATCTTTCTTCCTACCTTCTGACTCTTTACCACGGCTGACGGTCACGTCCGGACAGCAGCACCTACGCCTATGACAAGGATAACCGGCTGACCAAGGCAACGGAGGGTGCCATCTCCGCCAACTACACCTACGACAGCTTCAGCCGCATGACGGGCCTGACCGCCAAAAACGGCAGCACCTCCGTGGTCAGCACCGCCGTCACCTATGTGGACCCCAGCTCGTCGGCTACCTCCACCCAGGTGAAAACCTGGAACAACGGCAAGGCTACGTACACGTACACCTATGACAACAAGGGAAATATTACATCCATAAGCGACGGCGGACAGGAATTTGATTACCAATATGAAAGGATGACTGTATGAAGAAATTAGAAAAAGGCAACATGCGTATCTCCCCATCTGGGATGCATGACCAGATGATGTTTTTCATTATATCCGGTGTAGGAATTGATGTGTTTTATATCTACGCCTATATCTCCTACTTTAAACCGCCTACTCCAATAGCCCTTGACGTAGTCATATTCTGGATTTTTGGACTGATATTTAATGCGGTGGTATTTACCATGATTATTGCGCTCAGCCGGGTATACATTGTATCCACCAAGGGGATTACCGTGATATTGCTGGGTATCTTTCGTCACCTCTATCCGTGGGAACGGTTTCAGATGGTGGGCCTGTATCCCATAGCGAAAGTTATAGAAGAAACACCTGGCGAGGCATTCATGATGGTATGCAGCACCGTAATGTTAGAAGGAACAGCCGGTGGACGGATCAATATAGAGCGTGCCACCTTTCGCTGGCCGCAGGTTTTGATTTTTCCACCGCTGACAGGCGAGGAACGCATGCAATTTGAAAGCCTGCGGCGCGGGGAAATATCTCCCGACCTGGAGGATCAGGAACCCGACGAGGAGGAATAAGTGTCCCGGCTGACGGACGTGGCCGTCAAAAGACGGTCACGTCCGGACAGCAAGCAGCACCTACACCTACGGCAACGCCGATTGGCCGGACCTGCTGACGGCGTTCAATGGGAAGTCCATCACCTACGACGCCATAGGCAATCCCCTGTCCGACGGCACATGGACCTATGCCTGGCAGCATGGCCGTCAGCTGGCGTCCATGAGCAAGACCGGCAGCAGCATCACCTACGGCTACAATGCCGACGGCAAGCGCATTTCCAAGACAGTCAACGGCACAACGTACAACTTCTCTTACTTGGGCGATCAGCTGACGGAGATGACCTGGGGCAGCAACAAGTTGCACTTTACCTACGACAGCCTGGGGCCCGCGTCTGTGACGTATAACGGCGTCAAGTATTTCTACCTGAAGAATGCCCAGGGCGACGTTACCGGTCTTGTAAACGCCAGCGGCACCCAGGTGGTGTCCTACACCTATGACCCCTGGGGTGCGCCCCTGTCCACCGACGGCACCATGGCCTCCACCCTCGGCACTGCAAATCCCCTGCGCTATCGTGGGTATGTCTATGACACCGAGACGGGACTGTACTACCTCGGCAGCCGGTATTATAACCCCACCTGGGGAAGGTTTATCAACGCGGATACCGCCGCCGTGGTAGCTGCTTCTCCCGACAAGGCCAACTGGGATAAGAACCTCTTTGCTTACTGCGACAATAACCCGATCAGCCGAAAAGATGACGGCGGGGACTTGTGGGAAGAAATCACCACTTTGGGAGATTCTATTTTTCGTAGCGCACTCATTTTTGGCGGTCTTGCAATCGGTGCTGCAGTGTTATCAGCTTTTGTAGTTGGGACCGGTGGTGCTGGTGCGATTGCTATTGCTGCAACGATGGGCACCATTGCTGAAATGTCCATGTACACAGCTGCCTTTGGTGCACTTATTGGCACAATGACCGTAGCAATTGGCGAAATTGGTGCAAGAATGGAGGTCAGTTCAAACAAGGATAACTCTCGAACAGCTGACCCGCCGGCCAAGCGGAAAAAGTACCCCAGCAAAAAAGACGCTCGTGAAGCTGCGAAGCGCGACGGAAAGGGTGAGGAACCTATACATCATCCCCATGGTTCACATGGCCCACATTACCATCCCAATATAAAAGGAAAGTATAAACGGACGCCGAAGGGAATATCAAAACACGACCATTATTACTATCCCAAAACTCGATAAATAAAAATAATGGAGGCTAACATGGACCCTACTGCTGAAAAAAAGATTGTGGAGAAATATTTCCTAAAGTCGCGACAGGATCGCGCTCTGTATGCCTTACGTTCCGCTAAAAGACACGCATACATCTGGAATCTGAACGAGTCGTTTTTCAGGGATGCCAATCGCGAAGGAGTGTTTTCCAATGGCGATAAAAGCGATATTTGCTTAGAACTGGCGAAAAAGGGGTGTGATGGTTTATGCTATGTTCTTTCAATAGAGGAGGATATTGACGGAACCTATATGCCTGCCGAAGCTGCAATTCGGTCGTCTGTTGGAAATGGGCCTGCACTACTTGTTTTTAATGACGGGGAGTTGGCATATTTTGAAGGTGAGTATGAAATAGGGTCAAGAACAAAAAGATTTCTTATCCGGAGTTCTTATTCGAAATAGAATGTAACCGGAATACCGCACCACCAAGGTCCAGCAGAGCACTGCCGCAGTGGACTATACCTACAGCAAGGATCTGCTGTCCGCCATTTCCACCGCCTCCGGCACGGATTACAGCTTCACCTACGGGGTGTTCGACCTGACCACGGCGGTGAAGGCCGGAAGCCGCACCCTGATCTCCCACAGCTATACCAACGATCAGAACCGGCGGCTGAGCCGGTCCGTCTACGGCAACGGCGACGCGGTGTCCTACAGCTATGACAGCTTTGGCCGCAGCACTTCCGTGACCTATGGCGACACCGGCAGCACCGTGTCTTACGCCTACGACGCCAACAGCAACCTGGGGCAGCTGACCGACGGTATTTCCGGACGGGTCAACCGCTACAGCTACGATTTCCTGGACCGGCTCATGCGGTATGAGGAGTCCGGCGACGGCTACAGCAACATTGTCCAGTGGGGCTACGACGACGAGAACAACCTGTCCTCCCAGACCCAGACCCTCAACGGCACCACCTACACCAGCACCTATGCCTATGACAAGGACAACCGGCTGACCAAGGCGACGGAGGGTACCATCTCCGCCAACTACACCTACGACAGCTTCAGCCGCATGACGGGCCTGACCGCCAAAAACGGCAGCACCTCCGTGGTCAACACCGCCGTCACCTACATATACAAAACCAGCTTGAGGAGGACAAAATGAGTGACCAAATCAGCATTAAAGAGTATATAGACCCGTTTACGGGTACCAAGAATCCCAAGGCATAAGTAAAACCCCTTAAGGGGTAGCCCGAGAAAGGAATGCGGTCGGCAGACCTTTCGGGCCCCTTAAGGGGCTTCGTCCGTAATAGGCCCTTATAGGGCCAGATCAAACCTCCGGCTTAGCCGGAGGTTTTGATTTTTGGGATAGTCCCAAGCCCTTGTTGTTCATGTTATTCTTTGTTAATCTTCTTTGGACAAAATATGCTTAATCTGTTCAAGGCTCTCCGCAAAATAGATTCCTTCCTGCCGTTCCTTTGAAGACAAGCCCATTTCTATCATGTGATTTAAGAGTGCTTTCAGATCCTTGTAGAAGCCGTTCAAATTGTAAAGAATACAGGGAGCATCCAATTGCTTCAGTGATACCTTGGACATGATTTCCGCAATCTCCTCCAATGTGCCAGTGCCACCGGGGAAGGCGATAAAGGCATCGCCCAGCTCGATCATTTTATTCTTGCGCTCCGACATATCCTTTGTGACGATCAGCTCTGTCAGCCTGTCATACTGGAAACCTTCGTCCATAAAGAACTGCGGTTCTACACCGGTCACATTCCCACCGGCGTCCAGAACGCTTTTGGCGATCTCGCCCATTAAGCCAGTCTTCGATCCGCCATAGACCAGCGCATTTCCGCTTGCACCAATCCATGTACCAAGTTCCTGAACCGCTTTGCGCAAAGATGGGTCATTGCCTTCGTTTGCACCGAGATAAACTGTAATATTCATATCAGAATGCTCCTTTCATTTATTGCTCTACTTGCTTTTCTTTATTTATCACAGTCAGAAATACAATGATGATCTCTGTCGGCACAGCCATAGATATTCCCATAAAGGTTGACAGTCCGCTCAACGCAATATGGTCAATGCCGCCGATAAATACAGTCGTGATTCCTGCAAACACCATAGGTATTTTATTCAGCCAGGTGTTGCGGAGAAATTTGAGATGCACAAACAGCAGCAGGAAAGTTAGGATCAGTTCACTGACGGTCATTGCGGCGAAGGAAGGAATATGAAATGTCTTTTCGATAAAAGAGGGAAAGAATACATACCTCTTGTGTATTTTCCATTATTGAGAAGTTTGTTGAGAACATCTCTGCTCCATTTTACCTTTCCGGACGGAGAGGAAATGGAACGGCTTAATAGGTATTTTTGGATATCCTCTAAACTATTTTCTTCTCTGTACATTCTGAAAATAGTTTTTACAACTTCAGCCTGTTCGGGCACGATTTCAACAAATCCATATTTGTCTCTCTTAAAGCCATAACAGATTCTTCCGAAAAGTCGGGATTCGATTAATGATAATTTCATAGATTTTGTTTCCTTTCTAATTATAATATGTTTGAAGTAAGGTTTCAATATAAAACACAAATATTAGTGGGATTGCAAAAAAACAAAACCTACATATTAGTGAGTTAGTTCAGTTGATCTTTGACTTAAACATAAAAATGGAGCGATTTTCTATTAAAATCGCTCCAAAACACATAATATTCGATTATTCGTGGGATAAAAAAGAGACAAACAAGCTTTTTAGACTTGTTTGTCTCTTTTGGTCCGAGTGAGGTGACTTGAACACCCAACCTCGACATCCCAAACTTATCGGGAATACTTTTTCCGCTCGTTTATAGCGGTTTTCGGCGCTTTTTAATTTGTTTCACTTACTCTTTGGCGCTCTTATCTCCACTGTTTCCGGGTGTTCCAGCGCCGTCTGTGGTAATCTATGTGGTCAAAAACGCTTCCCGCCCGGTTTTCGGTGAACTGTTACCGGGGCCGGACGGGAAGCGTTTTGCGTTGCTGTTGGCTACATTGTAACTCTGAGGCGGGTGTTATGCAAGTGGTTTCTGCGGGGGTGGCAGCTCAGAAGCTGCGGCGCTATAGACAAAGAATAGCATCACGCATTTGCTCTCTAAAGGTGAAACTCGCTTTCCCTCAATAACTATCGCATTCCCGTAATTTTAGGGTCATTTTAAGGGAAAGTCTGTCTTTCCGCCACAGCCTCACTTTTCCAAAAGATCCTCCATTGTGCAGCCGAGGACTTTCGCAAGGCTGAGGACAGTTTCCGCACTGGCCTTGTTGATGTCCTTGTTGCGCTGCTCATACATTTGAATCGACCGAAGGCTGACATTGCTTCGTCTGGCAAGCTCCGCCTGCGTGCAGCCATAGAGCGTACGGATGCGCTTGAGGTTAGTATCAGCGAAGTACTCGCGTACTTTGGCATCGGCAATATCGGCGAACTTGCTGATGTCCGCTTCGTGGAGAGGCGCATACATCCGCTGCAAATTTTCAAACGAGAGAACCTTAAAAATATCGCTGAACTTCCTGCCGGAGAACCACTGGTAGTAGGCGGCGGCCCAGCCGATCCAATACTCTCTGGAGCGGTTGAAATTGGCTTTCGGTTTGACCGTCGGCGCTTTGCCCGTAGTCTCAACCAGGACATCAACAGCCGCTTCGATTCCGCTTTTCCCCATAATATAGGCCGCTTCGCCGTTCTCGATTCGGTTGCTGATGGAGCTGACGGAAAACAATTCCATGAAGCTGCCTCCGGCGATTCCGCATGCGTTGATGGCATAGTCGAAGGCATCGCCCAGCAAGGCCTGCGCATTATTTAGATACATTTCTTGGTATGCGTGGGTCATCGTTCCGGATGCCTCCTCTCATAATGTCAAGCATGTACAGGCCGTCAGTCGCCTCTTCGAGCATTTTCGAATAAAGCTGATCGGCTTCGTCGTTTCGCGCCTTGCGGAGAACATAATATTTTTCCCTTTCTGCGATGGAAAATCCCTCGTAATGCAGCAGGGAGAAGGCGTATTTAGACTTGACGACGATCTGTTCGCCCAACTTGCCCAGGCGCATAGCACTTGCAAGCTGCTGCACGGAAATTCCACTATTCAAGAAAGACGCCGCAAAGTCGAAATAGGAGTCGTCGGCTCGGTAGCCGATGATCAAGTCATAGGCGTTGACATTGACGCCGAAATTTTCGATCAAATATCGTTTGGCCCGCTGCGCGGCCGGATTATTGATAGAGAACAGACGGTGCTCTACCAAAACGGCGATCCAGTTCAGAATCGTATAGTCCGGACTGTTCAGATTCAGAATTTTTAGGTATTCCGTATCAAGACTGTAACGATTGGCAAAGCCGTTGCGCAAAGAGGATACGGCCCATTCCTTGGCGAGCGCTTCGCTTTCCGTGCAGTAAAAGCCCAGCCCGAAGTCGTTGTTCTGCCTACCCAACCCAAAGGCGGGAGCCTCTACGATCTGCTCAGAGCCGTGATATAGGGTGATTTTCTGATCCATTTCCGCATCCTCCTAAGTATCTCTGTATCTCTGCGCAAATTATATCACCAAAGTGATATAAAATCAAGTTGTATTTGTGGGGAGATTACTATACATGTGGTTTCTGCGTGGGTGGCGGCTCAAAAGTTGAGCAGCTGTAAGCAAAGAATAACCACTTTCTGCACGAGTGGCTTGCACAGCAAACGCTATGGCAGCACGCACTATGACGCAAGGTCAGCGTCACGAGGGAATTTAAGAGCAATCCTTATCGTTTTTATTTTGTGTAAAAATCGTGATATTCCACCATTTTCTTGCTTTTTGCGCCTAAATATGCTATCATAATATACAACACCGGCAAGTGTTGGAATGGACCCCACCATGCGGCGGGGCATTGAGTGCAATGTCGAAACTAGACTACTTCAAAGCTCTAATTATCGAGGTGAGCCAATGCAAATCATCGACAATATCAATCACATCGTCAAAAACGACCTGCAAGATAGTATTCAGCCAGGAAGCAAATTGTCTATCGCCGCGGCTTGTTTTTCGATTTATGCATACCAAGAGCTGAAGAAGCAACTTGAAAAGCAGATTGCCGTGTTGGAAAACAAAATGCGGCGAGAAAAGCAGCTCAACCGGCAGATGGATATGAATGCGGAGTTAAAAAAACTCCGAATCGAACTAAAGCAGATAACATGACAAGGAGGTTGTAGTGTGCCAAGCGCAAATACAAAGAGAATAGAAGAATCTGCAACTACAGCCCTTAAAGCTGAATTGCTAAGATGCCCTATACTTGATTCGTACATCGACTCGAATGATAAAACACCTTCATGGGATGGAACAGTATTCGTGTATAAATCTGAGAAGACGAAGAAAGAAAACCTTGCCGGCCGTGTTCCAATCCAGATTAAGGGGACAGAGAAAGTTATTGTATCTGATACTGCAACTTTTTCGTGTAGTGTCACAGATTTGAATAATTATTATAAAGATGGGGGCTGTGTTTTCTTCCTTATAAGTGTCGATTTAAGTTCGGGCAATTCAAGAATATTCTATAAGACTCTGCTTGTCGTTGACCTTGACAAGATAATCAAGGGTGCCGGAAAACAAAAGACCAGCACAATTCACTTGAATCTTTTTCCTACTGAGGCTAATGAAATTTCCAGCATTTTTATGGAGTTCACAGACAATGTGCATAAGCAAATGGGCTTCATCGGAAAAGACATCCCCACTTTTGAATCATTGGAAGCAAATGGTGCAGAGATCACATCCTTAACTTTTACCGCATCGGGTATTGGATTAACTTTGGATGAGATCCCCAAGTTCCTGTCTACACATGACTTTTATCTGTACGCAAAGGTCAAAGGCCTGGATGTGGATGTCCCTATTGATAAGGTCACAAATGCGATTATATCAAAGCCCGTGGACGGAGAAGTGCGGATAAAAGATCGACGTTTCTTTTCCGCCTATCGAGTGGTGTATGAGAACGGAAATCCCATCATTCGCATTGGCAAAGGGATTAGTGTTGCCTTAAAAGCAGAGGAGAACCGGATTACAGTACACACAGACAGACCGGATACTCTGTCCGACTTTATTATTGAAGCAGACTTCTTTATAGAACTGGTTGAACAGGGAGAATTAACACTGAACGGGGTGACTATCCCGCTTAATGGTGCATCGTTGACAGATTTGCAAGAGAGAAAGAAAAACCTTGAATACTGCAAGGATGTTAAAAAGATGCTGGATTATTTAGGTGTGACCGAAGAACTTCTCCTAAACGATTTGTCAGAAAATGATGAGAAGAATCTAAGGAACTTTACAGGAGCGGTGCTATACAACCGGAAAATAGGGTTCCCCAATATGGAACAGGATCAGTTCTATGGTGCGTTCAAAATTGCAAATCTTGTGATTTGGATTTGGGCGAATAGGCAATTAGACGGTATGTATAGCATAGATAGTTTCTTCAAATTGCATCAGATTACACTTTTTACAGATGACGATGTTGATTTGAAAAAGCCTATCCAGACATCGCAATTTGTACTGTTTGATAAAAAAGGGCTGGTTCATATCTCTAATATGGACTATGAAATGGTTTACTCGGACATATCCCAGACGCCCCTTTCTCCTGAGTATTGCACGAAGGTTAACTTTTTAGTCCTTGACATGATAGGTGCATACGATGAGCAGACAAGGCACGATGAGAAGTTGCTTAACCTGGCAGAAAAGATATGTGACTGGTTGAAAAGTATCGAGTCCATGATCGACCCGGAGGTTCTGCTTCTTAATAAACTCCAAATCACTAAGCGTCGCAGAACACTTTCTATGAGCGAGATTATTGAACTTGCCAAGCTCACAGAAAATAGTTATCCACCAGCAACAAGATGTGGAGCATACTTGCTCATGGACGCTGATGAAGAGGCACAAAAGTGCTTCGACGAGCTTCCGCTCATAGCACAAGAAGAATTTTTGAAATATCCGATTTGCCACTTTGGTAAACCTACAATGAAGGAGGATAAATCCAATGGATAAACTACGCATGGAATCGCCGGATATGACGGCGCAGAATATAGACCGCATTGCCGCCCTGTTTCCCAACTGCATCACGGAGATGCTGGACGAGGAACGCAGCACGCCGGAGAAGAAGGTGTACAAGCGGGCGGTCAACTTTGAGCTGCTGAAACAGATGCTTTCCCCGGACGTGGTGGACGGGGACGAGGCATACGAGTTTACATGGGTCGGCAAGAAGGCGGCAATCGTGGAAGCCAACAAGCCGATCCGTAAGACGCTGCGCCCTTGCATGGCGGAGAGCAAGGATTGGGACACCACCGAAAACCTCTACATCGAGGGCGATAATCTGGAAGTCCTCAAGCTCTTGCAGGAGAGCTATCTCGGCAAGGTCAAGATAATCTACATCGATCCGCCGTACAACACCGGCAACGACTTTATCTATGCCGACGATTTCATGCGTTCGCAGGAAGAAGAAAACGCACAGATGGGAATGTACGACGAGGACGAAAACCGCCTGTTCAAGAATACGGACACCAATGGGCGGTTTCATTCTGACTGGTGCAGCATGATTTATTCCCGGTTGCTGTTGGCAAGGAATCTGCTGACGGAGGATGGGTTTATTTTTATTAGTGTTGATGAAAATGAGTTTGAAAACATGACCAAAATATCAAGCGAGGTTTTTGGGAGAAGTAATTTGCGTAACTGCATTGCAGTACGTCGAGGCATAAAAAACGTTCAGGCTCAGTTTGATACACTATCGTCTTTATCGCAGGGGCATGAATATATTCTCCTTTTTTCAAAGAGGACTGACTCGCGACTGCCTAAGCTATTTAGTGTATTCGACGAAAAGAAAAAAGGGAAATGGGACACTTTTTGGCGAGGGACTGACAGACCCACAATGCGTTATGAGTTGTTTGGCAAATGCCCCGAAAAGGGGCAATGGCGCTGGGAACAGGGACGGACAAAGCAAGCAATTAAAAACTATGAAGTATATTTAAGCAATTACTCAAAAGAGATGTCCATCGATGATTACTATAGTTACGTTCTTACATCATCAGGGGCGAAAACCGATTTCGTTAGGCTAAATGATGAAGGGACTATTCAATATTACGTGCCGCCACAGGAAGGCAAACTATTGAGTGATAATTGGATGGATATAATGATGACAGGCACGTATACAGTATTCGATACTGAAAAAAGTCTTGATATAATGAATCGGATTGTTGGCTGGATTACCAAGGAAGAGGATATTATTCTCGACTTCTTCTCTGGCTCCGCCACCACCGCTCACGCAGTCATGCAGCTCAATTATGAGGATAAAGGCCACCGTAAATTCATTATGGTACAACTGCCGGAGGCTTGCGATGCTAAAAGTGAAGCGTATAGAGCAGGTTACAAGAACATATGCGAAATCGGTAAAGAACGTATCCGCCGTGCGGGGGCGGAGATTCAGCAGGATCGCGCAATAGAGATCGGAACCCACAAACATGAGTGGAATCAAACATGTTACTATGTGGAGCATAAAGAAGAATGCGATAAGCTTGGCCATTTGCCAGACGAGTACTTTGAAAAAGAATTTCCTCCAGTCGATACAGGCTTCCGTGTTCTCAAGCTGGACGATACCAACATGAAGGATGTCTACTATGCGCCGGATGATTACGATCAGAATATGCTTGCCGGTCTGGAATCCAACATCAAGGATGACCGCACCGATCTCGACCTGCTGTTCGGCTGCCTGATCGACTGGGGGCTGCCGCTGTCCCTGCCCTACAAGTCCGAGCAGTTGGGCGGCTGCACCGTCCACACCTACAACGACGGCGACCTGATCGCCTGTTTTGACAAAAATATCCCCGAAAGTGTGGTCAAGGAGATCGCACAGCGCAAGCCGCTCCGCGCCGTCTTCCGGGATTCCGGCTTTGCGTCCAGCCCGGAGAAAATCAATGCGTTCGAGATTTTCAAGCTCTATATGCCGGAGGACGCGGGCGACATTTCCAAGCGCGTGAGGGTGATCTGATGAACGCCGACTTGTTAGTCTATCAAGCAAAGGCATTTTATAACGCATATATAGCACTTGACCAACTAAGCCGGGATGATTCAGATACGCTGCTTTTGCTTTTTGCCCCTTTAGTTGTAAACGGCGCATTTTCTGTCGAATTAGCACTCAAGGCAATTTTAGCTAAAAACCAAATTGAATATGGAAAAGAGCACAACTTGCTAATTCTTTTTCAGATGCTTCCGAAATCCTTTCAACAGGAACTGTGGGCATACTTAATCGAAAAGGCACCGGAGTATGCGGGCTCTAAAAAAGGACTCGATGAGCTTATTTTGCTCTCAAACGCCTTCGTTGACTGGCGCTACGCATTTGAGGGAAAACCTGTACCTGCGATAGAATCTCGCTTTTTAGCGGCTTTTGCAAATGCAGCGGTTTATACAATGTTTTCTTACTATAATGCGGATTTACTTCCTGCGACTAAAACGGAATCAAACAATGAGATTGAGCAGAGGTTTCATGAAAACCGTGAAAAATGTAAGGAAATCAATTTGAAAATGATCCAAAAGAAAACCAAGGAGCATCAGTTATGAAACTCCAATTCAAACACCAAAAATTTCAGGCAGATGCAGCGAAAGCAGTTGTTGACGTTTTCGCCGGACAGCCGTACCTCACGCCAACCTACATGATGGACAGGGGCTACGGTCAACAGGCCATGACAGACGATGCGGATTTCACCGGCTGGCGTAATGAACGCATTGTGCCGGAGCTTTCCGACAAGCTGATTTTAGAGCATCTGCAAAAGGTGCAGCGTACCAATCAGATCAAGCCGTCGGATAAGCTGGAAG
>ERZ791887.1518-NODE-1518-length-15398-cov-5.585935_pt1 | contig 15398 bp, 10 predicted proteins | sample MGYA00510157_ERZ791887 | MGnify/ENA primary metagenome ERZ791887 (study PRJEB30046, sample SAMN00792112) | human gut metagenome | study: EMG produced TPA metagenomics assembly of the A metagenome-wide association study of gut microbiota in type 2... | reverse complement strand
GTCAAGGGACGAAGTCCCTTGCAGGGTGCAGGGGCAGCGCCCCTGCCGGAGTCCATAGGCAGAGTCTCTGGCGTCTCCCCTTTTACCCCAGTTCCTTCACCCGGTGGCAGGCGACGAAGTGACCCTTCTCGACTTCGTTGAAAGGCGGCATCGACTGCGCGCAGGCTTCGGTGGCGTAGGGGCAGCGCGTGCGGAACGGACAGCCCGACGGCGCGTTCAGGGGGCTTGGAATGTCGCCAGAGAGGACAATGCGCTTGTTCGCGCGCGCCGCCTTCGGGTCAGGCAGCGGAACGGCGGACAAAAGCGACTTGGAATACGGGTGCAGCGGGTGATTGTAGATTTCCTCCGCCGACGCCAGCTCCACCATCTTGCCCAGATACATCACGGCGATTCTGTCCGAAATGTGCCGCACAACCAGCAGGTCATGCGCAATGAACAGGTATGTCAGCCCCAGCCGATCCTGCAAATCATCAAACATGTTGATGACTTGCGCCTGAATCGACACGTCCAGCGCCGACACCGGCTCGTCGCAGACGATGAATTCCGGATTCACCGCCAGCGCGCGGGCAATGCCGATGCGCTGCCGCTGACCGCCGGAAAACTCGTGCGCGTAACGCGAGGCGTGTTCACTGTTCAGCCCGACATAGCCCAGCAGCTGCAAAATGCGCTCCTCCCGCTCCTTCTTGGAGGAATACAGGTGGTGCACATCCAGCGGTTCGCCCACGATGTCCGACACGGTCATGCGCGGGTTCAGCGAGGAGTACGGATCTTGGAACACCATCGTCGCCTTCGTGCGGAACTTCTGCAAGTCCGCTTTCGTCTTGACAGGCTTGCCATCGTAAATGATTTCGCCCGCCGTCGGCTTGTACAATTGGAGGATAGTGCGCCCAACAGTCGTCTTGCCGCAGCCGGATTCGCCCACCAGCCCGAGCGTTTCGCCCTTGTTGATGGTGAAGGACACATCATCGACCGCCTTCAGCGGCTTGGTGCGGAAGAAGCCCATGTTGATGTCAAAGTATTCTTTCAGTCCTTTGACTTCCAGCAATGGCTGGTGCATCTGCGCTTCAGACACAGGGTACTCCTCCTTCCTCCGTGATGCTGCCGTCCTCAACGCCCTTCTTGACGTTCATCCAGCAGGTTGCCATATGGTCGTCATTGATGAGCATCCGAACCGGCTTCTCTTTCAGGCAAATCTTCATCGCCGCCTCGCAGCGGGGCGCGAACGGGCAGCCCTTGGGCATGTTCAGCAGGTCAATCGGCGTACCGGTAATCGGCTCCAGGCGCTGTCCGTTGTTCTCCGCCGTCGGGATGGAGCGCATCAAGCCCTTTGTGTACTCGTGGCGCGGGTTGTAGAAGATTTCATCCGCCGTACCCTGTTCGCAGATGGAACCGGCGTACATGACGATGACCTCGTCGCACATCTGGGCGACAACGCCCAAGTCGTGCGTAATCATGATAATCGCCATGCCCATCTTCTTCTGCAAATCGCGCATCAAATCAAGAATCTGCGCCTGAATTGTCACGTCCAGCGCGGTCGTCGGCTCGTCGGCAATCAGGATGTCCGGCTCGCACGCCAGCGCCATGGCAATCATTACGCGCTGCCGCATACCGCCCGACAACTCGAACGGGTACTGCTTCATGCGCTTTTCCGGCTCGTTGACGTTGACCAGCTTCAGCATCTCCACCGCGCGTTCGCGCGCCTGATGGCGGTTGCGGTCGGTGTGCAGCAAAATCGCTTCCATCAGCTGCCGGCCGATGGTGTAGGTCGGGTTCAGGGACGTCATCGGGTCTTGGAAGATAATCGAGATGCGATTGCCACGCACGGAGCGCAGCAGCTTCTCGTCCGCGCCGACCAGCTCCTGCCCGTCGAATTTCACGCTGCCGCTGACGATTTTGCCCGTCGGCGCAAGAATCTGCATGACGGAATATGCCGTGACGCTCTTGCCCGAACCGCTTTCGCCCACGATGCCCAGCACCTTGCCGTGGTCAAGGCGGAACGAAACGCCATCCACCGCCTTGACTTCGCCCGCGTCGGTGAAGAAGGATGTATGCAGGTCATTGACTTCCAGCAATGCCATTTTGTCCAGCTCCTTTCATCACGCATTCAGCTTCGGGTCAAATGCGTCGCGCAGGCCGTCGCCGAACAGGTTCAGGCTCAGCACGATGAGGCAGATGACCACGGCGGGGATAATCAGGCGATAGGTGTAGGAATAGATGCCGTTGAGCGCGTCAGAAGCCAGCGAACCCAGCGAGGGCATCGGCGCGTTGACGCCCAGCCCCAGGAAGGATAGGAAGCTTTCGGTGAAAATCGCGTTCGGAATTTGCAGCGCGGTCGAAATAATCACGACGCTGATGCAGTTCGGCAGAAGGTGCTTGCGGATAATCCACCGCGCCTTCGCGCCCGTCGCCTGCGCCGACAGCACATACTCCTGCTCGCGGAGGGACAGAATCTGACCGCGAATCAGGCGCGCCATGCCCACCCAATAGAGCAGACCAAAGACGATGAACATGCTGATGATGTTCGAGCCGATTTTCTCTAAGATGGTGCCTTCCACATGCAGCACCTGCCCCAGCACGACCGCCAGCAGGATGATAACCAGCATATCTGGCAATGAGTAGATAATATCGACGATTCGCATGATGAACAAGTCCACCCTGCCGCCGAAATATCCCGCGACTGCGCCAATCATCATGCCAATCACCAGCACGATGATGCTGGCGAAGAATCCGACAGCGAGGGAAATGCGTGTCCCATAGACGACGCGGATGAAATAGTCGCGTCCGTGCGCATCCGTGCCGAAGATGTGCGGGAAAACAGATTCCCCTTTGTCGATTTTCTTCAGTTCCGTCTTGCCGTACTGGAACGGCGCGAGGTTGTTGTAGCTGTTGTCCATCGGGCGGCCCTTCGTCTGCCCCAGCATCTGGTCATACGAATACGGCCAGAACATTGGGATAATGATGGAGGACAGCGTAATCAGCACAATCAGAATCAGGCTGATGGTCGCGACCTTGTTCTTCAGCAGGCGCTTCACGCCGTCGCGGAAAAAGGTCGAGGACGGCCGCATCCGGGAGATGACTTCCTTTTCCTCCGCCGTCGCGGGCATGAAGGAATCCACATCCAGATGCAGGCTAAAGGGCTTTTTCTTGTTCATCATCATGATGCAGAGGCCTCCTTATTCGTAATCAATGCGCGGATCAACCACCTTGTAGAGCAGGTCGCTGATCAGATTCATAATCACGATTAAAGAGGCGAGGAAAATGGTCGTCCCCATAATCATGGTGTAGTCGCGGTTGGTGATGCTGGATACGAACTGGCGGCCGATGCCCGGCACGGCGAAAATCTGCTCGACGACCATCGAGCCGGTGACGATGAACGCCAGCATCGGGCCGAAATAGGTGATAACCGGAATCAGCGAGTTCTTCAGCGCGTGACCGAAGATAATTTTCTTGCCCGAAACGCCCTTGGCGCGCGCGGTGCGGATATAATCCTGCCCCAGCACGTCGAGCATGGAGGAGCGCGTCAGGCGCGTGATATAGCTCATCGGGTAGAGCGCAAGGGTGATAATCGGGAGGATCAGCCCTTCGGCCGTCGCGCCGTTCGCGGGTACCCAGCCTAACTTGACTGAGAACACTATCAGCAGGAATGACCCCATAATGAACGACGGCATGGACACGAACGCGGTCGTAATCACCATGATAATCTTATCCAGCACGGTGTTGCGCCGCAGCGCCGCCAGCGCGCCGAGGACGATGCCGGCAATCGCCGCGCTGAACGCCGCAATCAGACCAAGCTTCGCGGAGGTCTTCATGCCATCCAGAATAATGTCGATGACCTGACGACCGCGCTGTTTCAGGCTCGGCCCGAAGTCCAGCTTCGTCACCACGTCGCGCAGATACGTCACATACTGTTCACCCAGCGGCTTGTCCAGGCCGTACTTGGCCTCCAGCGCCGCCTGCGCTTCCGCGGAAATTGCCTTTTCACTTGCGAACGGTCCACCCGGAATCGAGTGCATCACGAAGAATGTCACCGTGATAACAATCCAGATGGTCAGCAGCGCCAGCAGCACGCGCTTGAGGACATAAAACAGCATCTTGGAATTCATCCGCTTCACCTTCCCGGCAGGGGCGCTGCCGCGTCTGCCTGCGTTTCTTGTTCATCGACGCGCAAAACCAACCAGTTTCACCGCGTCGATACTTTATTATGAAACACTGTATGGAGAAAATCAAGTGTTTTGCTGCATAAACTGTGTTTTTTTCATGTTTTTCTCGTGTATTTTGAATATTTTCGGCTATGTTGTTGCATTTGTCAAGTTTTTTGCAGTTCCTTGTGCATTTTTGCACACAAAAAATGCAGGACGGCGATTCGTCCTGCATCATGGTATTAAAGCAATTACTCCGCTGCCGCCAAGCTGCCGAAGATTTCCAGCGGCATGTTTTCCAGCGCGTCGCCCACTTCCTTGCTGGCAACCTGGAACGTCACGGCGAGAACCGTCTCGTCGTCAAGGAAAGCATACAGCGCCAGCACGGTGTCGCCCGGCGTGTACATCAGGCAATAGTTTTCGTTGACATACAGCTCAGCGAGCATTTCTTCCGTCGCGCCCGCATCCTGAATGCCTTGCAGCAGCGTTTCAAAGCTCATCGCGGACAGCTGCGCCGTAATGCTGACCGTCTGATCGGCGTTGACGGCGAAGAGCAGGATGTTCTCGGCGTTTTCCGTGCCTGCGGGGACTTCCTGAACCGCCCAGTCCGCCGGAATCTGCATCGTCAGACCCGTTTCACCCAGCGCAACCGTCTGCGCCTCGAAGCTGACATTCATTTCAACTGCCGGCACTTCCGCTTCTTCCTCCGCGAACGCAAAGGCAGTGCAGCACATCATGAGCGCCATCAGGAGAGCAAGGAGTTTCTTCATATTTGTTTCCATCCTTTCATTTCCAGCATGATTTGGCTGATTTCTTTCCATATGGAACAGTCTCAGCTGGTAACATCTATGATACCAGATGCAAGGCGCTTTTGCCATACGCTTTCGCGCAGGAAAACGATTGATTCGCGCAGATTTGGGATTTCAGAATGAAGCAGCTTCCATTTTCATTCGGAAAATGTGAGTGAAGTGACTAAAATTTACTTTTTAATTTTCACAAAACAAGCGGTTGATTCCTTCCGTAAAAGCGGACTTTGCATCCCTCCCCCATCACAAAAAGCGGGGCACCGCGCGAGCCTTTCGCCCCCGCAGCCCCCCGCCATCCGCGCCGCGCAATTCCGCATTCCGGATTCCGCATTCCGCATTATTTCTTACTTTTTCGTCCAGTCCTGCTTTTCGCCGATGCCGTAGTTTGCCGGCAGCACGTCGTCATCAACCAGCACGAAGCCCAAATCCGCCGTGTAGGTCGTACTGGCGGAGGTCACCTGAACCGGGTTCGATTCGCCGTTTTCGCCCAGAATCGACGCAATCAGCGGAATATCCGTGCGCATACGCGTCGGCACAACTTCCGCCGGGTAGATGGGCTTGAGCGTGTACACGCCGGGATACAGGTTCTCGAAAGTGTAGTAACCGTACGCGTCGGTTGTCGTTTCCGCGACGAGCTGGTCATTGCGCCACAGTTCGATGCGCATGTTGCCCAGACCGAGTTCGCCCTCGTCCTGCAGGCCGTTGCCGTTCAGGTCAAGCCAGCAGAAGTCACCCAGCGTGCCCGGCTGCACCGCGCCGATGTTCTGTTCCAGCTGATGCTGGCTCATGCGCAGGGCAATCAGGTCGCTCTCTCCCTCGCGGGCGGTGTAGGTCGTCATCACGCTGATGTTCTGCCCGTCCTTGAGGCGCGTGTCATCCTTTTCTACGACGACGTAGCCGTTCGGGAGCGTCACACGCAGACGGTAGTTGCCCGGCATCAAGCCGTCAAAGCGGTAGATGCCGTCCTCGCCCGTCGTCGCGGTTTGCAGTTCGCTGCCCTTTTCGTCCAGCAGGATAACCTCCGCGCCGGACAGGGGCGCAATCTCGCCCGCGTTGTCGCACCAGACCATGCCGCCGATGCTTGTGTCAATCTTCAAGCCCAGCATCGGAGCAGTATAGTTGTTGTTTTCGCTAATTTCAATTTCGGTCATGACGAGCTGACTGCCCTCGGTGGTGAAGGTGCTGTCGCCCAGACGCGCCGCCTGCGTACCTTCCTTGAGGTCGTAGGCAAGGCTGTACACGCCGGGGGCAATGCCGTCGATGGCGAACCGCCCATCCGCATCGGTCTGCACCTGCGCAAACACCGCGCCGGTTTCATCCAGCAGGGTCAGCGTCTCGTTTTCCGGGGTGATTTCGCCCGCGTCCATGCGGCCGTTGTCATTCTCATCCACCCAAACCTGACCGGACATCTTCGACGGAATCACGCCGCCAAGCGCCTGATTCAGCCATTCCTCGCCCAGCCCGATTTCGATACTCACCTGCTGCTCGTTCAACCCGTGCGTCAGCGGCAGGGTCACATTGCCATCCAGCTTGGAGAGCACCATGCCCTCCGGGAAGCGCAGGGTCAGCGTGTAGGTGTCCGGCCGCAGCCCGGTGAAGCTGTACGCGCCCGTCGCATCGGTGACGACGGTCTGCTCCGTCAAATCCTCGCGGGAGGGAGTCAGAATCAGCGTCACGCCGGCAAGCGCCGCTTCGTTTGCATCCTGTGCGCCGCTGCCGTTGTGATCGGCAAACACCACGCCTTCAATGTCGCCCAAAGCCAGTGCGCCGCACAGGGGCGCGGTGACTTCTTCGCCCACGCCGATGGTAAAGGAATCCGTCGTGCCGTCGGAATCCGGCGCGATGGTGTTGCCGCCGTCCGTCAGGGGAGCAAACACGCCGTCGCCCGGCAGCTCGTAGCGCAGGCGGTACGTTCCGGGCAGCACCGCGTCAAACAGGAAACTGCCATCCGCGCCGATGGTGCGGGTCGCCACGTCGCCGGTTTCGTCCATCAGGTGAACCACCGCGCCGAGCAAGCCGCCTTCATCCGCGTCGCGCAGGCCATTGTCGTTCTTGTCGGCAAACACCACGCCGGACACATGTCCGGGGGTAATCATGCCGATATCAAGCCCCGTCAAATCCGCGCCCATTGTCAGCGCCACCGGTTCACTTTCGCCCGCGCCGCCGGAGAGGTTGCGGAGGATATTGCCGTCGCCCGTGCGCGTGAACGCCAAGCCGCGGTTTGCGGTCGCGCTCACGGTGTACTGCCCCGGCGCAAGGTCATCGAAGGTATACACGCCGCTGCGGTTCGTTTTCGCCGTGCGGGTATTGCCGTTTTCATCCGTCAGGGTGACGGTGAAGTTGTTGACCATCTTTTCCGCGTCCATCCGGCTGCCGGAGAAGTCGTCATCCAGATACACCGTGCCGGAGATGCTGCCGTAAGTAATCGCGCCGATGGCCATCGTCATCTCGCTGTCGTTCTCCAGCACCACGTCGGAAATCGTGTGCTCGCGGCGGTCAGTGCCGGGCGCGAACAGGTTGCCGTACTCGCCCTCGCCCGCGATGGTGTACACATAGCCCTGCGGAATCGTCGCTTTGACGCGGAACGTGCTGCCGCGGATGTTGGCGAAGGTGAAGCGCCCGTTCTCGTCGGAGACGGTGTTCAGCAGCTCCTTGCCGATGGCCTGACGATACAAGACGATCTTCACGCCTTCCAGCGTCTTTTCGCCCTCGTCGTACACGCCGTTGTTGTTTTCATCCAGGAAGCAGATGCCGTTGATGTCAGAGCCCTTCATCACGCCAAGGAGGACTTCCTCCAAGTCACCGCGTTCAAGAATCACCTGATCCGTTTCGGAGCGCTTGAATTCGCTGGTGATGATGGAGCGGCGATTGCCGCCCGTCTGGCTGTATCGCGCAAACACCAGGCCGTCCGGCAGGCTGTATTCGACATTGTATGTGCCGTAGCGCATTTGACCGATGTAGAATTTGCCGTCCTCGCCGCTCTCGGTTTCGTACACCAGACCGTTTTTCACGCCGACGGCGCGGATTTTGATGCCCGCTTGACCGGGTTCGCCGTCCTGATACACGCCGTCGTCGTTTTCATCCAGCCACACAAGGCCCTGCAGCGCCGCCATCGTCATCACGCCGACGCCCACGTCGGTCACAGAACCGGCTTCGAGGGTCAGCGGCACGCTGTTTTGCACTCGTTCGGTCGTTTCATCCATGATGGACATGTTCGCGCTGACATTTTTGCCGTGCGCACCATGGCCGAAGCCCGCGGGCAGCTCGCTGCGCAGGACGTACGTCCCCGCCGGCACAGCCAGCGACACTTCGCCGTTCTTGTCCGTTTCGCCGGATGCCACAACAACCTCCACGCCGTTGACTTCGGTGATGAGGCTCATCGTCGCGCCGGACACGCCTTCCTCGTACTTCCCGCGTGAACCGTTGTTATCGTTGTCGCGGAAGGCGTGGATGGTCAGCGCCGCCGGATTCGCCGCCTTCGCGGTCACAGTCGCGGGTTCGTCGCTAATGACGAGCGCACCGTTGGCAAGGGTCACGCCCGCGTCATAGCGGACGACGTACGTCCCGTATTCGAGGAACTCCGCCTGCCAAGCGCCGTTTTCATCCGTCACCGCTTCCGCCGCGACTTCGCCCGCCTGATTGACCAGCTGCACCTGCACGCCGCTCATCGGCTGACCGTCCAGCCCCAGCACCACGCCGGAAGCGTCGCCGGTGGCATGGTTCGCCAGCGCCGGCAGCACAACGGTTTCGCCCGCGCCGATTTCCACCAGAATGCTCGCCGTCACGCCCGTATCGGTCGTGCTGAGCGTCCAGCCCTCGGTGTCATACAGGCCGCGCGGCAGGGTTGCCGTAATCTGATAAGTATCAGGATACAGGTCGTTCAGCGCAAACGCGCCGCTGACCGTCATCTGTTCGCTCATCCGTTGACCGGAAATCGTCACTTCCGCCGGGGCAGACAGATCGTCGATGCTGCCGGTCATGCCGCCGCTGAGCGTCAGATCCAGTTCATACCGGCTGGTCTGCATCGCCTGAATGTTCACCAGCCACTGTGCCTGACCCTTTTGCAGGTTCGGCCAGTCGTTCACGCCCGTCAGCAGCGTGCCTTCCGGCAGCGTCACCGTGACGGAGTACGTCCCGTGGAAGAGGTCGGCTTCCTTCACCGTCTCGCCATCAGTCAGGTAGCCCGTGCGGGTCGTTTTGCCGTCCTCGCTGACAATCTGGTACGCCACTGCCGCGTTCACGCCGCGCATGAGCATCGTCAGCGTGCCGTCCACGGGTTCAGGGGTGGGGGTCGGCGTAGGCGTAGGCGTCGGGCTCGGCGTGGGCGTCGGGCTCGGGGTCGGGGTCGCCGTCGGGGTTGGCGTCGGCGCTTCCGTGGGTTCCTCCGTCGGTTCTTCCGTCGGATTCTCGGTCGGCGCTTCCGTCGGCGCTAATGTCGGGGTCGCCGTCGGCGTAGGCGTTGCCGTCGGGGTCGATGTAGGTGTCGGGGTGGGCGTCGGCGTAGGCGTAGGTTCAGGCGTGGCGGTCGGCGCCATCGTCGGCGGCACATAGTAATAGGAAGCGTTCACCTTCGTCACGGAATCCGCACCCGTGTAGCGCTCAATGTTGATAATCTTGTCGCGCCAGCTTTCAATGGCCAGCGAAGCCTTCGTCATGCGCAGGGTATACAGCCCCGTATGAATCGCCGCCGGCAGGGCATAGTCGCCCCGGCTGTCGGTGTCGAAGGAGAGAATCGTCTCGCCGCGCTCGTTAATCAGGTCAAAAGAGGAGCTGCTCTCCGTGTGTACGGTGAACAGACCCGTGTCTGTCAGCACAGCAATGACTGCTTTGTTCAGCCGTCCGCCGACAATTGACACGGTGTAGCTCGCCGCCATAATGGCGTCCTCCGGCATTGTTTCCGCCACCGGGACAAGCTGCACATTGCCCGTGCCGGGGACGGAAATCGGGTCGCTGCCGAAGTCGGTCAGGCGAATCGTGCCGACCGCCTCCCCGTTCTGCATGACGGTAAAATCGCCCGTGAATTTCCGGGATTCATACGTTCCCGCGCTTGTGGCATACATGCCCAGAAAATCCACTTGCAGCATCGTCAGCTCCGATGCCGCAGCCGTGGGGAGCAGCATCAGCAGCATTCCCAGCGTGAGCAGGAGTGACAGAAATCGCTTGCCAAGCATCCTCATCTTGCCTGTTCCTCCATCTGAATCATCCGCAAGCCGTGCGGAGTAAAGTCACAGAATAATCCATGTACTATGGTAAAGCAATCCGCCCGACTTGTCAACCATTCCGCGCATATTTTTACAATTGGATTGCTTTTCTGGTCGAAAATCAGCATGTTCCGGCAATGAAAAAGAAGGCTGACTTTTTCAGTCAGCCTCCCATGCGGATACTATTCCCAAATGAGAATGCGCCGAGATGCACCGCAAATGATTCGTTCTGGCTGACGCGAACGCCAGCGCGGGAAAGGCGCAAGCAGATGGCACAGGCGAATGCAGGAAATCGTATCAGTTGCTGCCGCCCATCAGCAGGGTCAGCATGCTCTCCGGCAGACTCATCAGCAGGGTCATGGGCAGGTTCTGCAGGTTGTTCATCACCTTGACGAACCACGTCTGGAACTCACTGTCCGTCATCGCGCCCAAATCCTGCGCCTTGCTCACGTCCAGCGCGTCCTTCGCGTCGCAGGTGCGGGTTTCCGCCGTGATGGTCACAACATCCAGACCCATGAAGCGCACCAGCACATCCACCTTGCGTACGCCCTGTTCGCCGTCCATCGTCGTAGCGGTCGTCACCACAACGCCGAAGCCCTGCTCGACACCGTCCACCGTTTCCTTGATTTCCACATCAACAACGCTGCTGTCCGTGCCGACGCCCTTGCCGCTGACGTTGATTTCAACGGGGTCTTCGCCATCATAGGCGGTCAGATTCGCCGTGAAGTTCTCCAAGTCGCCTGCGAAGGTCAGCGTCGCCGCGGTATCTTCCGCGCTCTTGATGGTCACAAGCCACGTCGCCACGCCGTCCGCCGTATTGCGGGTCATCGTGAAGGAGATCGGCAAGGGTTCTTCGCCGCCGTTGTTGATCTTCACCGAAGCCGTCATGCGAACCAGCTCGCCTGCTTCAGTCATCCAGTATTCATAAACGATGTCATCCGCGTAGAGATCTGCTTCATCAAGTTCTTTCAGCAGGTCGTCCCAGCTCGTGTCAGCAGCGGAAAAAAGCGCATCCATGTAAGCACCGACGCTCGGAACGCTGTGGATCATTTCCAGCAGGGCTTTCGTCATCTCGACGATCTTTTCCGGCGGAACGGTGACTTTGACGTAGCTCTTCGCCGCGTCGCAGTCGCCGGGCTGCTCGGTCACTTCTGCCATTTCTTCACCGGACAGTATTTCGTTCATCATGGTCATGAACGCCGTGGTGTCCGCCTGCGTCAGTTCTTCCATGAGCTGCTCTTCCGTCATGCTGCTCAGGTTCGCCGCTGCTTCCATCAGGGCAGTGTATTCCGCATTGCCGCTCAGCTGTTCCTTCGATTCTTCAATCGCCTTGTCGATATCCTCGTCGCTCTGACCGGACATCTTCATCGTCGCGCGGAGGGCTTTTTCCCTGATGGCTTCCACGTCCTTGCTGTTCACAGCAATCACGCCGCCCAGCAGCGCGCTGGACACATACATCAGCTGGTTTTCTTCCGCAGCAGTCGTCAGCGATGCCATACCCAGCACGCTCTTGCCGCTCAGGTTCAGGTCAAAGCCAGCTTCGTCGCCCTGCTGATAGCCGGTCAGGGACAGCGCCGCCAGCAGGTCGTTGATGGCAGCCATCGCGGTGTCATCCCCGCCCAGCGCCGCCACGAGGTCAGCGTTCAGGTCGTGGATGGTGATGGTGGTTTCCTGACGCGCGGCATTGTCCCACACGCTGTTTTCCGCCATCGAGGTCAGTGGCATCGCCAGCATCATGATGCTGAGCAGTACCGCAAGCAATTTCTTCATGGGGGTTTCCTCCTTGTTATTTGGTTTCCCTTTTTCTTTATAGCGAACACTGCGGAGCAGTGATGCTTTCGGTTGATGTTAGTCGGCGTTATCCAAAATGATGGTGCTGCTCGGCAGCGTCGTCGTACCGTCCATGAGCTGCCGCACGCTGTTCGGCAGATTCATCAGGATGCGCGGCAGAATCTTCGAAATGCTCGTCGCCAAGGTCAGCATGTAGGCGTTGAAGCGCGCGCTGCTGATTTCGCCCAAATCCAACACGTCGCCGTCGGACAGCAGGGGGCGCGGTTTGCACGAAAAGGTCGTCGTGTAGATGGTCAAGCCGACTTCACCGCCAGACAAGAGCCGAATTCTCGACTCCCGATATACACTGCTGCTCGAACCAGACGTAAACACGCCGAATTGTATGCCGCTGTCCGTGCCGTTCGCTTCGGAGGTCGTGCGCACCTCTACATCGACCCTCCCGCCCCTGCGGTTCGGCTCAACCGTCAGCGAAATCGTCGTCTGCGTCTGGTCATCCGGCATAAGCACCAGTTCGGCATTCTTTTCACCGATGGTGAGGCGTCCCGTCGTGCTGTTCTCTTCCTTTTCCAGCGTCCAGTCGTACTGCAAGCCGTCCGCCAGCGTGTTCCGGTTCAGCGTGAACGTAACGGGCTTCAGGATTCCCTCGGTCGGCTCCACCTCGGACATTCTTTCCGCCCAGTCCGGAAGCGCGGAATAGTTCACAATCAGCTTGACAAGCTGCCCCTGCGCATCCGTGTACATCGTCACCTGCGCGTCGCTGTACAGCATCGTCTGCTGACGTACCTGCGCCGCCCAGTCGATTTCCTGCGGCACATACTCTTCCGTCGTCGTCTGCGACATGAATTGCATCAGATTGCCATAATCCGCCGCCAAATCCGCGAAGTTCTGGACGACAGGCACTTGCATCGCCGTTTCCAGCAGAATCGCCAGCCGATTGACCAGCTGTTCGTTCGTCAGCGTGAACGTACACACCTGTATCGCCGGGTCACAGCCTTCGATCTGCTCCGTCACAGGGTCAATCGTCATGGACGGCTGATATTCCGCCAAGCGGCGCTGCATCTCCGTAAAGTCAATCGCCGCAAGGCTATTCAGCACTTCTTCCGCCTGCACGTTTTCCGTGAAGAGGGGATTTTTGAGTACCTTCGCCGTCATTGCGCCCATCTGTCCCACCTGCGCAATCTGCTCCGCGTAGTACCCAGAGGATACCGTCTCGTTGATGACTTCCGCCGTAAGACCGCGCTGGCTGAGCTGCTGGCGGTACACCAGCTCCCCGAAATGCTGCATGTCCTCGTCGAGGTTCAGATACAGCGTCTCGCCCAGCAGGTCACTGCTGACATAGACATCCGCGCCGCTGAACTGCACGGCATAATCGACAATAGGCTGGTCGTTCAGCGTCACCTCATAGGCGGCTGACGTTGTCCCCTGCTGATAGACTATCACCCGCAGGGCATCCAGAAAGTCATTGACGGCTTTCTCCTCCGCTTCGTCGATGTCCGCCCCCAGCACCTTCGCATTGAAGTCTTTCAGGAAAATGACTGTCCTTGTCGCGCCGGGCGCACTTTCCTCCGCAAAACCACACATCGGCACCAGCATCGCCAGCGTCAGCAGAATCGCAAGCAGCTTCTTCATTCGTCAGCCTCCTTGACATTCGTTTGTGCGCTTTTCAGCATTCCATTACCATTATATCAAAAAAAACACCTGTTGCAAGCGAATATGCGCAAGTTTTACAATTCCGTGCCTGAAAGATGCAAATTTGCGCCTGAAAGCGCATCTTCGCGGGAAAAATGCTTGATGCCGTCATGCAAAATTTCTGTGAATGGCGCAAAAGGCCGTTTTCCCCTCTTGTGAAGCGCGAAAAAATATGCTACAATAGACAGAGTATTCCGGATTACTGAAAGGAGCTAATTCGCATGGAATTTCTGACCAAGCTTTTGGGCATCGCCACCGCCGTTGCGGAAACCACCACCACCGGTGCGGCCGACCCTGCCGCCGTCACCACTGATTCTGCCGCTGGCGGCATTGTCGGTATTCTCTTCAGCCTTCTGCCGCTGCTGCTGGTTTTCGTCCTGATGTACTTCATGATGATTCGCCCTGAGAAGAAGCGCCGCAAGAAGGAGCAGGCCATGCTCGCGTCCCTGAAGAAGGGCGACCGCGTGTGCACCATCGGCGGCATCTACGCAACTATCGAGAGCATCAAGGACGACACCATCACCCTGAGCGTCGGCAAGGGCGACCAGACGATGGTTGTTGCGCGCTGGGCGATTCGCTCGGTGGAAGATGTGACCATCGAGAACGAGACCGAATCCTTGAACTAATCGCAAAATTCCCGGCTTCGTGCCGGGTTTTTTTGTGCCCGATTTTCCCGCCGCGCATATGCTGGGAGTGAACAGCTCACACGATGGGAGGAATCGCCATGAATCAGCGTCCGAATTGCTGCCGTCCCATGCCGCCGCAAGCGTCTTGCCCGTCCAGACCGCCTTGCCCGCCGAAACCCGCTTGCCCGGCTTGTCCGCCGACGCAGAAGGGTGTTTTATTGCCGCGAATCCTCGCCAGCGGGCGGGAGTGGCAGCGCCGCGCGTGTGTGGCGCTGTACGTCGGCGGTTTGCCGGAGGATGCGAACGGGCGATTGCGGCTCGTCGGCGTTACGGCGTGCGGTGACGCGGATTGGGAGATTGCGCCGTACCAAGAACCGCGCCCGTGCGGCTGCCGCGGATGCCGACCATCTCGACCCGCGCCGTGCCTTCTGCGGGTGAATATTCCGATTGTTTGCCAAGTGCAGGCGGAGTGCGGGCAGGTTTTGCGCGGCGAAAGTGTGCTGACAACGGATGTTGCGCTGTCGATTCGCTGTGTGCAGGCGGAATGCTGGCGCAACCAGATGATGGTGATGCCGTGTGTTCGGCTGATTGACGGCGGCGCGCCTGTGTGTGCGGATGGCTGCCGTCCCCCTGTGTTTGATTGCACGATTGAACTGCTTGTCGAAGCCTACATGACGCGATGGGAAGCGTGCGGCAGCCCTGCGCCGACTTGTCCGGATTTACCGCTATTCCCCCCGCCGCCATTCGGATGACAAGGGCGTTGGAAGACCCAAGGGGCTTTGCCTCTTGACCCCAGCAGGGACGCTGTCCCTGCACCCTGCAAGGGAGTTCCTCCCTTGACCCTTTCGCGCGATTCAGTTGGTGACAACTGCACACTATGCCCGCGTGCTGATCCGTCATCCGTTCCCCCACGCCTCTTCTTTCCCATTGTAACATGGGAGGCGAAGGCGTCCAGAGGGCGACCGCAAAGCCCTCTGGCACTCCCGGAAAAGACCAATATCATAGGAAAAAGCAGCCGCATCCCCTGCGCCCAATCGTTCGCGCGGGGGATTTTCTCTTTTCCCCCGAACGACAAAAAAAGCGCCCTCGACTCTCGCGAATCAAGGGCTAATAGGAATCCGGCAGCGACTTATCCTCCCGGGCCGT
>ERZ791887.1500-NODE-1500-length-15594-cov-5.945942_pt1 | contig 15594 bp, 9 predicted proteins | sample MGYA00510157_ERZ791887 | MGnify/ENA primary metagenome ERZ791887 (study PRJEB30046, sample SAMN00792112) | human gut metagenome | study: EMG produced TPA metagenomics assembly of the A metagenome-wide association study of gut microbiota in type 2... | reverse complement strand
AGGGGGCCATGGCGTCCAAGTCCGCCAGTTCCCTGCCCTGCTCGCCTTTCGTGATCGCCCCATAGGGCAGGACCCGGATCACGGCGTCCTTCTGTATGGCGTCCAGCTCCGGCTGCAAGGTCTCCATGCTGTCCGGCACCGGATTCAGGTTCGGCATGGCGCATACGGTGGTATAGCCGCCGTGGGCCGCCGCTAAAGAGCCGGTGCGGATGGTCTCCTTATAAGAAAAACCCGGCTCCCGAAGATGCACATGCACATCAACGAAACCGGGTAATATGGTAAAGGAAGAAACATTCAGGGACGAAGGAAAAACAATATCCTTGCAAAAAACACGATCCCCAAAGGAAACGGAAACATCACCGCCGCTGAAAGCACCTCGGTGGAACACCTGCGCACCCTTCAAAACCACGGTCACGACGATCGCCTCTCTTTCCTCAAGTTTTTGATAGAATACCACGCGAGGATCGTCTTGTCAAGACAAAAAAATGGTTTTTCGACGATAAGTTTTCTCAAGACGCGATATAAGCGTATCTTATGAATTGTCATAACGATACAAATATAGCTAAGATTTTCTATCTTCTTTCTCCTTTTTGCGGAATGGACGAAAAGCAGAGCGTATGGTACACTGAATTCAAGTTGAGCCCCTTGTAACTGACAGAATGTGGGCTACCACGGGGGAGCAGGGAGCATCGCTCTGAGGCGGCGCGTTTCAGAGGCCGACCGTCCGGGCACTCCAACTGCAAAGGGCAGCGGAGCGCCTATTTTTTATGTTTGAGGGAGGGAACGCAAATGAGAAAGGTTGCGATCGTTATGGGCAGCAAGAGTGATCTGCCCGTCGCGGAGAAGGCCGTAGGCGTATTGCGAGACTACGGCGTCCAGATGGAAGTGCGCGTATTATCCGCTCACCGCTGTCCGAATGAGGCAAGGGAATTTGCCGCGTCGGCTCGGGAGGGCGGATTTTCTGTTATCCTCGCGTTCGCCGGCATGGCGGCGCATCTTGCCGGCGCGATGGCGGCAAACACCACGCTGCCGGTGATCGGCGTGCCGTGCAGCGGGACGAAGCTTGACGGCATGGACGCACTGCTCTCCACCGTGCAGATGCCGAGCGGCATCCCTGTGGCGACGGTGGCGGTGGACGGCGGGAAGAACGCCGCGCTGCTGGCGGTGCAGATCATGGCGGTCTCCGACGCGGAGCTCGCCCAAAAGCTGGACGAGGCGCGGACGCGGGAACGGGACGCCGTGCTGCGCGCGGATGAAGAGGTTCGGGCGCTTTATCAGTAAATAAGGAATACACTTCAAGAAATAAAAGGAGAGCGGAAAGCAATGAAACTCGTATATACCGGAAAGACCAAGAATGTATTCGCACTGGACAACGGCAACTACCTGCTCAGGTTCAAGGATGACTGCACGGGCAAGGACGGCGTGTTTGACCCCGGCGAGAACAGCGTGGGCCTGACCATCGAGGGCGTGGGCAATGTCAACCTGCGCATGACCAAGCACTTTTTTGAAAAGATCAACGCCGCCGGCATCCGCACGCACTATGTCTCCGCGGATCTGAAGGAGACCACGATGGAGGTCCTGCCCGCGAAAGTCTTCGGCCACGGGCTGGAGGTCATCTGCCGCCTCAAGGCGGTGGGGAGCTTCCGCCGCCGCTACGGTGAGTACATTGAAGAGGGCGCCGACCTGCCCGCCTATGTGGAGACGACCTTCAAAAATGACGCGCTGGGCGATCCGCTGGTGACGAAGGACGGCCTTGTGGCGCTGGGCGTGATGACCGAGCAGCAGTATGACGACATCAAGGCCATGACGCAGAAGATCACCGAGATCGTCGCGGACGACCTGCGCGAAAAGGGCCTTGTCCTCTATGACATCAAGTTCGAGTACGGCTACGCGCCGGATGGCAGCGTGATGCTGATCGACGAGATCTCCTCCGGCAATATGCGCGTCTATCGGGACGGAAAGTACATCGACCCCATGACGCTCTCCGAGCTGTTCTTTGCGTAATGGGGGGCTTTTTCGGCGCGGTCTCGGACCGCGATGTCGCGCTGGATGTCTTCTTCGGCACGGACTATCATTCTCACCTCGGCACGCGCCGCGGCGGAATGGTGCTCTTTGACAAGAAGGAGGGCTTCCAGCGCCAAATACACAACATTGAAAATACGCCCTTTCGGACGAAGTTTGAGCGGGACCTCGCGGACTTCCGCGGCCACGCGGGGCTCGGCTGCATCAGCGACAGCGACCCTCAGCCGCTGCTCGTGCGCTCCCATCTGGGCCTGTACGCCATCGTGACGGTCGGCATCATCAACAACACTGACGAGCTGGTGAAGACTTATCTCTCCGACAAGGGCCAGCAATTTCTGACGCTGAGCAGCGGCCGCGTGAATGTCACCGAGCTGACCGCCGCGCTCATCAATCAGGAAAACGACCTTGTCTCCGGCATCCTCCACGCGCAGGAGGTCATCGACGGCTCCATGACGATCCTGATTTTGACCGAGGAAGGAGAGCTGATCGCCGCGCGTGACAGCATGGGACGCCTCCCTGTGCTGATCGGACAGCGCGAGGACGGCTACTGCGTATCGTTCGAGTCCTTCGCCTATCATAAGCTCGACTATCAGGACGCCTATGAGCTGGGGCCGCGGGAGATCGTCCGGCTGAACGCCAAGGGCTTCCAAACACTCTCTCCCGCAGGGAAGCAGATGAAGATCTGCGCCTTTTTGTGGACCTATTACGGCTACCCGAACTCTAACTACGAGGGTGTGAATGTGGAGCTGATGCGCTACCGCAACGGCGCGATCATGGCGCGGGATGAGGCGGAGCGCGGCGGCGTGCCCGAGGTGGATTTCGTCGCCGGCGTGCCGGATTCCGGCGTGCCGCACGCCATGGGCTATGCCAACCACAGCGGCAAGCCCCTTGCGCGTCCCTTTGTGAAATACACCCCGACCTGGCCGCGCTCCTTCATGCCGGAGGATCAGCAGGTGCGCAGCAGAGTGGCGCGCATGAAGCAGATCCCCGTGCCGGAGCTGATCGAGGGAAAGAAGCTGCTGTTTGTGGATGACTCCATCGTGCGCGGCACGCAGCTGCGCGAGACCGTGGATTTTTTATACAGCACCGGCGCGGCGGAGGTCCATATGCGCTCGGCCTGCCCGCCCATCATGTACCCCTGCCGCTACCTGAACTTTTCGCGCGGCAACAGCGCCATGGACCTGCTCGCGCGCCGCATGGTGCAGGAGCTGGAGGGCAACGAGGGCCAAAAGCATCTGGAGGAATACGCCGACAGCCGCACCGAGCGCGGAAAATGCCTGCTGCACGAGATCTGCGCACAGTTCGGCTTTGATTCACTCTCCTATCAGTCCCTTGACGGGCTGCTGGAGGCGATCGGTCTTGACAGGGACAAGGTCTGCACCTACTGCTGGACCGGAAAGGAATGACATTATGGGCATCTCTCACTCGAAAGCATACGCGGCCGCCGGCGTTGACATCGAGGCGGGCTATCAGGGCGTAAAAATGATGAACCGCTATGTACAGCGCACGCTCACAGCCGATGTGATCTCCGATCTCGGCGGCTTCGGCGGGCTTTTCTCGCTGGACCTGCACGGGCTTGAAAAGCCTGTGCTGGTCTCCGGCACGGACGGCGTGGGCACCAAACAGCGCATCGCGCAGCTCATGGATCGTCACAGCACCGTCGGCATCGACTGCGTGGCGATGTGCGTCAACGACATTATCTGCTGCGGGGCGAAGCCGCTGTTCTTCCTCGACTACATCGCCATCGGCAAGAACATCCCGGAAAAGGTCGTGTCGCTGGTCTCGGGCGTATCCGAGGGCTGTGTGCGCGCGGGCTGCGCGCTCATCGGCGGCGAGACTGCTGAGCACCCCGGCACGATGAAGCCGGACGATTATGACCTTGCGGGCTTTGCCGTGGGCGTCGTGGACCGTGACAAAATTCTGGACAAGAACAAAATGCAGCCGGGGGATGTGGTCATCGGGCTGCCCTCCAGCGGACTGCACTCCAACGGCTACTCGCTCGTGCGCAAGGTGTTCGATGTGGAGAACGCCGACCTCGGGCAGTATTACGGCGAGCTGGGCTGCGAGCTCGGCGAGGAGCTGCTACGCCCGACGAAGATCTATGTCCGTCCTGTGTTAGCGGCCGTTGAGGCCGCCGATGTCCGCGGCATCAGCCACATCACTGGCGGCGGCTTTTATGAGAACATTCCGCGCTGCATTCCCGACGGCCTGTGCGCGAAGATCGAAAAGAAAGCGCTGCACATCCCGCCCATCTTCCCCCTGCTCGCGCGCATGGGCGGCATCTCGGAGCGCGATATGTTCAACACCTTCAACATGGGCACGGGCATGGTGCTCGTCACTGCAAGAGACAGCGCCGATAAGGCGCTCGCCGCGCTGCATTCTCTCGGTCAGGAAGCGGGCGTCATCGGTGAGATCGTATCGGGCGAGGAAAAGGTGGCGCTATGCTGACACCCGCCCGCATCGCCGTGCTGGTCTCCGGCGGCGGCACGAATTTGCAGGCGCTGCTCGACGCGCAGCGCGACGGAAAAATGCCGCACGGCGAGATCGTGCTGGTCGTTTCTTCCCGCGCGGGGGCCTATGCGCTCACGCGGGCGGAAAACGCGGGTGTTGCGGCACGCGTGCTCTCGCCCGCCTGCGGGCAGAAGCCGTTTGAAAACGAGCTTTCCGTGCTGCTGCGCGAGCAGAAGATCGACCTCATTCTCCTCGCAGGCTTTACGGTCATCCTCAGCGCAGAATTTACAAAGCAGTGGCCGCGGCGCATCCTGAATGTCCATCCGTCCCTGATCCCCGCCTTCTGCGGCAAGGGGATGTATGGCTTGAGGGTACACGAGGCCGCGCTCGCGCGCGGCGTGAAGGTCACGGGCGCGACGGTACACTTTGTCAACGAAATTCCCGACGGCGGCGAGATCCTGCTGCAAAAGGCGGTGGAGATCGCGCCGAGCGACACGCCCGAAACGATACAGCGGCGTGTGATGGAGCAGGCGGAATGGCAGTTGCTGCCGCTTGCGGCAGAGCGCGTCTGCGCAGAGATCGTAAGAGAAAAGGAGCAGAAAAATGACTGATTTTCTGGAGTTTTTAAAGGCGACCTCTTATCCCGGCCGCGGCATCCTTGTCGGACGCCGCTGTGTGTATTATTTCATCATGGGGCGCAGCGAGAACAGCCGCAACCGCGTCTTTGTCAAGACCGAGGACGGCATCCGCACCGAGGCGCACGACCCCGCCAAGCTCTCTGACCCCAGCCTCATCATCTATCATCCCGTGCGCACGATGGGGCGCGACCTCGTCGTGACGAACGGCGACCAGACCGACACCATCTGCCAGCACGGCGACTTTCGCCGCGGCCTCATGACACGCGAATACGAGCCGGACGAGCCGAACTGGACGCCGCGCATCTCCGCCATCATGTACGAGGACGGCTCCTTCGAGCTGTCCATCCTCAAGCGTAAGGATGGGCGCTGTCTGCGCGAGTTCTTCTGCTACGAAGGCTGCGACGAGGGCAAGGGCTATTTCATCAGCACCTATCAGGGGGACGGAAACCCCCTGCCCACCTTTGCGGGCGAGCCGATGGAGGCGAGCGTCCCCTCGCCCGAAGAAGTCTGGGCGGCGCTCAACGCGGATAATAAGGTGTCCCTTTATGCGAACGTGAACGGCGAAGTGAAGCTGTTCAACAAAAATTCAGGCGACTGAGGAGGACGACATGAACGAGCTGGAACTCAAATACGGCTGCAACCCCAACCAGAAGCCCGCGCGCGTTTTCATGAAAAACGGCGCAGCCCTTCCCTTTACGGTTCTCAACGGCAAGCCCGGCTACATCAACCTGCTCGACGCCTTCAACTCGTGGCAGCTCGTGCGCGAATTGAAAGAGGCGACGGGCCTTCCCGCCGCGGCGAGCTTCAAGCATGTCTCCCCCGCGGGCGCGGCGCTCGGCCTGCCGCTCGACGAGGTGGACAAAAGGGCCTATTTCGTCGCGCCCGGCACGGCGCTCTCCCCCATCGCCTGTGCCTACATCCGCGCCCGCGGCGCGGATCGCCTCTGCTCCTACGGCGACTGGGCGGCACTCTCCGACGAGTGCGACGCCGCCACCGCCGAGTATCTGAAAACCGAGGTTTCCGACGGCATCATCGCCCCTGCTTACAGCGACGAGGCGCTTGCCATCTTAAAGACGAAAAAGGGCGGCAAATACAACATCGTGCAGATCGACCCCGCCTACACGCCCGCGCCGCTGGAGCAGAAGGATGTTTTCGGCATCACCTTTGAGCAGGGGCACAACGACTGCAAAATCGATGAGAGCCTGCTCACGAACATCGTCACCGAAAATAAAGACCTGCCCGAGGGCGCAAAGCGCGATATGCTCCTTGCCCTCATCACGCTCAAATACACCCAGTCCAACTCCGTCTGCTATGTGAAAGACGGTCAAACCATCGGCGTGGGTGCGGGCCAGCAAAGCCGCATCCACTGCACCCGACTTGCGGGACAGAAGGCGGACAACTGGTATCTCCGCCGCCATCCGAAGGTGCTCGCCCTCTCGTTCGTGGACGACATCCGCCGTCCCGACCGCGACAACGCTATCGATGTCTACCTCTCCGACGAGTGCGACGATGTGCTTGCCGACGGCGCGTGGCAGCGCGTCTTTCAGGAGCGCCCCGAGGCGCTCACGGGCGAGGAAAAGCGCGCTTGGCTCGCGCAGCAGCGCGGCGTGACCGTCGGCTCGGACGCCTTTTTCCCCTTCGGCGACAATGTCGAGCGCGCGCGCAAGAGCGGCGCTTCCTACATCGTCGAGCCGGGCGGCTCGATCCGCGACGACAATGTCATCGAGACGGCAAACAGATACGGCATCACTATGGCGTTCACGGGTATGCGCCTGTTCCATCATTAAGCAAGGAGGAATTTCTCCATGAAGCTCATGGTCATCGGCGGCGGCGGCCGCGAACACGCCATCATTAAAAAGCTGAAGGAAAACCCCGCGGTCGAGAAAATTTACTGTCTGCCCGGCAACGGCGGCATCGCCGCCGACGCGGTCTGCGTCAGTGAGATCGGCGCGAAGGACATCCCCGCGCAGGTCGAATTTGCCAAGGCGCACGGCATTGATTATGCCGTCGTCGCGCCCGACGACCCCCTCGCCCTCGGCGCGGTCGACGCGCTGAGCGAGGCGGGCATCCCCTGCTTCGGCCCTGACAAAAAGGCCGCCGTCATCGAGGCGAGCAAGGCGTTTGCAAAGGACTTGATGCAAAAATACAACATTCCCACCGCAAAATACCGCGTCTTTACCGACGCGCCCTCCGCCTGTGCCTACATCGATGCCGAGGGTGCGCCCATCGTCGTCAAGGCGGACGGCCTCGCGCTCGGCAAGGGCGTCGTCGTCGCGCAGACAGTTGAGGAGGCGAAGGCCGCCGTGCGCGCGATGATCGAGGATAAGACCTTTGGTCAGAGCGGCGCGCGCGTCGTCATCGAGGAATATATGGAGGGTCCCGAAGTCTCGGTGCTGAGCTTCACCGACGGCGAAACACTCGTGCCGATGGTCTCCTCCATGGACCACAAGCGCGCGCTCGACGGTGACAAAGGCCCCAATACCGGCGGCATGGGCGCGGTCGCGCCGAACGCGTACTATACAAAGGAAATTGCGGCGGAGTGCATGGAGAATATTTTCCTGCCGACGATCCGCGCGATGCGCGCCGAGGGCCGCCCCTTCCGCGGCTGCCTCTATTTCGGGCTGATGCTCACCAAGAGCGGCCCGAAGGTCGTGGAGTACAACTGCCGCTTCGGCGACCCCGAAACGCAGGCGGTGCTGCCGCTGCTCAAAAGCGACCTGCTCACCGTCATGCAGGCGACGACGAACGGTACGCTCGCGGATGTGAGCGTGGAATTTTCGACTGATTCTGCCTGCTGTGTCGTGCTCGCGTCCGAGGGCTACCCCCAAAAGTATGAGAGCGGCTTCCCCATCACAATGAGCGAAGAGGCCGCCGCGCACTGCTATGTCGCGGGCGCGAAAAAGGACAGCGATACGCTCCTGACCGCGGGCGGACGCGTGCTCGGCGTCACCGCCGTCGCCCCCACACTGAGGGCCGCCGTCGAGGACGCGTACCATCTGGCGGAGGGCGTAGATTTTGCCAACAAATACTGCCGCGGCGACATCGGCAGCGCCGCGCTCGCGGCGCGGGAGGGGAGAGGATAAAATGGTATTTCGGACCTATGTGGAAAAGCGGCAAGGTCTCGCGCCCGAGTGCGAGGCGCTGCTGACGGACTGCCGCGATTTTCTCGGCGTGCAGGGCCTGCGCGCCGCGCGTATCTGGAACCGCTATGATGTAGAGGGGATCGAGGCCCCTCTCTTTGAAAATGCCTGCAGGAGCGTGTTTTCCGAGCCGCCGCTGGACCTTGTGTCCGACGCGGCGGACACGCAGGACGCCTGCGCGGTCTTTGCCGTCGAGCCCCTGCCCGGTCAGTTCGACCAGCGCGCGGACAGCGCGTCGCAGTGCATCCAGCTTCTGAGCCAAGGCGAGCGCCCGCGCATCCGCACGGCGAAGGTCTACGCGCTCTATGGGATGCTGACGGATGCCGATGTCGAGGCGGTCAAGCGTTATGTCATCAACCCCGTCGAAAGCCGCGAGGCGAGCCTTGCAAAGCCCGAAACGCTCGCCGAGGAGCTTGCCGAGCCGAAGTGCGTTTCGTCCGTCGAGGGCTTCACCGTCATGGACGAGGCCGCGCTCTCCGCACTGCTCTCCTCTATGGGGCTTGCCATGGATATTGCCGACCTCAAGGCGCTGCAAGACTATTTCCGCGAGACCGAGCGCCGCGACCCCACCGTGACCGAGCTGCGCGTGGTCGACACCTACTGGTCCGACCACTGCCGCCACACGACCTTCTCCACGCACCTTGACGAGATCCGTATCGACGATGACGCCGTCAAGGGTGCCTATGCGCGCTATCTTGCTGCGCGCGAGGAGGTCTACGGCGCGGAGAGGGCTGCCAAGCGCCCGCAGACGCTCATGGATATTGCGACCATCGGCACAAAGACGCTCAAAGCCCGCGGGCTGCTCCCCGAGCTCGACGAGAGCGAGGAGATCAACGCCTGCTCCATCCATGTGCCCGCCATGGTGAACGGCAAGGAGCAAGACTGGCTTTTGATGTTCAAGAATGAAACGCATAACCATCCCACCGAGATCGAGCCCTTCGGCGGCGCGGCCACCTGCATCGGCGGCTGCATCCGTGACCCCCTGTCCGGCCGTGCCTATGTCCATCAGGCAATGCGTGTGACGGGCGGCGGTGACCCGAGAAAGGAGCTTGCCGAAACGCTTTCAGGCAAGCTCCCGCAGCGCAAGCTCGCGCAGACCGCCGCGGCGGGCTATTCCTCCTACGGCAACCAGATCGGCCTTGCTACCGGCCATATCGCGGAGCTGTACCACGAGGGCTATGTCGCCAAGCGCCTTGAGTGCGGTGCAGTCGTCGCCGCCGCGCCCGCGGACAACGTTGTGCGCGAGCGTCCCGCGCCGGGTGATGTGGTCATCCTGCTCGGCGGGCGCACGGGGCGCGACGGCATCGGCGGCGCGACCGGCTCCTCCAAGAGCCACGATATGAAATCGCTTTCCACGATGGCGAGCGAGGTGCAAAAGGGCAATGCGCCCGAGGAGCGCAAGATCCAGCGTCTGTTCCGCGACGGCGCGGTCACGCGCCTCATCAAGCGCTGCAACGACTTCGGCGCGGGCGGCGTGTCCGTCGCGGTCGGCGAGCTGGCGGACGGACTCATCATCGACCTCGACGCCGTGCGCAAGAAGTACGAGGGCCTCGACGGCACGGAACTTGCGATCTCCGAATCGCAGGAGCGCATGGCGGTTGTCGTCGCACCAGAGAACGAGGCGAAATTCATCGCCGCCGCCGCGGCGGAAAACTTAGAGGCCTACCGCGTGGCGGTCGTGACCGAAAGCCCCCGCATGGTCATGCGCTGGCGCGGACAGACGATCGCCGACCTCTCCCGCGCCTTCCTCGACACCAACGGCGCGACGAAGCACGCCTCCGTCGCCGTCCCCGCGAGGGAATGTGCCGCTCCCGCCGCAGCTCAAACGCTGCGCGGCATGGCGGGCAGCCTCAAGAGCGCGTCCCGCCGCGGCCTTGTCGAGCGCTTCGACTCCACCATCGGCGCGGGGACGCTCCTCATGCCCTTTGGCGGCAGGACGCAGCGCAGCCCCGCGCAGGCGATGGCGGCGCTCCTGCCCGTCCTCCCCGGCGAGAAGACCGCGCAGGGCAGCGTGATGGCCTGGGGCTGCGACCCCGACGCGCTGAGCGCCGACCCCTATCGCGGTGCGCACGACGCGGTCTATACCTCGGTCGCCAAGCTCGTCGCCGCAGGCGCAGACTATCATAAGGCATATCTTTCCCTGCAAGAATTTTTTGAAAAGCTCCGCAATGAGCCCGCGCGTTGGGGCAAGCCCTTCGCGGCGCTGCTCGGCGCGCTGGACGCGCAGTTGGAGATGAGCGCCGCCGCCATCGGCGGCAAGGACTCCATGTCCGGCAGCTTTCTTGATCGCGATGTGCCGCCGACGCTCATCTCCTTCGCCATCGCGCCGCTGCTCGAAGGCGAGCTGCTGACGACCGACCTGAAGGCGGTGGGCCACGGCGTCTACCTCTTCGCAGGCAAAACGCCCGAGCAGCAGACCGCCGCGTGGGAGCGTTTCACCGCGCTTGCGCGCGCGGGCAAGGTCGTGAGTGCGTGGGCGGTCGAAAACGGCCTTGCCGAGGCGGTGATGAAGATGTCCTTCGGCAATGAGATCGGCTTCGCCGCGGAAAATACGGTGCTTGACTGGTTCGCCCCCATGCCAGGCGCGATTGTCGCCGAGCTGAGCGATGAAGTCTCCGACGCCGTGCGCATCGGCGTCACCACAGCGGAAAAGGCCATTGCCCTCGGCGCGGACAGTGCCTCCATCGAAGAGCTTGCCGCGCTGAACGACGCCGTGCTCGAAGCCGTCTACCCGACAAAGACGCGGGACAGCGGCACGGTCGAGAGCTTTTCCCATGAAACGAAGACGCGCGTCGCCCCCGCCGTCAAGCAGGTGCGTCCGAAGGCGCTCATCCCCGTTTTCCCCGGCACGAACTGCGAGTACGACACGCAGCGCGCGCTTTCGGAGGCAGGCGCGGACGCCGAGCAATTCATCGTCCGCAACCTCACGAGCGCCGATGTCGCAGACAGCGTCGAGCGCTTTGCCGCTGCCGTCAGGACCGCACAGATGATCGTCATTCCCGGCGGCTTCTCCGGCGGCGACGAGCCGGACGGCAGCGCCAAGCTCATCACCGCGTTTTTCCGCAACGCCGCCGTCCGCGAGCAGGTGACGGCGCTGCTCGAGCAGCGCGACGGCTTGATGCTCGGCATCTGCAACGGCTTCCAGGCGCTCATCAAGCTTGGCCTCGTGCCCTACGGAAGGATCATGGATACCGACGAGTCCTTCCCGACACTCACCTACAATGTCATCGGCCGCCACCAGTCCAGGCTCGTGCGCACGCGCGTGTGCTCGACGCGATCTCCGTGGCTTGCGGGAACAGAGGTGGGAGATATTTACACCGTTCCCATTTCGCACGGCGAGGGGCGTTTTTTCGCCTCGCAGGAGCTGATCGAACAGCTTGCCGCAAACGGCCAGATTGCCACGCAGTATGCAGGCCTTGACGGATATGCTACAATGGATACTGCTTTCAATCCCAACGGCTCCGTCTGCGCCATCGAGGGCATCACCTCCCCCGACGGGCGGGTGTTTGGCAAAATGGGGCACAGCGAGCGCATCGGCCCCGCGCTTTACCGAAACGTGCCGGGGACTTACGATATGCACCTGTTCGCCTCGGCGGTGCGTTACTTCAAAAAATAGGAGGGCAAGTCATGGCCTATTACTATCCCGATCCGTCTCATACCTTCAGCGAGTACCTGCTCGTACCGGGCTACACCTCGGAGGAGTGCGTGCCCGACCGCGTTTCGCTCAAAACGCCGCTGGTCAAATACCGCAAGGGGCAGGAGGACTGCCCCGTCAGCCTGAATATCCCGATGGTCTCGGCGATCATGCAGTCGGTGTCGAACGACACGCTCGCCGTCGCGCTTGCCAAGGAGGGCGGGCTTTCGTTCATCTTCGGCTCGCAGTCCATCGAAAGCGAGGCGGAGATGGTGCGCCGCGTGAAGAGCAGCAAGGCGGGCTTCGTTGTCAGCGCCTCGAATCTCACGCCTGAGCACACGCTGGCCGATGTGCTCGCGATCAAGGAGAAAAACGGCTTCTCCACCGTCGCCATCACTGAGGACGCCATGCCCAACGGGAAACTCCTCGGCATCGTCACGAGCCGTGACTACCGCGTCAGCCGCATGAGCACAGACCTCAAGGTGCGCGATTTTATGACGCCGCGCGAAAAGCTCATCACTGCTCCCTCCTCCACCACGCTCAAGGAGGCCAACGACATCATTTGGGAGCACAAGCTCAACGCCCTGCCCATTGTGGATGAGAACGACTGCCTGCGCTACTTCGTTTTCCGCAAGGACTACGCCGAGCACAAGGAGCACCCCCTCGCCCTCCAGGACGCGCAGAAGCGCTATCTGGTCGGCGCGGGCATCAACTCCCGCGACTACCACGAGCGCATCCCCGCGCTCGTTGAGGCGGGCGCGGATATTCTCTGCATTGACTCGTCCGAGGGCTACTCTGTCTGGCAGAAGAAGGTCATTGACTTCGTGCGTGAGAACTACGGCAATACCGTGAAGATCGGCGCGGGCAATGTGGTCGACCGCGACGGCTTCCGCTTCCTCGCCGAGTGCGGCGCAGACTTTGTCAAGGTCGGCATCGGCGGCGGTTCCATCTGCATCACGCGCGAGACCAAGGGCATCGGCCGCGGTCAGGCGACCTCTCTCATCGAGGTCTCCGCCGCGCGCGACGAATATTTCCGCGAAACGGGCGTCTATGTTCCCATCTGCTCCGACGGCGGCATCGTCCACGACTATCACATGACGCTCGCCCTCGCCATGGGCGCGGACTTTCTGATGCTCGGCCGCTACTTCGCCCGCTTTGACGAATCGCCCACGAATAAGCTCCTTGTCAACGGCGTGTATGTCAAGGAATACTGGGGCGAGGGCTCGAACCGCGCGCGCAACTGGCAGCGCTACGACCTCGGCGGCAAGACGGGTCTTGCCTTTGAGGAGGGCGTGGATTCCTATGTCACCTACGCAGGCTCTTTGCAGGATAATGTCGCGCGTAGCCTTTATAAGGTCAAATCCACCATGTGCAACTGCGGCGTGACCACGATCCCCGATCTTCAGAAGAACGCGAAGCTCACGCTCGTCTCCGCCACCAGCATCGTCGAGGGCGGCTATCACGATGTGATGCTCCGCTCCACCGGCAAGGGGAATGACTGAGCAGGGGCGCGCCAATTGACAACGCAAAGCGCATCCAGCTTATCGCTTATTGGGCGTAGATTTTCAGAAATTCGCGGATCTGCGCCGCGTTCAGCTTTTTTCGCAGGGTCGTCCCCCTCCCCCCGCCGCCCGCGCGGGGCGGCGGACGCGGCAGGGCAAAAAAACGGCGGCTCGAAAGCCGCTGCACATAACGCTTATCAAAAACAACGATGACCCTTGGCCGATCTCCTGCGTTTCACGGCCAAGGGTCATCCATGGTTCTTAATATCTAACATCATTGACTACCTCTCTTTCTGCGGAGTCACGGCATACAAGATCTTTCCTGTGCTGGGGTGCTCTCTGCTATGCAATGCACCGTTGCGCGGTTCTCATGATGCGGGGAACATTGGAGTGTTTTTCTCAGATCCCTTGCAGCCGTCTTCCCCGTGCCGCCATGGCTCGGGGGTATCCTCACTGTACATTGGTCTCACCCTTTCTTTTTGTACTTAAAGGATAGCATCTTTTTGTGGGGACTGCAATTCGCAAAACAGCAGAAAAAAGCAGTGAAAAACTGTTTAAACTGATGAAATTCTGCACGGTCCCGAATTTTCACTTGACCGATTTATCGCTTTATCATATAATAGTATTGTTGGGGCACGGAGCCTTTGTTCTCCGCGCACGGACGCCATCCCTCCATCAGCGTGTCGTTCTCCATGATAAAGGGCCGGGCGGTGTCCTGCCCCCACGAGATGTCATACTTGCCCATGAGATAATCGCTCAGTGCCGTTCGGTCAGTAAAGCGCAGCAGTCGGTAAGGCTCCTGGAACGCCACCTTTTCGATGAAATAGAGCGTCCCGTCCTCCGCGCACAGCAGCACGCCCACATGCCCGACAAACAGCAGAGATCCCTCCTCGGTCGGCTTATCATGGAAGAATACCGTGATGAGGCGTATCCTCTCGCTGTCGCGGAAGCTCACGCCGCGTTTTCTCCACTGCGCCTGCACGGTCCGCACATGGCGCCCGACCTCCGTGCTGTCCTCCGCTTTCATGGAGGCATACAGCGCGCGGAAATCGTTCAGACTGCTCCCGCCCAGTGCCTTCGGATCGGCCTTCAGCGTTTCCTCGTCCACGAACAGCACATCCTCGCCCGCGTCGAAGTCGGTGTCCTCCCCAAAAGAGAGGAACTCCCCGAACAGGCTCATGGCGGTGATGCGGCAGTTATACCCCGGAAAGGCTCTGTTCTTCTCTGTCCACAGATCCTGCATCTCATACGGGTCGTACTTTGTCTCCGTTATCCCCGCTGTTTCAAAGCCCTGCGTGAGCCACTCCGCGCTCACGCTGTCGTTGAAGCGGTCCACGCGACTGAAAAAGTCCTCCATGCGCTCCTCCGACACCCCCGCGTCGGAGAGCAGCCTTTCCAAAAGCTGCCGCGACGCACTATCGTTCAGGTTCGTATATTCGACCGTGTCCGCCGCCGGACGCTGCTCGGCCAGGCCGTCTTTCCCGCCGCAGCCCGCGAGCGCGGAAACGATAAGCGCGACACAGAGCAGCAGCGCCGCGCCACTCTGCTGTATTTTCATGGCTTTGATCCATCCTTTCTTTTTACTGACAAGCATCTGTTAAGAAAGAAATCGCGGCAATTTGGCGCTGTTGACAAAGTCTCCCAACAACCATCGCGGTATGCTGTAATAAGAAAAAGCGATGAGCAAAACGGACGGAAGGAGCCGCCCGCAAACAGGCAAATGGGAACCGAAAGAGTTTAGGGCATCTCAAGGGCGCAAAAACCATAGCGCGGTAAGCCCCGCGCCTGCAAAAGGTATGGAAAAGACAGATCAGGCGGAACGCCGAAGCTGTTTGGCAGAACGGTAGGAGTGAGAACCATGCAGAACGGCGGCCAGCGCAACCGCTAAAGCGGAGATGTGGGCCAGCGTATTGAGATTTGCCGCGCTTGCGCCGTTACGCACCCATACGGCTCCATGAAGCGGTTGCAGACTCTTGGGGCAACTGCCACCTAATCGCCCCCAAACGAAAAATCATGGCAGAGTTTTTTCTACACATTTGCAATAACTCAGTCCCCATAAGGGTACTGACAGTCTGTCGAAAAAGTCCAGTTGGTGCTGGGCTTTTACTGATAGATAACATCTCGTGACCTGCGTTTTCCGTGTGTCCCACAGCTGTCTGTGGCATTTTATGTGGTCAAAGGCAAAGCCTCGCCGGAGCAATTCCGGC
>ERZ791887.1498-NODE-1498-length-15618-cov-7.319090_pt1 | contig 15618 bp, 9 predicted proteins | sample MGYA00510157_ERZ791887 | MGnify/ENA primary metagenome ERZ791887 (study PRJEB30046, sample SAMN00792112) | human gut metagenome | study: EMG produced TPA metagenomics assembly of the A metagenome-wide association study of gut microbiota in type 2... | reverse complement strand
TGGGTGTGACCTGTAAAGTCGCGTAATTGATTGTTAAACAGTGATATTAGTTGCATGATTTAACCCGCTGTTCCGTCAGCGGTAGCCTACTATAAGGTGCATCTCCAGTGATGGGTTGTGCCAAGCTTATAGGACAAAGTACACTCTCCGAAAGGACAAGACTGAACCGTGAGGGAACGTCAAGGGCGGTTAGTATCATACTGCCGAGTGGCGAGGCTGGATAGCATGGTTAACATAAGTGAACTGTCTTTAGCCATCGTGAGGTTTGAAGGAGCGGAAGATACTTTAGCTCTCACCAAAAGGTAAGCAGTCGGATAACCCCTGCCCATGTTGGGGTTACACGGACATGGCACTGCCGGTGGACTTGACAGAACCTAAACTATCCTTTTGTCAATTACGTGGAACAGGGCAAGCCTGTATCTCTCTCGTAACAACGCGAGTAAGCGAACCGCAAGGCAAGCCGAAAGGGGTGCAGGTATGAGATAACGGAGAAAGCGAACGCCTCCCTGTAATGGGGAGGATACGGATTGAATCGACATCACGGGCTGATTGTGGATAACATCATCCGACACGAAAGTGGGCAGACTTCCGTATATGGTAACTCTTTACAAGATAACTTTTAGAACTTTCAAAAGGAGGAAAGCAAATGAACGAAACTAAGACATCGTGTGCGCCTGCTGACAACAGGAATCTGACTTGGGACGGTATGAACTGGTCCAAGTGCGAAGCCTATGTCCGAAAGCTTCAAGCGCGTATTGTAAAGGCTCAGAAAGAAGGCAGACATAACAAGGTGAAAGCCTTGCAATGGATGCTCACTCACTCTTTTTACGCCAAGGCATTGGCTGTAAAGAGGGTTACTTCCAACAAAGGGAAGAAAACGTCTGGAGTAGATAAACAGCTTTGGGACTCTCCCAAGCGCAAGTACAAAGCAATCAGTGAACTGAAACGCCGTGGCTACAATCCGCAGCCACTCCGTAGGGTTCACATCAAGAAAAAGAACGGTAAACTCCGACCGTTGGGAATACCGACCATGAAAGACAGGGCGATGCAGGCTTTATATCTCATGGCATTGGAACCGATAGCCGAAACGACAGGCGACCGTTTCTCCTACGGCTTCCGAAAGAAGCGCAGGACAATGGACGCAATCCGTCAGATTGATACGGTTTTAAACCGCCAACATTCTCCCGAATGGATTTTGGAGGGAGATATAAAAGGCTGTTTCGACCACATCAGCCACGACTGGCTCATTGAGAATATCCCTATGGATAAGACAATACTCAGAAAATGGTTGAAATGTGGAGCTGTGTTCAACGGAAAACTATTCCCGACAGAAGAGGGTACGCCACAAGGAGGTATCATATCACCGACACTTGCAAACATGGTACTTGACGGGCTTCAGCCGCTCTTGGCTAAAAGATTCAAAAGACTATGGCGTAACAACAAGACATTCCATTACAAGGTAAATCTTATTCGCTATGCTGACGACTTTATAATCACAGGCCGAGATAAGGAACTATTGGAAAACGAAGTCAAACCAATAGTGATAGAATTTCTCAAAGAAAGAGGTCTTACCTTATCCGAAGAGAAAACTACTATTACGAACATATATGACGGATTTGATTTCTTGGGTTTCAATGTAAGGAAGTTCGGCAAAAAGCTATACACATCTCCGTCCAAAGACGCACAGAAACGCTTTAGGGCAAAAATCAGTGACATAGTCAAAGGACATAAGATGTGTAAGCAGGAATCGCTGATACGAATGCTCAATCCTGTAATCACAGGATGGGGTAACTATTACCGATATGGTGCATCGACCGATGCTTTTCATGGTTGCGACTACCACATTTATAATCTCACGAAGAAATGGGCCTTACGTCGTCACCCTAAGAAACGCAAGTCTTGGGTCGCAGACAGGTATTGGCATGAAATTCGGGGACGCAAATGGACGTTTGCGTGGAAATATGAAACGAAAAGTATGAAAGTGAACTACCTGACCCTTAAAAGATTGTCGGATATACATTATACTCCGTACAAGCAAGTCAAGGGAGAGGCAAATCCTTTTGACCCGGAATACGATGATTATTTCTCTCAGCGTAAGGAGCAACAAATGCTGGAATCTCTCAAAGGACGTAAGTCTCTCTTATATTTATGGAACAAGCAGAACCGGATTTGTCCGTTATGTGGCAAGGAAATAGACTGTACAAAAGCATGGAACGTCAACGAAATATCTGTTGGTGGTTCGATTGTACGGCAACTTGTCCACAACAACTGCTACAAGCGAAATAAACGAAAATGTTGAAAGTATGAGCCGATTTCTAACAACAAATAGAAATATTGAGTTGCTTGAGCCGTATGAGGGGAAACTCTCACGTACGGTTCTTAGGGGAGAAGGGGGCAGCAATGCCCTTGACTTACCCGATGTAAATCAGGAAGTAAAACCAAACCAGTTAAATGAAATAGACCTTACAGGATATGCCAGAAAAGGTGTGAATCTGTTGTTTGCAAGTTTTCCATTTGTTGAGGGGAAGAAGCAATTTGCTGCACGTGTCATTGTGGAATACTATAATTATGACAGGATTGAATTTAGTACCGACTCTTCCTGGTTGACGACGGACTATTATTCCAACCCTTCACTCACACGGGTGTTTCCGCAACCGGTGGCTCCGGTGGTAGTAGATAAACCGGGATATGCCGAAGGTATTGCTTATAATACATTCAAAGAGTGGAGGATACAAGTGCCGACAGATGCATTGGAGAATTTGAATAACATCTATATGCGTATCAACTATTCCGGTGATAAGGCGGAAATCTATAACGGATATATGCTTTCAGATGATGATTATAACAGTCATGCCACCTGGACAGTAGGTTTGAACCGACAGGAACATTCTGTAGAGGGGAAAGAGTTGACGCTTGTGATTTATAAACTGGATAAAGACGAGAAAATCTTTTTTGACTTACCGGCAAACGGAACTGATGAGCAGGCTGATGTGAAAAAGATTGAATTTGATTTTGAATGTTTACAAAAGATAGACTGATAAAATGAAACGATTCAATATTATCTTATTTCTTCTGGCTTTGGTTGTTTTGACAGTTGAGGCAAAGGATTTGCGGGTTGCCGGTATTTTCGGTAATAATATGGTGTTGCAGCAAAAGACGACCACACCGATATGGGGATGGGCGGATGCCGGGGCAATAGTCACAGTGACTTCATCATGGAACGACAAGAGTTATTCCGTTAAAGTTGGGAAAGATGGTACGTGGAGAATAATGCTGCATACACCGGAAGCAGGAGGTCCCTATATATTAACCATAACGGAAGATAAGACTATAACTTTCAGCGATGTATATATAGGTGAGGTTTGGTTGGCAAGTGGGCAATCAAATATGGCTATGCAGCTGAAAGAATGTTATGAATCTACCAAAGCTATTCTGGCTTCTCAAAAAAGTAATATTCGTTTTATAAATGTGCCTCCACTTGGCAGTTATAAACCGCTTACGGATATAAAGGCGGATTGGGTGGTGGCAGCTCCGGAAAATGTAGGAGATTGTAGTGCGGTTGCATGGTATTTTGCTCATTTTATTCAGGAGAATCTTGGAGTTCCGGTTGGTATTATTAATGCCAGTTTTGGAGGTTCCATTGTTGAAACTTGGATGAGCCGTGAAACTTGTCAGACATTGGGTGATATTTCTGTTCCGGAAGTGAGCGATGGTACCACAGGGTGGGAGGCTAATATACCTACTACCATGTATAATGGAATGTTGAATCCTATTGTCGGTTATTGCATACAGGGGTGTATCTGGTATCAGGGAGAATCAAATGTGTATAATGTTTCTCAATATTCGAATCGGCTGGTTGCTATGGTAGCTGAATGGAGACGGAAGTGGGGAAGAAATTTCCCGTTTTATTTCACGCAAATAACTCCTTTTGATTATGCTACATGGAATGTTCCAAGTGAGGTAGGTGAGCATGTAGGTGCTTATCTGCGTGATGAACAGAGAAAAAGCATGGATCGAATCGAGAATAGTGGGATGGCGGTCATTTTGGATGTAGGGGAAGTAGAGCAGATACATCCGGTACGCAAAGAGAAAGTCGGCGAACGTTTAGGATTGATGGCATTAGCTGAAGTGTATAATATGAAGGGATTTGAATATAAGAGTCCGGTTTTTGAAAGGATGGAAGTCGATGATGATAAAGCTGTGATCTATTTTAAAGATTTATATTATGGACTAACGAGTTATGGAAAACCTCTGCATTTATTTGAAATAGCAGATGAGAGTAAGGTTTTTCATCCGGCGGAAGCGTATGTAGATGAAGAAAGAGATGTTGTAGTAGTATCTTCTAAATATGTGAGGAAGCCGAAAGCTGTTAGATATGCCTTTAAAAATTATGTAGAACCGGAATTATTCAGCCTTAGTGGCCTTCCGGTATCTTCTTTCCGGACAGATAATTGGTAATAATAAACTTAAAAATAATATGTATATGAAAAATATAAAGACAATACTATGTGGAGGTTTGGTTGCAATGTTAGTTTCCTGCTCTCCACAGGTGACAACGACTAATTATTATTTTGATTCTGTAAATGGTGACGATGCTAATAACGGAACTTCTGTACGAACTCCTTTTAAGTCTTTGGCAAAGCTTCAGTCTTTAACTCTAAAAGGTGGAGACAGCATTTTGTTGAAATCCGGTGCTGTATTTACGGAGAAACTTTTGCTTTCCTGTTGTGGAGAGGAGAATAATCCTGTTGTATTGGGCAAATATGGAGGACTGGAAAAACCGCATATCAAAGGAAATGGAGTTGATACGGCCGCTGTTCATATATTGAATTCAGAGAATCTGGTGATACGTGATCTGGAGATTTCTAATAAAGGTGATGCCCCGAAAGCCGGTTTGCTGGGGCTATGGGTTGAATTGGATAAGTTTGGAGAATCACATAATATGGTCATTGATGACTTGTATGTGCATGATGTATATGGAAGTACGGTGATAGAGAAAGGTGGTGGCATTGGAATTTGTATTCAGAATGGCCGGGATAATGATAGTATTCTGAATAGATTTGTTGGAATGACTATTGAAAATTGCTATCTGAAAGATTGTCAAAGGGATGGAATTAAGTTTAAGGGATACTGGATCAGGAAACAATGGAAGCCTAATTTGGGAGTGGTCATCAGGAAGAATGTATTGGATGGAGTGCCGGGTGACGGTATTGTACTGGCTGGTTGTGATGGTGGGTTGATAGAATATAACGTGATGAAGAATTGCCCGAAAACGTTGCCCGAATCCGAAGCTTGCGATGGAATATGGCCTTGGTGTAGCGATAATACAGTGGTACAATTTAATGTAGTAAGTGATCACAAATCTATCATAGACGGGTATGCTTATGATTCGGACTGGGGATGTCGGAATTCGGTATTCCAGTATAATCTGAGTTATAATAATGATGGCGGCTTCATGTTGGTAATTGGTACGGATGGTTGGCCTGAAGGCTGGTGTGTGAATGGTAATATTGAAACAAAAGTACGTTACAATGTCAGTATAAATGATGGACTACGCAATTATCTGACTAATGCAAGCCATAAAGATGCTTATTTTAGCCCTGCAATGCATTTCACCGGATATACTCAGAACACATTGGTAGAGAATAATCTGTTTTACCTGTTTCCTAAACCGGAGCCGCAGATAGACCGTACACTTTTCCATTTCACCAAGCATGATTCATCTTATGGGAAAGGAGATGTCTTCAAGAACAATTATATTTATGCTCCGGAGGTGACTGTAGCTGTAAAAGAAGAAAAGGCAGTGGGTAACCAATATTCCGGAAATGTATATGTCGGTAGTTTGAAAACCCCTGCCACCGGTTTTACAAAACAGGATGGATTTTTCAATAAATCACTTTGGTATAATGCGGAAGATAAGAATTGGGATATTCTTCTTGATTTCTTGAAGGATAAAACTGTACCTGTCAATGGTAAAGAACTGAAAGTACTTGATATCATCGGGGCGAATTAAAATAGAATCTTAAATCATTAAAATACTTTAGATATGAATTTATTCAGATTATGTGTAGCAAATCTAGTGGCATTATTCTGGGTGGTGATTCCTACTGCCATGGGTGCCAATATTATACCTCAGCCTTCTTATATACAAGAGAAGCAAGGTACGTTCGATTTAGCTCATAACAATAATATTCTTTATGTCGGTAAACAGCCGGAAGTAAATCAGATAATTGATAACTTTATGGAGCAGATGTTGGGAGACTATGGTTTGAGTTTGCAAACAAATAAGTCTAAAAAGGCCGGCATATTACTGCAAGATAAAAAGTCCCTGGGTGAAGAAGCGTATGAACTTTCTGTTGCTGCCAATAAAGTGGTAATTAAGGCATCTACACCTGCCGGATTTTTTTATGCTCTCCGCACTGTTAACCAGTTGATTCTGGCGGATGAAAATCATACTTCACTTCCTTGTATCCTTGTGAAAGATGCACCTCGTTTTTCTTACCGGGGATTCTTGATTGATGCGGGACGCTATTATTTACCTTTGAAAGATGTGAAAAAGGCTATTGATCTGGCAGCTAATTATAAGTTGAATCGTTTTCACTGGCATCTGACTGATGATCAGGGATGGCGGTTAGAGATAAAAAAATATCCGCGTCTTACTGAAAAAGGCTCTGTACGCTCTAATTCGGCTATTGGCACTTGGGATCAATATTATCCTCGTCATTATGATGGAAAAGAACATTCAGGATACTATACACAAGATGAAATTCGTGATATTGTGAGATATGCAGCTGACAGGCAAATTACGATTGTTCCTGAGATTGAAATGCCGGGGCATGCCTTGGCGGCTTTGAGTGCTTATCCGGAATATGCATGCAGTTTTCATTCTTCACTTGATTTGATGGCAGGAGCTGGCATTTCTGACCAGGTGTATTGTCCCAAACCTCAGACATTCCGGTTTATAAAGGATATCCTTACAGAAGTTGCAAGCTTGTTTCCCGGAGAATATATTCATATTGGCGGTGATGAATGCCCTAAAACATCCTGGGAACAATGTGAGGATTGTCAGGCCTTGATAAGGAAAGAAAATCTGAAAGACGAGTTTGAACTTCATGCTTATTTTATTCAGCAGGTTGAGAAGATTGCGGAAGGTCTTGGACGAAAGCTAATTGGTTGGGATGAGGTGTTGGAAGGGGGACTTCCTCTGAAAGCTACGGTAATGTCGTGGAGAGGGGAAGCAGGAGGCATAAAGGCAGCTCAATTGGGTAATAATGTGATTATGACCCCTAATACTTATTGTTATCTGGATTATTATCAGGAGAATCCGGAATTTGCTCCTTTAGCTATCGGTGGATTTATATCATTGGAACAGGTATATGATTACGAACCTATTCCGGAGGCACTTACTGCGGAAGAAGCTAAGCATATAATGGGGATTCAGGGAAATATATGGGGAGAATATGTCGCTACTATTGAGAAATTTGAATATATGGCATTTCCCCGCCTGCTTGCCATTGCAGAAGTAGCTTGGAGCCAGCCTGAGAATAAAAACCGGGAACTGTTTATTTCTCGTCTGAAGAAAGAGTTTTCTTTTTTCCGGAAAAGGAATGTCAATACATGCCGTGAATATTTCAGACCTCGTATTCAGGGAGGTTGGGATGGTGAGAAAGGAATGTATGCGGTTACACTTGAGACTATATGCCCTGATGTTGATATTCGCTACACATTGGATGGTTCGGAACCTACGGTAGAATCGGATATCTATAAAGGTCCGGTTTATTTGACTGAGAATACTTGTGTGAAGGCTGTGGTGACAGATAAAGATAATCAGATATTGGAAGCTCCGACGGTTAAGAACTTTCTGGTGAATAAAGCAACGGGATGTACCTATACACTTTCGACCGATGCCTGGAGTTTAGATTGGTATCCGGTAAAGCCTACTCTGTTTACGGATGGTGTGCAAGGTTTTACTCCTTCAAATTACGAGTGGGCTGCTATCGCTTCCGGCGTAGAGATTGTGATTGATCTGAAAAAGAATACGACAGTATCCGGAGTTCGCTTCGGTACTATGGTTGCTCCTATAAACAGTACACTTCCGGCTAAGTCTATGATATGCTATCTTTCAAAAGATGGTAAGGAATTCCGGCAGATAGGAGAAAGCACCTTCTCATATCCTGTATACAAAGGAGAGAAAGAGATCTATCACAATTATGTGAAGACGGACAAGAAAGACGGACGATACTTGAAGCTTGTGATAAACGGGCAAACTGAGTTACCCGAAGGTTACCCTTATCCGAATGCTTTGCCTTCGATTGCATTAGATGAAATAGAAGTTTTCTAATAAGAAGTGTGGTTATGAATAAATTGTTATTTTTGTCTATACTGCTATTAACTTGTGTAACAGGTTGGGCTAACGGTATACGAAATTTTTATGTGGATTCTTTTAGCGATAGTCAAGTTGCTGATGGTAGTATGGAATCTCCATTTAAAAGTCTGGATGCTTTGAAAGGTATTAAATTTTTGCCGGGTGATTGTATTCATCTGGCAGGGAATCAGATATTGACCGGAATTATTCATGTTAAGGGGGTAAAGGCGACGTCTGAGAATCCGCTTACTATCACTTCATACGGGACGGGAGTTTCACATATTTATTCTGCCCATAGTTCTGCCATTGTAATAGATGCCTGTGAGAATATTCATGTAAAGAATGTAGTGGTGAAAGGTTCGGGGCGTAAAAAGGGCAATACGGGGACAGGCATAGAGGTGATTAATTCGAGGTTTATAGAGGTTGATAGAGTGGAAGCTTCCGGGTATCAAATGAATGGCATTGGGATAACTGGTGGAGGCGATGTGCGCATAACTCATTCGTACGTACATGATAATGGTTATAACGGTATTGAAGTGACAGGTAAATGGGGAACAAAATCTGTACATAATATTTATATAGGCCATTGTGTGGCCGAAAATAATGCCGGAAATCCAGCTATTCTGGACAATCATAGCGGAAGTGGGATATTGGTAGGCCATGTAACCAATGCAACAATAGAGTATTGTGAGGCTATGGGGAATGGGTGGGATATGCCGAGGCCCGGGAATGGACCGGTTGGAATCTGGGGATACGAATCAGATCGTTTGACTATTCAATATTGTTTCTCGCATGACAACAAGACTTCTCCGGAAGGATTAGACGGAGGTGGATTTGATTTTGATGGAGGAATCACGAATTCATTAATGCAGTATAATCTTGCAATGAATAATGAGGGAGCCGGTTATGGCTTGTTTCAGTTTGGCGGTGCAACGGAATGGAATAATAATATAGTACGTTATAATGTGAGTATTAATGACGGGATTAAGAATTCTCATGCGGGTATCTATGTTTGGTGTGATCCGTATAATAAAGATGTTCCTTTATGTGAAACTAAGGTACACGATAATCTAATTATCAGTAATCAGGGGTATTCTATCTCTTTTAACACCGGATTTTCTTCGGGACTGGAATTTGCGAACAATACATTTATTCTGACTAATGGAGGAGTAGAACATTTGCATGGAGATGAAACGAAAGAAATGGCGATTTATAAAGGTAATCGATTTTGGTCTGAAACAGCCGGACAAAAAGGAGAACGACAGCCTCGGGTACCTCAGGATGCAACAGCAAACTATGAGGCGGTTGGATATAATCTTCCTGTAAGTGTAGATATACTTCGGCTGAAAGAAATTATAACTGATATGATACCCCTAAAAAAATGAGGGCTATGTATAAAAGAAGTCTTTTCTGGTGGACACTGCTTAGTTTTATAAGTGGTTATTGTTACCGGGCAAATGCACAGTCTGCATATCAGATTAATTTGGATATACCGGATAAAATAATAGAAACTGGTTATTTGGATTTGGGTGGAGTGGCTCCTGACGGAGGTTCTATATCTGTAAATAGTTATTATATGGAATTGAATGAGTCTCCTTTTATCCCTATTATGGGAGAGATACATTATACCCGTATTCCAAATGAACAATGGGAAGAACAGATACTGAAGGTTAAGTCGGGAGGAGTGAATGTTATTTGCACTTATGTTTTCTGGAATATTCACGAGGAAACAGAAGGTGTTTTTGATTGGGACGGTGATAAGGATCTTCGGAAATTTATCTCTCTTTGTCAGAAGCATAATATGAAAACGCTCGTTCGTATAGGACCTTTCTGTCACGGAGAAATCAGAAATGGGGGTATACCGGATTGGCTTTATGGGCGTCCGTTCTTGATTCGTACCAATGACCGGGAGTATCTGAAATATGTAGATCGGCTTTATGCTGAAATTGCTTCTCAACTGGAGGGATTTTTCCATAAAGATGGTGGTTGTATTATTGGTATTCAGTTGGAAAATGAGTTGCAGCACTCTGCTGCTCCTTGGGCCATTCGCTATCCTGATCAGCCAATTGACTATACTGTTGCTGATTATGATGTGCAAAATACCAAATTTGGTGTATCGGTACAAGAACAGGATATCCAGAGTCCTGAAGCCGGTAATCAGCACATGAAAACGTTGAAAGAAATAGCACTGTCTCATGGGATGGAAGTTCCGTTGTATACGGCTACAGGGTGGGGCAATGCTGCGATCATTCCTCAGGAAGTTATTCCTGTAACGGCGGCTTATACTTATCCGACATGGGCGGATATAGGTATGTCTCCATTCTATTTATTCAGGGATATTCACACTACTCCCGATTATTCTCCGGTACGATATGAAGGATACCGATATCCTTCTTTTTGTGCAGAAATGGGAGTCGGTATTCAGATGACTTATGGCAGAAGGCCACGCATTCCGGCCGAAGCAGGTGAAGGATTAATGGTACGTTCGTTAGGAAGTGGCGCCAATGGCATAGGCTATTATATGTATCATGGCGGAATTACTCCTCAGGGAAAAAGGGGTTTCTTTAGTGATGAACCTTCAGGGGTGCCAAAGATGTCTTATGATTTTCAAGCTCCTATCGGAGAATTCGGACATACGCGCGCTTCTTATCATTCATTACGCATTATTCATCATTTTGTAAATGATTTCGGTCATTTGTTGGCACCTATGGGAGTGGTGTTGCCGGAACACAGTGATACGATTACTCCTTCAAATACTCATACCCTTCGATATGCAGTGCGTAAAAAAGAAAATGCTGGATTTGTTTTTATTACGAACTTCCAGGATCATTGTAAACGAGAAGATCTGAGAGATATCAGTCTTACTTTGAAACTGGCCAGTGAAACGGTTCGTTTTCCACAGGATGGAACCGTAACGGTAGTGAAGAATGCCAATATAATTCTTCCTTTTAATATGGATTTAGATGGTATCTTATTGAAGTCGGCTACCTTGCAACCGCTGGCAAGAATTACTTCCGGAGGAAAGAAACATTATTTCTTTTTTGCACCCGAAGGAATGAAGCCGGAGTATATATTCGCAGAGAATACGGTGAAAGGAGGGACTAAAAAGTTGATTCCAGTGCCTGGACTTAACAGTACGGTAAGACTAAAATCTATAGCAGGAAAAGAGATTCTTATTACAACTTTAACTCGGGAGCAAGCCTTAGCGGCTTGTAAAGTGACGGTGGGAAAGGAGGAGAAATTACTGATAACTTCCGCAGATGTGCTGCAAGAAGATGCTAAAGTACGGATTCAATCTACGGATACTATATTAAAGGCTGTTGCTTTTCCTACGGTTCGTTTTATAACTGAAACTTCTGCGAAGATCAATAAAAAGAAGTATTACAGTGAGATATCATTTACCAAGGAAGGGGTACACATTTCTCCCGAAGTCTATATGGCGAGTGAGAGGCGTTTTCAGGTTCATTTGCCGGAAGGTGCTTTCAGAGATGTGAGTGATCTTATTCTTTCTATTGATTATATTGGAGATACAGGTGCTGCATTTATTAATGGAGAGATGGTAGCGGATAATTTTTATCATGGAAGCCCGTGGCGGATAGGGTTGAAGCGATATGCTGAGGCTATTCAGAACGATGGTATTTATTTTTATTTGCAACAATTGTTTGCTGATGCTACTTACCTGCAAGATTTACCTGAAGGGCTTAGGCTGGATTTCTCAAAAGGAGGGGTATGCCAACTGAATAAGATACAGGTTATCCCTGAATATTATGCAACTTTTACTATTGGAGATTAAAAAGAATAAAAAATGAAACAAATCGATTTTTACCTGAAGTTTGTAATTCTAATATTGGGTGTGAACGCCTCTTCTATTGTCTGTTTAGCTCAAGAGGCATTTCCCGTGACCTGCAAGGAATATAATGAAATAATTCTGACTCATGTGCTAACTCCTGCAGGGCCTGTTCCGACTGCTATGGATGCTGACGGGATTTATCCGTATATTAGTTATAGTGAGACTTCCAATCGGCCGATTCCTAAAACTTATCGAATGATTTCACTTGAAAATGAATTTGTTAAAGTTGTAATTTGTCCGGACTTATGTGGTAAGGTGATGTCGATGATACATAAAGGGAGCGGTAAAGAGGTTTTGTATAATCCACATCTCGTACGTCACACACGTATTCTGCCACGTTTCTATTTTGTGGCCGGCGGTATAGAAGTAAGCTTCCCTATTTCACATACCCCTACTCAGAATGAGGCGGTTTGTTATAAGATAGACCGGACCGCTGACCGGATTTATGTTACTTGTGGTGAGCGGGAGATGCGTTACGGCATGCAGTTCTCTGTTGAATATTCTTTGGGAACAGGAGATCACTTTCTGACACAACGTGTCAGAATACATAATCCGGGTACAAATGCCTATCCTTGGATGTCGTGGACAAATGCTGCTATTCCTTGCATGCCTGATACTGAATATAGCTTTCCGCAAGGAGAAGTATTGGTACATGCTTCTGCATTAGATACAATAAACTGGAAAAAAAAGGGACCTAAAAAAGAAAAAGATATATCAGAAATGACCGGATATTTCTGGAAGACGAAAGATGTAAACGCTTTTGGTGCTTATACTCCTTCATTGGGATATGGGCTTTATCATATTGCAGAGGAACAAAGTGCACCGGGAATAAAATTATGGAGTTATGGAGTGAAAGAAGATAAAGAGTGGTCATTGCTCAGTACAAATAATAGGCAGACTTATGCAGAGCTGCAAGGAGGACCTATCAGCGACCAGTCTATAAAGCTGGAATTGCAGCCGGGTGAATATAGGGAGCATACTGAGTTCTGGATACCTGCTGATAAACGAATGGACATTTATAAACTTTCTGTGCCGGAAGTTGCATTGCGTCCAATAGAAGAACTGCCGTTATTCGGTTGGGCAAGAGAGAGTGAGATTGCTCCTTGGATTGCATTGCTTAATGCTTTTGAGTATGGAACGAATATTCCTCAAATAGATCCGACTATCACTTTTTGGGCACCTTCCGGGATGGAAAATCTTGATGATGCTTTTCAATGGGCTATTATAAAATGCAATAAAGATCAGCAAGATTATTGGAAGTATTATTACGGTGCATGGTTGGCCGGGCGTGAAAGGAGTAAAGAGGCTATTGCTTGTTTAAGTAGTGTAAAATTGGGGTTGGCACAGGCTTTATTGGCAAGATTGTATGAAGTAAATAAAGAATATACCAAAGCGGAAGCAGCTTATGGTGCCATAAGCGAAGAATGGGTGGCATTGCATCCGCAGGTGGTTGTGGCTCGTGATAAATTGTTGCGTCAGTTGGGGAGTAGGACTCTTGCTAAACGCGAGGAATGGCTGAGTAAAGTTGATGCGTCTGCAGATGAATGGATTGCCGAAAGGCGGGTACAACTGCTTATTGATAAAAAACAATATAAGGCTGCTAAAGATTTGTTGTTGTCTATTAAATTTCAGAAAGTACATCAAACTTATAATCGTACGGATATGTGGCATCAAATATGCAAGGCTTTAGGAGAGTCTTCATATATAACTCCGGATAATTTAGGTGAAGACCGCTTAGCGCGTTTTGGAGCATATCGGGAATTTGAATAATCAATTCTATAAATTAAGCTATAAAACCATGAAAAAGAATTTACTGATAACAGTAACTTTAGTTCTGTCTTTATTTACTTCTTGTGCCCATAAAATGGGTGATGCGATAGCTATTACAGTATATACGGATAGTATTGTCAGTGATATCTCAAATCATCCGGTAGGAATTAATCTGAATTTTATAATGGATGGCGGGCGTTTTCCCAAGGCAAAGAAGAATGTAACAGAAGCAGTAAAAGAATTAGGAACAAAATATCTACGATATCCGGGAGGTGAGAAGTCGGATTTATATCTTTTCAGCATACCGCCTTATGAAGAATCACATACTTCATTGGCGAGAACAATTGGTTTGGATGATTATCCCGGAGTTTTTAAAGATGGAGAGTTTGTTTATGACCCTTTGGATTTCGATGAATTCATGAAAGTTTGTCGGGATGTTGGCGCTGAACCTGTATTGGTTGTTGCTGCTGATAATTATTTGCGTAAACCTGAAAAAGGAGAAAGAGTCTCCGGTCGGGAGGCATTAATTAAACATGCTGCTGAATGGGTGAGGTATGCCAACATTAAGAAAAAGTACAATGTGCGTTATTGGATGATAGGTAATGAGAGTTGGAATAAGAATAATGAGAACTCCACTGTTGATATCTATGCTCAGGATGTTATTGACTTTTCAAAAGCCATGAAGGCAGTAGATCCCTCTATCTTAGTTATTCCAAATGGCGATAATGATGAATTCTTTAAAGCGGTTATAACCAAGGCTGGGGACTATATTGATCGTTTATGCGTGAGTAACTATGGCATTTTTAATTTTAATGCCGGATATGAAAGCTATAAAGATACTGCTCGTTGTCTGATATGGCCTGCGCAAACAGCACTCAATGCTATGAATAAGTACGCCACACCGGAACAACTCAGTAAGTGGAAATTGATAGTTGCTGAATATGGAACAATTGATTGGGCCGGACTTTGGCATGGAACTAATGATATGGGGCATGCTATTGTGAATTTTGATATGACCGGTCAATTACTGTTAGAACCTCAGATAGAGTTTTCTTGTTTCTGGAATACCCGTTGGCTGAATAATGAAGAACAGCCTCAGACAGATCACGACGCTATTGATTCAAATGGGAATATCAATCCTACAGGGTATTCATTGCTGATTTGGAATAAGTTTATGGGCGATAAAATGATAAAGTCCGAATCAAAAGGGTATATTATATCTTATGCGAGTTATTCTCCACAAAAGGATCAATTGTTTGTGTACCTTATTAATAAAGGCGACAGGGAAGAGAGTGTGAATATTGTTATTCCCGGTAAGGGTGATGCTAAAGTAGTTCAATGCTGGGAATATTTCGGTAAGGATGATAAGGATTTGGCTCCTGTGTGGCAACAAAGAGATGTGAAAGATAAAGATATAACTTTGAAGAAGTATTCAATAACAGTTATAGAATATAAATTGACGGAGGGATAATAGTACTTGAATTGATACATTGTAGTATAAGGGACGCTTATCAGGAATACTGATAGGCGACCCTTATGTGTTATTTAGACAAACTGATTATGAGGCGTATTTAGGTGGTAATTTCTCCTGCCATCGGAGTACGCATTCTTTTTCGTACCTCATCAGGCGTAT
>ERZ791887.1495-NODE-1495-length-15644-cov-5.532363_pt1 | contig 15644 bp, 14 predicted proteins | sample MGYA00510157_ERZ791887 | MGnify/ENA primary metagenome ERZ791887 (study PRJEB30046, sample SAMN00792112) | human gut metagenome | study: EMG produced TPA metagenomics assembly of the A metagenome-wide association study of gut microbiota in type 2... | reverse complement strand
CACCCCTCATCAGCCTCGCTTCGCTCAGCAGCTTCCCCCCGGGGGAAGCCAAGGGCACTTCGTGCCAGCGGGTCACCAAGTCGCCGACCCCTACAATGGCTGTGTAAAATTATGGGCTTGTACAATTTATATAGTACACCCCCTCAGTCAGCCCGTTCGGGCTGCCAGCTTCCCCAGAGGTGGAGCCAAGGGTGCTTCGCACCAGGGAACGTGGAAGCCAAGGGGGCATTGCCGCCTTGGGTTGCCAAAAGGGATTGACAAACGGAAAACTGATATGTTATAAGAAGGGAAAACAAGAGGACAGGAGCTAATTTTATGGAAGAACAATTCCTGCGTACTGCCATGCTTTTGGGCGAAAATGGAGTACGGCGGCTGCAAAACGCCAGAGTTGCCGTGTTCGGTCTGGGCGGCGTGGGCGGCTATGTGGTGGAAGCTTTGTGCCGGGCGGGCATTGGCGCACTGGATTTGATTGACAAGGACGATGTCAGCCTGTCCAATGTGAACCGGCAGATTCTTGCCACCCATGCCACGGTTGGAATGCTGAAAACCCAGGCGGCGGCTCGGCGGATTGCAGAAATCAATCCCCGCTGTGTGGTGCGGGAATACCCGGTGTTTTACCTGCCGGAGACGGCGGATGAATTCGATTTTACGCAATACGACTATATTGTGGATGCGGTGGACACGGTGACTGCCAAGCTGCTGCTGGTGCAGCGGGCGAAGGAGGCATCCACCCCCATCATCAGCTGCATGGGCACCGGCAACAAGCTGGATGCCTCCGCCTTCCGGGTGGCGGACATCTCCAAAACCAGTATGTGTCCCCTGGCGCGGGTCATGCGCAAGGAGCTGGCGAAGCGTGGCATTTCCCATCTGAAGGTGGTTTATTCCCAGGAGGAGGCGCTCAAGCCCACCGGCTGGGAGGAGGAGGCTGCGGCGTTGGGCAAGCGGCAAATTCCCGGCTCGGTCAGCTTTGTGCCCGGTGCGGCGGGGCTGATTCTGGCAGGTGAGGTCATTCGGGACATTGCAATGGGGGAGAACGCATGAGAGATTTTATTGAAATTACGGATTTTCAGGATCCAGAGCTGGACGTATTCGCCCGGCTGACCGAGGCGCAGCTGCTCAACCGGTTTGAGCCGAAAAAGGGAATGTTCATTGCTGAAAGCCCCAAGGTCATCCAGCGGGCGCTGGCAGCCGGATGCAAGCCCAGCAAGCTGCTGGTGGAGCGCAGTCACTGCAACCAGGAGACCATGGAGGCCATTGAAGCCTGCGGCGACGTGCCGGTGTACACGGCACCGCTGCCGGTGCTGACCCAGCTGACCGGCTTCCAGCTGACCCGGGGAATGCTGTGCGCCATGTACCGCCCGGCGCTGGTAAAGCCGGAGCAGGTATTGCAGGGTGCCAGACGGGTGGCGGTGTTGGAGGATGTGATGAATCCCACCAATCTGGGGGCGATTTTCCGCTCGGCGGCGGCGCTGAACATGGATGCGGTGCTGCTCACCCCCGCCTGTACGGATCCGCTGTACCGCCGCTGTGCCCGGGTGAGCATGGGCACGGTGTTTCAGGTGCCCTGGGCGTACTTAGAGCAGGACTGGCAGACCATGCTCCATGACTGCGGCTTCCGAACGGCAGCCATGGCGCTGACCGATGACAGCGTTTCCATTGACGACGAGGCGCTGGCAAGGGAGGAAAAGCTTGCCATTGTGCTGGGCACCGAGGGGGACGGACTGGCGCAAAGCACCATCGCCCACTGTGACTACACCGTAAAAATTCCCATGTCCCATGGGGTAGATTCTCTGAATGTGGCGGCTGCCAGCGCCGTGGCCTTCTGGCAGCTGGGAAGATAGCGTAGCCGTCATATTGACGGAGACTCCTTTTCATGGTATGATGGTAAAAAAATAAAGGAGAATTTCCAATGAATCTTGCAGTTACTTATGAAAATGGCTCTGTTTTCCAGCATTTTGGAAAAACAGAGCAGTTTAAGGTCTACCGGATAGAGGACGGCGCGGTGACGGAAGCCAAGGTGGTTGCCACCAACGGAACCGGCCATGAGGCGCTGGCAGACTTCCTGAAGGAGAACGAGATTGACGTGGTGCTCTGCGGCGGTCTGGGCGAGGGAATGCAGACTGCACTGAACCTGGTGGGCATTGGTGTGGTGTCCGGCATCCAGGGAGACGCGGATGCTGCGGTGCAGGCCTATCTGAGCGGAGAGCTGGAATCCTGCGGGGTCAACTGCCGGCATGACGAGGGCGAGGATTGCAGCTGCGGCGGTGACTGCGGCGGCTGCTGTGGCTGCCACGGTTCCAAGCTGGAGGGTAAGAATGTGGACAAGACCGTGAAGGTACACTATCGAGGCACTTTCAATGACGGCACCCAGTTCGACGCTTCCTATGACCGGGGCGAGCCGCTGGAATTTGTGTGCGGCGCGGGGATGATGATTCCCGGCTTTGATGCCGCCGTTGCCAATATGGAAGTAGGGGAGGAGATTGACATCCATCTACTGCCTGCCGATGCCTATGGAGAGCCGGACCCTTCCATGATTTTCCCGGTGGAGATTGCCCAGCTGCCCGGCTCCGAAGACCTGACCGTGGGGCAGAAGGTTTATTTGTATAATCAGATGGGTCAGCCCTTCCTGGTGAAGGTGGTTGCAAAGGACGACGCAACCGTCACCTTTGATGCCAATCACGAAATGGCCGGGCAGGAGCTGAATTTCCACATCCAGCTGCTGAGCGCGGAATAAATTTTTTACAAGACAGCAAAAAGCCCCTGACCGATTTCTCGGTCAGGGGCTTCCGCCAATCGGTTATTCGATTGACACGCTGGTGGAAACAGGAAGCTCTTTCTTCACAGCCTTAGGCACGGACAGCTTCAGAATGCCGTTCTCGTACTTCGCACCGATATCCTCGGGGCGAACTGCGTTGCCGACATAGAAGCTGCGGTTCATCACGCCGGCATAACGCTCCCGGCGGATGTACTTGCCATTCTTGTCCTGCTCGTCCTTATCAAGACCCTTGGTTGCGCCAATGGTCAGATAACCGTCCTTCAAGTCAACGGTAATTTCGTCCTTCTTGAAGCCGGGCAGGTCAACATCCAGCTCGTAGCTGTTCTCTGTCTCACGGACATCGGTCTTCATCATGTTGCGTGCGTGTTTACCATACAGCGCTTCATCCGTTCGACCGGTATTCATCAGTCCAAAGGGGGCAGCAAAGAAATCATCAAACAAGTTCTCACCAAAAATGCTAGGCAACATAAGTCATTCCTCCAATTCATTTAGCTCGTAGGCGGTCGGTAGAACGCCAGCCGTTGGCGAATTCCTTTTGTTACCATTCCTCTTTCAAGGAACACCTGTATTATAGCACCAACTTTAGCACTGTCAAGAGGTGAGTGCTAAAGTTCATAAAACATCCGATGTTTGTTCACAATTGTTCATTGTCCCCGGATATTCACGATGACAAACTCCGAGCCGCAGCCGGTTCTGAACTTCAATGCCCAGTCGGAGATGCCGGAGGTGACGATAAAATCCGTGTGTTCCATCTGCTTATGGCCGTAAACCAGGTCGTTTCCGCCCAAATGGAGCTTGTCCATCAGCTGCGCCAGGGGGAAGAACTGCCCGCCGTGGGTATGGCCGGAGAGCACCAGGTCAGCACCTGCTGCTGCCTGGGCATCGTAATCCCGGGGCTGGTGGTCAAGGACGATGGTGTAGGTTCCACCTTCCGCCTTTTTCATCAGGGCTTCCATGTCTTCCCGGGGCTGGCCTGTGTACAGCTCCTGGGAAGCATCCTTCCGGCCAAGGATGGTAAAGCGGTCATCGATGACAGCAGCCTCATCCTGCAGCACCGTCACGCCGTTTTCCTCCAATGCGGCAACCAGGTCTTCGCCGGAAAAGTCCCGGCGGTTGGTGTAATATCCCCAGTCGTGATTGCCAAGAACGTAATAAATGCCATAGGCGGTATGCATCTGCCCCAGGGCGCGGCAGGCATCCTCCATATCCTTCCGGGAGGTAGATTCATCCACATAGTCACCGGCAATCACCAGCACATCCGGGTTCTGGGCTTCAATCCGTTGAAGCTGCTCTGCAAATTCGGTTCCGCTGAAGGTAGTGCCGATGTGGGAATCGGCAATCAGGGCAACCCGCAGGGAGCCAACCGGCTTTTGGGTGGCGACGGTGTAATCCACCTGCCGGACGTGGAACGCCATCGCCCAAGCGGTGCAGAGGTAGGCGGCGGTCAGCAGCAGCGCCAGCAACCCGGCATAATTGTGCCGCAGGGCCTTTTTCCGACCCATTGCCTTTTGCAGCAGCTCTGACAACACCCAGAACAGGGTCAGGTGTACCAGGACGACCATCATGTTGGTAAATCCGAGCAAGAGACAAACGGCGGCCAGGGGAATCAGAATAATGGCATAGCTCAGGAGGATGGGCTTCCGCCGGGAGAGCCGCCAAAGAAGCTGGTGAGTTCGGAGTTTCCGGCTCAGATAGAAGACGCAGCCAAAGCCTGCCAAAATCAGGCTAACGTACAAAAGTACCCATATCATGTTTATGCTCCTCTGGGAAATCAGTATTTCATGACGTACGGAAGCACCTTTTTGACGACTTTATAGGGTACACCCTCCAGTGCTTTCTTTGCGTTTTGCAGCTCTTGCCGGATGGGCAGATGCTGGGGGCAGTGCTGCTCGCATTTGCCGCAGCCAATGCAGTTGCCGGGGCCGGTGTAGTCCCGTCGCACGCCGGTCATCATGAAGTATTCCGTCAGCGTCTTCCAGTAGCCGTCGGAGGAAATGCGGTTGTAGGCAGCAAAGGTGCCGGGAATGTCCACCCCTCTGGGGCAGGGCATACAGTACCGGCAGCCGGTGCAGCCCACCTTCATATTTTCGTTGATGGCATCAACCACCTTGCGGTAGATTTCACGCTCCTGCTGGGTGATGCAGCCGGGGCGGGCTTCGTCAGCGGTGCATAGATTTTCCTGCACCATTTCCAAGGAGTTCATGCCGCTGAGCACACAGGTCACTTCTTCCTGATCCCATAGCCAGCGGAATGCCCATTGGGCAGGGGTGCGGGAGATGGGCGCGTGATCCAGTATGTGCCGCGCCGAGGCAGGGAGGCCGCCGGTCAGCCGTCCGCCCCGCAGAGGCTCCATGATGATAACCGGCAAGCCCTTTTGCGCAGCGTGGTGCAGTCCGGTCACGCCTGCCTGGGAGTTTTCGTCCAGATAATTGTATTGAATCTGGCAGAAATCCCAGTCGTATACGTCAAGAAGCTTGCAGAACATATCAGAATTTCCGTGGTAGGAGAAGCCAACCTGCCGAATCTGTCCGCTTTTCTTTTTCTCGGCCAGCCATTCCACAATGCCCAGGGACATCAGCCGCTCCCAGGTCTTTACATCCGTGAGCATATGCATGAGATAGTAGTCCACATGGTCGGTTTTCAGCCGACGCAGCTCCTCAGAAAAATAGGCTTCCATGCTCTCCGGCTTTTTGATGAGATAGTGGGGCAGCTTTGTGGCAATGTTTACCTGTTGACGGATGCCGTTGCGGGCGAGAATTTCTCCCAGTGCCGCCTCGCTGCCGGGATATATGTAGGCGGTGTCAAAATAATTCACGCCGCCCCGGTAGGCTTCCATGATTTCCTTTTCCGCTTTGGCAACATCCACCTTGCCGCCGCTCTGGGTGAAACGCATACAGCCATAGCCCAGTGCGGAAATTTTGTTGCCGTATCGGTCGGAACGATATTGCATAAGGGTTCCCTCCTTGCGATTTTGTGGCCTTATTATACCCCCTTGCAGCCCGGTTCGCAAGTAAAATCCAAGGGTACCTTCGTTCGACGGAAAAAAGCTGTTGACAAACGGATAAAGCCATGCTATAATACCCAAGAACTGAGAGGTTCAAAGAAGTTTATATCGCGGAGTAGAGCAGTTGGAAGCTCGTCGGGCTCATAACCCGGAGGTCGTAGGTTCGAGTCCTGCCTCCGCAACCATAAAAATACCCGGTATTCGAGATGAATACCGGGTATTTTTCTAACTTTTTGACATTGTTTGAAATGGCGCAGCTTGCCGCTTTGGGTCACTTGGGTCAAAAATCTGTTTCCTTGGGTCACACCGTCCGGGTTTCGGGCGGTATTTTTTATGCCTTTTTTCGGAGCAGCACATCGGCGATACACTCGGAAGCCTTGGCTTTGTTCTCCTCAATGATGTGGGAATTCTCAAAAGAGAGATTGAACACGGGCCTGCCGTCTGTCTCAGTGACCATGTGCAGCGTGGCGTTGTAGACCTTGCCAGTGGCCTTGTCCTTACAGTCCTTCAAGCGGACATGTCCATCCAGGAGCAAATGCTCCACGATAGAGGTGGAAAGCCGCTTGCCAATCTTTTGAAAGAAGGCATTATCCTTCCAGAGGATAAATCGGCAGGATCGGTTGGCGCAGAACCATCCCTTCTGACGCTCCACTACTTCGGCTCCGCAGCATGGGCAGGTGCCTATAATCTTTTTTTCAGCCATAAATATTTCAGCTCCTTCTACTATTTTGTTTGTGTTGATAAGGTCCTGAATCATACCGTTGGATCATGGAGGGGTTAAGCATTGACCAGCCCAAGGCACATAAGGCCGTAAATACTTTGGAAATGGTTTGAAAAATGATAAGTTTTTCTGTACTTTCAGGTAGAAATATGGTATAATAATTTCTTCTGCAACTTGCACTTGCAATTTGCGATTTATATTGAAAGACCGACTTTTGAGAACTATTTCTGTTATTTTTTGCAGAGTTATGATATAATAAAACGCGAAATAAGAAAGCCTATTGTTGTTTTCTGCCTGACAACATTGTTGTCAGCTATTGATGGTTACGACAGAGAATAAAAGTGGAAGGGTGTGGTACAGTGCCCAAAATTTTGCTTGTAGAAGATAATCAGGCCGCCGTTGTAAAAATCAGACAGTTTATAGAAAATATAGATACTGCTCTTGAACTTCTGACTTGCAAGGAGGCTGGTGCGGCTTATATTCTTGCCCAAAAGCAAAAAGTGGATTTGTTCATTCTGGACATTCAATTGAAGGACTATAAGGGAACCAGTCTGGCCGCCCAACTGCGCGGTTTGCCGGAATATAAATACACGCCGATTATTTTTGAAAGTGCTTTGGCTGGAGAAGAACTGTCTGCTTACCGGGAGGTGAAGTGCTACGGATTCTTGATTAAGCCTTACACCGAAGTAGAATTTCGCGCTGTCCTTTGTGATGCTCTGGGATTATCCGCGCATCTGCATCAGGAGGAAAAACATATTCAGATTGAGCAAAAGCAGTTTATTCTGGACTATCCTGTGTCAGAAATCGTATATGTGGAGGCGCTTGGGAAAAAACTTGCCATTCATACCCGAAATGCTCTTTCCGGAATGAAGGAAGATGTTATTTCAGGTTACACATTGATTCGCTTTTTACAGCTGATCGATGATCCGAAAGTTGTGCAGTGTCATAAAAGCATTCTGGTCAATACTGCATACATTGATCGAATCGATAAAGCAGGAAAAGAAATCATACTGAAAGGCTCTGCGGAAAGGCTGCCGGTGGGCAACAAGTATCAGTCCGCACTCTGGTAATGTCCATGCAGAATACGTTTTTATATTTTCTTTCCATGTTGGTGGAATCAATCGCTCTTTCGTGCTGTATTCTGGCCGTGTTCAGAGATCAAAAGGATTTGAGGAAAAGAGATTTCATTCTTGTTCCTTCAGTTTCTCTTTGTCTGCTCATAGCCAGATCCAGCTATGGTGGGGAATCTCCCGGCTTTCATCTCACGCAGGGCTTTTTCCTGGCTCCGGCAGACACTTTCCCAATCCTGCTGATTCTGCTGATGGGGCTTTTATTGCTGACCAGCACTCTGTTGAATACGCAGGATGGCGGACGCACATTTTGTGGTACAATGGCCGCCTTTTCTCTTTATTTGTTATGCCACTTCTGTGCAGTTATCTTTACGATCTTTTTTAACTTGACAAGCTCCGGTATCGCTGTTGTGAGCAGCGTTGTTACCTTGCTGCTATGTATCTTCGTGGTGTGCCTACCCTGGTTTCAGGGGCTTCGCAGCGCACTGCGAACAGGCTCCTTTCTGGTGCAGGTACTCTCAATAAATGTTACTTTATTTTTTACGGCTGTCTGTGCGTACACATCCTTTGACCCGATTCGTTTTATGGCGCATTGGAAGTTCATCGCCTTTTTGCTTCTGCCGCTTCTTTTTCTGGACATCGTTTTATGGATGATAAACACCCGACAGGAGGAACAGCGGAAACAAATCAGAATGACGGAGCAGTATATTCCGATTGTAGAGGAACTGATTTCACAGGTTCGGGCAAGGCAGCATGAATTTAATAACCGAATGATGGCCATCGAGGCAGCTGTTTCTTCGGCAGAAAGCCTGCCGGAAGCACAGGAAGCTGTTGCGTTACTGACAAAGGGGCTTGCGCTGAGCGCAAACGACAGCATGCTGCTGGCCTGTGACAGCAAAATCATTTCCGGTTTTGTTTTCGGGAAGATCAAGCAGGCGGAAATTTCCGGTTTGGACATCCGCCTTCAAATTTCTACCAGTTTTAAGAAGGCAAGCATTCCTGAAACGGTATGGATCGAACTGATTGGAATTCTACTGGATAATGCCTTAGAGGCATCCAAACAGGGAGATACCATTTATCTTGAAAGCTGCCAGGCGGAAAATGTTACGGAGCTTTGGGTATGCAATCCGCATCCGCCTCTGTCCGGGACAGAGTTTATGCGTCTGTTCGCGAAAGGCGTTTCCACAAAGGTGGGGAACTCTCGCGGATATGGGCTGTATCAGCTTATGCGGATCACCGAACACTATCGCGGCAAGATCCTGACCCGGAACGAAATTCGGAGTGATCGGAATTATGTGGTGTTCGGCGTTCGGTTTTCATGAATATGCGGTATGAACAAGGGTTTTGTGGGAATGAAATTCGTTTTATTCCCACAAAACCATTTTTCGTTTCCATAGGGTTGTAGTCAGAAAGAGGATTGCGTATAATACACGCAAACAAAGGAGGGGGACGATTTCAATGTTTCGACTTATGAAAAATGAATGGAAAAAGATATGGATACCGGTGCTGCTGACTTTGATTGTCGTTACCGTGGCAGCGTGTACTATGACGGCCACGATGTATCCGGATTATTCGCTCACCTACACATTGGATGCATGGGAGGTTGGAACAGAGTATCTTTCTCTGCTATATCCTCTGCTTGTGGTTCTGCCTGTATGCTGGAATCTGCATCAGGAACGAAAAAACAATTTTCTCGTCTATGTGCAGCCCCGTGTGCCTATGAGGAAATACCTCTGGGTCAAGTGGATGGTCTATGCAATCAGCGCATTTTGCATCATCGCAATTCCGTACATTCTCTCGGCAGTTACGGCCTTACGCATTGATCCTCATCTGGATGCCATCAATATGGGAAATCGCATTTTTGAAAACACCTATTCGGAGCACCCTGTAGTTTACGCGGTGACGCTCTCTGTTTTCAGAGGCCTGATCGGCGTTTTGGTGATGACAATGGGCTTCTTTTTAGCCATGTATTGTGAAAATATTTTTGTTGTACTGACGGGGCCGTTCCTATATACGATTTTGGAGAATTTTTTGCTTGCGATTTTGGGAGTTCCACAATATCGGCTCGTGACGGCGTTTGACCCTAACTGTTTGAGCCCGGAAGTTATTACAACAATGTCCTTTGTTGTCGGCCCTTCCTTATTGGCTGCCGTTATCACACTCCTGGCAATCTACTTTTCCAAGGTAAAAAAGGAAAAGGTGGTCAAGGTATGATTCCCTTGATTCGGAAGAATATCAGGTTGTTGGGAATCGGAAAAAACTTGCTCCTGTTTATTGGCTGCTTTCTCTTCTCTTTCAGTTCACGGGGCGGTACGGTATTGAGTTTTGAGCAGCATTTGCTGTCAGGAACAACAGAACACTACTATCTGATATTTTTCCTTATGCCTTTGGTTCTCCTGAGCTGCTTGCCTTTGGCAGAAGATGATCCACCCTATGTAATTTTCCGCTTTGGAAGTTACCGCCACTATTTTATTCGGAAATGGATTAGCCTTGGCGTACTGCCTGCCATTTTGGTGCTGGTTCAGCTGGCGGCAATCCTGTTGTCCGGAGTGGGGCTTCCTATGGAAAACACATGGCGGCTTCCTGACGGGAGTTTGGAAGCGGAGCTTTTTGAAGCGCTCAGTCAGGTGTTTTCCTCCCCGCTGACAGCGTTTGCGGGTTGTACCGGGTACTTATTTCTTGGAATCTGGCTGATTTCCGGCCTTTGCATATGGTTAGCTCATTTTGCCGGACATAAACACTCTGTGCGGATTGTGGTCGGTCTCTATGTTCTTTCGATTTTATGGGTTAAGGTACCGGGCATTCATGCTTTCCCTATTACGGGACTCAACCATCTGCTGATTCTTCATCATAATTTGGGAATACCACATCGTTGGCTCGTTACTGGAATTACCGCGGCGTTGCTGGCATTGTTTTTGATCGGAAGCGTCTGTTTTCCGTCAAAAAGAAAGCTGTTAGGAAAATCACAAAAAAGAAGAGGTGTTCAGGCGTACTACCAGAGGGCGCTGTTCCAAAAACAGAATCTCATGATTTTATGCGGTGTTGTGCTGGGAATGACTGTATATAAGGGGCTGAGCGGTTCTGAGCTGTCCTCCGGGCAGGAATGGGTCTATCGCCTTTTCTCTGGCCATGGAACCGGATCCTTTCATATCCTGGCATTTCTGGAAATGCTGCTGGTGAATACGGCGCCTCTTTATTTGATTGCTGTATTTGCAGAGGCCAGCATCAGCGAACAATCCACTTTCGTATCAGTTCGATCGAACAGCCGAAAAGAGATGTTTCATGGAATACTCAGGACAGTCATCAAATTTATTGCCATCTATCCAGTCCTTTGGTTCCTGGCAGGACTGACAGGCGGGCTCATCTTTGCGGACAGGATGGATCTGATTGCGATACAATTTTTAGTAGAATGTGTTGCTTTCAAATTTCTGGATATTCTGCTGCAGACACTTGTTATGCTTTTTTGCTATCTGCTGACAAGGCAAATTACAGTAGGCTTTTTAGCAATCCTTGCCGGGAATTTTTTGTGTGTAATTCCGCAAAATTGGGTACATTATCTACCCTTTGGCTTGTCCGGAACAGTAAGGGTTGACTGGGATTCCTTCGGCATGGGAATCCCGGCCGGGATGGCGATGATGATTCTGATAGGGTGCCTGGCTGTTACATTAAGTCTGCTGGAATTGCTTGGCTCTAAAAACTTACTTGGGAGGTAAACTTTATGCGTTCCTATATTGAAGTAGAAAATGTATCCAAACGATTCGGGAAAAAATCGATTCTGGAAAATATTTCGCTGTCCGTAGAACAGGGACAGACAATCGGTCTGGTAGGCGCAAATGGAAGCGGTAAGTCCGTTCTGTTCAAAACACTTTGCGGTTTCGAGAAGCCGGATTCCGGCAGTGTGTCCATTCGCGGAAAGCAACTTGGTAAAAACGGCAGAGATTTTCCGGAAAACGTGGGCGTCTTTATCAATGCTCCCGGTTTCATTGGAATGTACAGCGGCCTTCAGAATTTGAAGTTTCTGGCTGATATTCAGGGGAAAATCTCCGAGACGGAGATCCGGGAAGCAATGGGAAAAGTTGGTCTTGATCCTGAAAACAAAACAAAAGTGAGCAACTATTCCCTTGGCATGAAGCAAAAGCTGGGACTTGCACAGGCTATTATGGAGGGACAGGATATTCTGGTGCTGGACGAACCTTTCAATGCACTGGATTATCACACTTACCAGGATGTAAAATCCATTATCCGAATGCTAAAAGCCGAGGGAAAAACAATTTTCCTGACATCCCACCACTATAAAGATCTTGAGCAGCTCTGTGACATCATCTATGCGATTGAAAACTGTCAGTTGATTCCGATTACTCCGGAAATCGTGGCACATTATCAGGAAGGGGAATAAGTTTTTTCGTGAGCTGACGGCCTGAAAGTACTTGGGAGGCCATCGGCGCGGTTGAAGGGTGGATTTTTTCTGCCCGCTTTTCAGCACCAAAAGCAGAAAATACTGCACAGCCGTTGCCAGCGGAAGCTGGCAACGGCTGCGGCATACCCCCCTTGCGGGTACATCAGGCATTTCTCTTTGTCTATATTACCATGGTGCTGCTGCTTTCCATTTTGAAATGCCTGGAGGAATCAAAGCTGTCCTTCAAAAAACTGTGGACAGCGGATTTCCTGGCAGCGGGTTCCGCCGGAATTGGAACCATCCTCTACTATGGGGGATTAAAGCTGTCTGCACGTCTGACGGGCATTTCCTTGATTGAGAACAACTATAACAGCGTGTTCAATGCCTGGACAAATACAGAACCCTTGGCTGCGCATTTTCTGTCCAGCCATCAGGGAAGCCATGATTAAATCCACAAAAGCTGACAGCGAATAGACGAGAGTTCCAAAAGCGGAGGAATACCGGATGACCATATGCATTTCCGGCTGTTGGCGGATTCAGAAACATCATTTTGCAGCAGTTTAGTCAGAAACGGAAGCTTTCGAGAGCATAAATATTTCCGCAACAGGAAGAAAACCAGCTCTGCGAATAACGATTGCCAATCGTAATACGATTTCCTGGATGAATGATAGCGTTTATCTGCTGCCTTTTTGCCCCACAGATATGCCGTGATACACTTTTCGTCCGAAAATTTGGGAAAACGATGGTTGAGAAGGTGTTGCGTTTTTTCTTCGATTATGCTATGATTGCCGCAAACAGTGCAATATAGCGTGACGAGAGTTGCTTGTTTCACACCTGACATTCTCGGCTGTATTGCATCGTTTTTCAACTGCTTTTTTAGGCAGGATGATTATTGCCTGGAGTCGGTTTCTTTATCAAATCTACACCAGAGAAATGCTGCAATATAGGCACAAGGTAAAAGTAGGAGGAATGAAGTCCGTGGAAAACGACAGTAGCGATGACAACGGCATCCGCACTTATATGGTCTGTTCGTATATGGCATATCTACGCCCTTTGCTGCGGTATCGGGTATAGGTATGCCTTTTTTGCATGAAATGATTGTATGAACAGAACATAAAGGAGATTGAAATGAATTATTTTGGAAATATTTTCGCCATGGTGGTCTGCGTTGCCATGTCCGCCTATTTCAGCGCCACGGAAACGGCGTTCTCGTCCCTGAATAAGACCCGCCTCAAGATGTTGGCAGACAACGGAAACAAGCGGGCAGCACTGGCGCTCAGGCTGTCCGAAAACTATGACAAGCTGATTTCCACCATCCTGATTGGCAACAATATTGTGAATATCATGGTAGCGTCCATCGGCACGCTTCTGTTCGTCGACCTTTACGGCGATATTGGTGCGACGGTTTCTACGGCCGTTGTAACAATCGTTGTTCTGATTTTTGGTGAGATTACGCCTAAGAGCATTGCAAAGGATGCCCCTGAACGCTTTGCTTTGTTCAGCGCGCCGTTTATCCGCCTCTGGATTTGGGTTCTGACACCGTTGAATTTTCTCTTTTCCAAGTGGAAAAAGTTTGTTTCCCGCTTCTTCAAAACGGATGACAGCGAAAAAATGTCCCACGAGGAACTGCTCCTTTTTATGGAGGACGTGGAGCAGGACGGCAGCATTGACAAAAATGAGGGCGAACTTCTGCGAAATGCTTTGGAGTTCCGTGAACTGACTGCGGCTGAAATCCTGACGCACCGGATTGAGCTGGAGGCCGTAAATGTCAACGAGAGCCATGAGGAAATTGCCAGAGCCTTTACGCAGTCCCGCTTTTCCCGTCTGCTTGTCTATCGGGATACCATTGACCAGGTTATCGGCGTTCTTCATCAGAAGGACTTCTATATCAACGGCAAGATGACGGATCAGCCCATTACCGAGATTATGACGGAACCGGTGTTCGTCTATCAGCATACAAAAATCCGGGATATTTTGAAAACACTCCAGCATCAGAAGGCTCACATTGCCGTCGTTGTAGATGATTTTGGCGGGACGCTCGGTATTGTTACGATGGAAGACATTCTGGAAGAACTGGTCGGTGAAATCTGGGACGAACACGATGAAGTGGAAGAAGATTTTGAAAAGCTGGGTGAGAGTACCTACCGTGTGGATTGCTCCGTCAGTTTGGAAGATTTCATGGAGTTCTTTGATATGAAGCTGGAATCGGACAGCGTTTCCGTCGGCGGTTGGGTCATGGAGCAGCTGAACAGGGTTCCGGTCAAGGGGGATTCATTTCATGTGCAGCACCTGGAGGTTACAGTTTCCGAGGTGAGTGCGCACAGAGCAAAATCCATCACCGTCAAGCAATGTGACTCTATTACAGAATGTGCGCAATAACAGCGCGGAGGGGACATGGCGAAAAAACCACAGGGTACTGACACCAATCGGCACGATATTGCTGCACCGCCGGAGAACGGGCGGCTCGACAAAAGCATTATCCAATACATCATTCGCGCATTGCTGATGATGATTCTATTCGCTTGGGCTTTAATGAACCTCGATGCTGTAATGGAATTTCTCAGGAAGGCGCTCTCGCTGTTCTCACCGTTTCTGATTGGCGGGGGTATCGCGTTTCTAATCAATGTTATCCTTAACCCACTTGAACGCTGCTGGAACAGAGTGTGCAAAAAAGCCCCTGCAAAGATGGCAAGACCTGTTTGCCTCACCATAAGCGCGGTCCTGATGGTTGGAATTTTGTTTGCCGTGGCGTTTATGATGATTCCGAGTCTGCGGGAATCCATCGACGAGCTTATTCAGAACATTCCGATTTATGTTGATGAAATTGGGCGCTGGTGGGCAGATACGGTTCACTTCGCAGCAAAGTACAGCATCGTTTTGCCGGAATATGCAATCGATTCCGATATGCTGATTGAGAAAATTACGACCTTTATCAACGACGAAGGCAGCGGAATCATTACGGTAACATGGGGCGCGGCTACCTCCATCCTTTCCGGCTTGTTTGATGTGTTTTTGGCGTTCGTTTTTGCGTTGTATCTGCTGGCAAAAAAAGAAGTGGTTGCAGCCCATTTAAAAAAGCTGATTGCAACGGTGTTTCCGCAAACAAGGGCAAAGCGACTTCTGAGCATTGCTTCGCTGACGAATCAAACCTTTACCAACTTTGTCAGCGGACAGCTTACCGAGGCTGTTATTATTGGAGTCCTTTGCTTCTTTGGAATGCTGATTCTGAGGATTCCCTATGCCGGTGCCGTTTCTGCATTTGTTGCTGTTACCGCGTTAGTGCCGATTTTCGGCGCATGGCTTGGCGGCGGCCTTGGCGCATTTCTGATTCTGTTGGCTGACCCCATAAAAGCGGTGTGGTTCGTTCTTTATCTGCTGATTCTGCAACAGGTAGAGGGCAACCTGATTTATCCCAAAGTCGTTGGAAAATCTGTCGGCCTTCCCGGACTGCTTGTGCTGGTGGCCGTTACGATTGGCGGCGGGGCGTTTGGGGTCTGGGGGATGCTTTTCAGCGTTCCGGTCTGTGCGGTGCTATATAATCTTTATCTGGAGTTCATGCAGAAATCGGATTCCCAGAGCTGAACCGTTACCGTTTAGTGCCGCTGAAAAAGAAAAAGCACCGGTAGTAGACTGTCCTGACTAATAATTTACGAACAGCCAACGGCGATGCGTCTCTT
>ERZ791887.1451-NODE-1451-length-16034-cov-11.339383_pt1 | contig 16034 bp, 13 predicted proteins | sample MGYA00510157_ERZ791887 | MGnify/ENA primary metagenome ERZ791887 (study PRJEB30046, sample SAMN00792112) | human gut metagenome | study: EMG produced TPA metagenomics assembly of the A metagenome-wide association study of gut microbiota in type 2... | reverse complement strand
TCGCTCTTTTTACCAGACTTCAGAAGGAGGGCTTCCGTGTTCAGGTCATCAACCCGGTGCAGACCAACTCCATCCGCAGTTTCTATATCCGTCAGGCCAAAACAGATCCGAGGGACGCCCTGCTCATCGCAGAGGTGATTCGTTTCGGACACTTCTCCGAGTCCACCCTGCACCCGGAAAACATTTATGAACTGCGGGAGCTGTGCCGTGGACGGCACGCTATCGTTTCCATGCAGGCGGACGTTAAGCGGAAGGTCGTTGCCCTGCTGGATCAGGTCTTTCCTGAATATGAAACCGCTTTTACCAATCTGTTTGGCGATACTTCCATGGCAATTTTGCAAACCTGTCCCACGCCAAAGGAATTATCTGAGATGCCTCTTGAGGAGCTTTGTCATCTCATTGAAGTCTCCAGCCGCAAGCGCTTCCGCATGGCGAAAGCGCAGGAGCTTCAGGCGCTTGCGCACAATTCCTTTGGCTTCGCCATGGCCGGTGATGTTTTCAGCACGATGATCCGACTTTACGCAAAGCACCTCGATTTCTTAAAACAACAGGTCAGGGAAATGGACCGCAAAATCGCTGAGATCATGGATACCCTGGACACACCGATCACCACCATCACCGGCATCGGCCCGACCCTTGGCGCGTACATCCTCAGCGAGATTGGGGACATCAATCGCTTCTCCTCATCGGCAAAGCTTGCCGCCTACGCGGGGATCGATCCAACCATGCGGCAGTCCGGCGAATACAACGGCGTCAGAAACCGTATGTCCAAACGAGGCTCGCCTTATTTGCGGCACGCCATTTGGCTGGCGGCTTCATCGGCGGTGCTCCACGATCCGGCGCTGAAGCTTTATTTTCAGAAAAAACGAGATGAAGGGAAACCCTACATGGCGTCCGTGGGCCACGCCTGCAGGAAGATGGTCTCCATCATTTACGCCGTTATGAGAGACAACAAGGCCTACACGCCCTATATCCCAAATGAGATTTCGGCTTGACAAATTATAGCCGGTCTGTGCTTTTATCGAACGGGTAAACAAGGGGCTACAATCTCCGAAACAGGGCATGGTCAGGAGGAAAAACTCACCCCTATATGACTCATTTCTCCTTTGTCGGAACAGTATTCGCAAGGATCTCTCACACATCGCCCACAAACGCCGCAACGCTCGCTTCAATGGGCTTTGGTGGGTAAACACGCCACCCCAGCCCCTAAACGCACACACAGCGGCACACAGGGCGAACGGCGCGGGGAACTGATCTGTGCAGCACATCCGAAAGCACAAAATCTGTGAAAATTCCTTCAAATTTGAGGCGGTGAAAACCGTGGGAGCAGAATAACAGCCGATGAACTGCGGCTGCCCGCCAAGGACGGGTTGACGCAGTTCATCGGCGCCGCGGGCCCGCAGGCACGCGCAGCCCCGCTGCTATACCTCGCTTCGCACCGATGGGTCCCACGGTTTTTTCGGTCACAGCAACAGGACGCAGAGAAACATATCTGCTGTTTCACACGCTGGTCTGCTCCATGCGTCTTGCCACTCGCTGCCGTTCCTTTGCTCTGTCCACAGCATCCATCTGCCGCTGATAAAATTCCCCGATGGAAAACTGGATCGGCAGGATCGTGTAGAGCAGACTTCCGTTTTGCTTGCGCCCGCCCTGCGTGATAATGCTGGTGCGCTCCGTGACGATGAGCCCGCGTTCCTCCAACTCCTGCACATATTTTCGCACGGTGTTGTTGCTCATACCCACCGCCTTGCCGATGGTGGCATAGCTGGGATGGCACTGGTAGGTTCTGCGATCTTCGATGCGGAGCAGGTAACCGTAGACAGCGATCGCGCCGTGAGACAGACCCAGCTGATAGATCTCATTGGGCAGAGGAAAATAGTTCTTGACCGGATCGCGCTTTGTCCAAGTTCTCATCTGGCACCTCCAGTCTGCCGCTCTACCCACTGTTGGAATTTATCCTTGGGCACCACGAACCGACTGCCGATGCGCACAGACGGAAATACTTCTTCGTGCATCAGCTCGTAGGCACTGGAGATGGACACGCCCAGCACCTTTGCCACCAGTTCCGCGTTGAGGAACAGCGGCAATTCATCGTAGCTGTGATAGGTTGATATTTTCAAAATCGTTACCTCCAATAGAATTCAGAGAAAAATTACTTGCGTTTCGGAGGTCCCTCTGTTAGACTGTTTGCAGATGGAGTCTGCGTTTTCCGAAACGCGGCGCGCCGCTGGACTGCTGCAACAGTTCAGCGGTTTTCCTTTTTGTAGGAACGATGTATGTTTCTTCCCCCTTTCTTTGTTCTCTGCCACGCACCGTACCCGTTCCTGCCCTGCGGCCTTGTTTGACCTGCACGGCGTTTTCGCTGCCTTGGTACGCTCGACCGCTTTGCCGCGGCGTCCTGGCGTTACTTCTCCGGCGTGTATCATCTCCGGTGATGGGTATTCAGTTGTCGAGGTGCTTTTTCGGACTTGTGACCGTCTTTTTCATTGACAATCCGCAGTCTCCGTGTTAGACTAACTATAAATTACTTTTGACAGTCTTTCCGTAATCGTATGGTAACATACTTTTCATTCCTTGTCAAGACTGCCTCTATTTCTATATTACGATTGTCTATTTTGAGGTGATCTGCCATGTGGTATGCCAAAATGTACTTCTCTGAGGGCAGAGAGATTTTCCAGTATGATTCCCTTGGTACGCAAGGCGTTCCGGACGTCCAGAAGGAGTTCCCCTTTCTGGAAAGCCTCCTCTCCTTTCAGGAACTGGACTGCGCGGAAGTGACACCGATGCTGCAGAGCGCCACGGATAACTGGAGCCGGTTTATCGCAGAGGATGACAGGGACGCACTTGAGAATGTCAGGAGAAAACTGTGGAGGTTAGCCTCCATACACATTTATTTTCGACTTCTCTATGTTCACTGCCGCTACCGCCAGTCAGCGATGTACATTCAAAATGACCGAGGCAGTGCGGAGGATGCGCAGATACTGGACGAGCTGCGCCAGCTCCCCGAGCAGCTTCCGCTGTATCAGCAGCAGATCCAGCGATTTTTTGAGTTGGTGCTGAATGTAGACAGCGCAGGACGGGAGCCGCAGGCACAGGCGGCAAAAAATTACTTTCACGACTCTCCGAAAGATCCCCACCTGTTTTCGTTCCGCCCCATCCCGCTCAGCTTTGAGCCGGTGGAGCCGGGGCGGTGTTCGCCGGTGCTGTATTCCTCCAGCATCCGGGACATGATCGACTACTCTCTGCGGAGTTGCGTGGAACGGAACATCACCGTGCGGCGCTGCAAGAACTGCGGACGATGGTTTCCGCAGACCGGGCGGGTCAGCGCGGAGTATTGCGAGCGGCCTGTTCCAAGAGGAGAGCAGGTCTGTCGGGAGATCGGGGCTTTCAAGCAGTGGACAAAGAAGCAGTCGGATGACCCAATCTTCAAGGCATACCGCAAAGAGTATAAGCGGCGCTTTGCGTGGATCAAGGCGGGGCGCATCACGGACGAGGCGTTCTATGCATGGAGCGAAAAAGCTAGAGAAGAGAAACAGAAATGTGACCGAGATATTATCTCGTTAGCGGAATTTCAGCAGTGGCTGAAGGAATCCAAATGAAAAACCGTGTGCTGACCTTGCGGTCAGCACACGGTTTTCTTTGTCTATTGCGAGGCAGATTTTAAACCGCCTGCATTTTGATATGCTATCAAAGCGCGGCTTTCTCCCATTCAATCAGGATCTCCGCCAGCTCCGGTGTCAGCCGCTTGCGGCACTCCTGCCGCAGTTCCTCCGGCACGCCGTAGAACGCCTCAGCGATACTGCCGGTGATGGCGGCGAGGGTGTCGCTGTCACCGCCAAGGGACACCGCTGTGCGGAGAGCGTCTTCAAAACTTGTGCTTTCCAGAAATGCAATAATAGCCTGCGGTACGGTTTCCTGACAGCTCTCCACATGGTGATAGGTGGGACGAATCTCATCGCAGCTGCGGCTGAGGTCGTAGTCGAATTCGCGCTCCACATACGCTTTGATTTCCGCTTTATCGTGACCGGTGCGGGCGAGGAAAATCGCCGCAGCGACAGCCTGTGCGCCCTTGATGCCCTCTGGATGATCATGCGTCACCTCGGCGGTGAGCTGCGCCAGATGCAGCGATTCTGCCATGTCCTTCGCCAGCCATGCGGCAGACGACACTCGCATGGCGCTGCCGTTGCCGTAGCTCTGGTAGGGCTGCGGGTCGTCCTCATAGAGCCAGCCGCCAAAATGGGTGCCATAGCCCCGGTCGGGATAGGCACGGCCCAGTTGCTGCATCTCCCGCACCAGTGCTGCTTTGATGGCGGCATCGTCTTGCCCACGGGTGCTGAGCAGCGCCTTTGCCACCGCCAACGTCATCACCGTATCGTCGGTGAAGTCGGAACGGCGGCTGAACAGCGGAAAATCCTTCGCCTTATAGTTGTTGCAGTCGAACTCGTAGGGGCTGCCCACGATGTCGCCTAAAATTGCTCCGTACATTTTATCATCTCCCACGTCTTTGCACGTCTTCGTCGATACGGCGCTTCCAGTCGGCACTGAGAGGTCTGGCGGCGCGGACGCTGCACACCGCCTCGCTGATGACCTCGTAATTGAGCGCCGTGCCCGCCTCGTCGCACTTGTAGTTCACCGAGCGGTCCGCACCGATACCAAAACGTGCCGCCTCCTTTGCCGCATCGATGTTTGCGCCGAGGAACAGGAATTCCCAGCCGTATCTCTCCTTCTGCCGTTTAATCATACGGCGCACTCGCTCGTAATCGTAGCGGCGGCTGGCGTTTTCGTAGCCGTCGGTGGTGATGATGAACATCGTCTTCTCCGGCACGTCCTCCCGGCGAGCGTACTTGTGAATAGTACCGATGTGGTGGATGGCGCCGCCCACGGCATCCAGCAACGCCGTGCAGCCGCAGGTGAAATACTCCTTTTCCGTCAGGGACGGCACCTCGCTCAGCGGCAGGCGGTCATGGATGACCGTGCTGTCGTTGGCGAAAAGCACCGTGGAGACCAGCGCCTCGCCCGCCTCCTTCTTCTGCTGTGCGAGCATGGAGTTGAAGCCGCCGATGGTGTCCGCCTCCAGCCCCAACATGGAGCCGCTGCGGTCAAGAATAAAAACCAGTTCTGTCATAAGGAAAGCCCTCCTTCGTTTGTCTGTGCTCACATTGTAGCGCATCCGAAGGAGGGGTTGGTCGCCTGTGGGGCGACATTTATTGGGTTTTCAGGCAACTCTCCCACTCGGCTTCCTTGAAGCCGATCAGCACGAAGTCATCGCCCACCAGCAGCGGGCGCTTGACCAGCATCCCGTCTGCTGCAAGGAGCTTTAATATATCGTCCTCACTCATGGTGGGGAGCTTTTCCTTCAGCGCCATGGGCTTATAGAGGAGACCGCTGGTGTTGAAGAATTTCTTGAGCGGCAGCCCGCTGCGCCGATGCCACGCAGACAGCTCCTCATAAGTGGGATTTTCCATTTTGATGTCCCGGAATGTATAGGAAATGCCGTTCTCGTCCAGCCACTTCTGCGCCTTCTGGCAGGTGGTGCATTTGGGGTAGCAGATAAAAGTCATGGTGTTACGCTCCTGATTACAAAAGTATACTTCTTGCCCACTCCGTGCAGGCATCCGATTCCATCAGTCCAAGTTCCTGCCAAATGCCCGCGTAGTATAATCCCTTTATTGGATCCTTTGCGCCGTTCTTTCTCTTTCCGTATATGTGCTGCGTATCGTACACTTCATTCATCTCCCAAGTTGCTTTTGTTGCGCCTTTCAGCGTCAGCACACGCTTTTTGTCAAAGGGCAGCAATCCCGCTCCGGGCTTGGTGATATCCAGAGAAAGTTTCTCAGATGCCTTGAATATAACATTCGCTGTGCCGCTTGTCCGCTCATCGGTTGAATGGGGGTGCCACCACGCTTCTTTTTGCTTTTCGGGCGCAGAAAGGATTTCCCCCACCTGTAGGTAGCCCCAAATCACCTGAATATCTTTTTCGCGGTAAAAATCACCGCACTCCCGCGAATACTTGTATTCCCCGTTTTTGCACTCAACAAAGTGGAAATTTCCAAAAAACAGGAAAATATCTCCCGGCGCAACACCCAGATTCTTTAGGTAAGAAGCCGCGGCATCCCGCTGACCGAACGCTGGAAACCAGCCGTCAATTTCCTTTGCACGCCGACTCAAATCCAAATCCGGGTCGACATGGCAGTGGTTCCCACCCTTATACCTCAAATCATGTAAAATCTTGGAGTATGGAATTCCATTGTAGTAAAGAGAATCATATGTATCCTCATCATCGCTGGGGATGGGAAACGAAACCATTGTGCCATCTTCAAAAATGGGACTGACGATGCCGCCATTCGCAGAGTCAAAACCTTTTCGGCTGAGTATAATTTTCATTCCTCACGCTCCCAGCAAGCTCTGGTCAAAGGCGAACAGCGCCTCGTTGATCTTGAAAATGTCATAGTCCCGCTGCATGATGAAGTACTCGATGATGACGTCAAACTTGCTGCTGGGACTCAGGGCGTAGCCCGCGCGGGCAATGAGGTCGCGGGTCTCCGGCAGGCTCAGCTCCAGCGCGATAGCGAAAGCCACCGCTGTGGGCTTGGAGGGCTTGTAGTCCGGGTTATTGCGGATTTTCGAGAACAGCTTGCGGTCTACATTGGCCTTCTTGTAGACCTCTGCGTCCTTTTTGCCGCTGCGGTCGATGAGCTTCAACAGGGTTTCCGAGAAACCGGCGTCCAGATGTGCCAGCAAATCGTCCAAGTTGTCGGCAGACATAGGCGCTGCCGCTGCACCGGCAGACAACGCTCGACCTTCGAGAACGCTCATCCGGCGCAGGCGGTCCCGCCGGGAATCGGTATGCGCGTCTACATAGTGGTCATCAACATACTCGGCGATGTCGGCAAACAGCTTGCTGCTGATCTGATATGCCGTGCGGCTAAAGATCACAATATAGACCGTCATGTCGTTGTGCAGCAGGAACTCGCCGATAGTGTCTACCGCCACACGAAGCGCCTGATTCTTGGGGTAACCAAAGATGCCGGAGGAGATCAGCGGAAATGCCACCGTCTCACAGCCGTGCTCCTTCGCCAGCGCAAGGCTGGTGCGATAGCAGGAGGCGAGCTGTTCCCGCTCGCCGTACTTACCGCCGTTCCACACAGGGCCCACGGTGTGGATGATGTAGCGGTACGGCAGGCGGTACGCGCCGGTGATCTTGGCCTCGCCGGTTCGGCAACCGCCCAGCGTCCGGCACTCTTGGAGCAGCTCCGGCCCCGCCGCACGGTGGATGCAGCCATCCACGCCGCCACCGCCCAGCAGAGATTCCTTCGCCGCGTTGACGATGGCGTCCACGCTCATTTTTGTAATATCATTGCGAACAATTTCAAGAGGCATGGTTCTATCCCTCAATTCCTATCATTTAAAATCAAGTCAATGCGCCGTTGTTCTCTAATTTTTCCACTTCGGACAGTTCTTCCCAATCCTCAAGATTCCCGCATCTGCGAAGGTAGTCGCGGCCACCATCCACGGCGCACGAACCACAGCTGCAAAACTTGAAATCATGGACAGTCTTACTTTCGATAACATCTCCACATTTCTTGCATCTGATCGCGTTCCTGATAATTCTCGGCATAATCATTTTCCCTTTAGTGCAGTCCAGATTTTCTCTTTCTCTCTACTGCCGTCTGTACGGAGGCGTAGCAGCGGGACGGCGCACTTCTCCAGAATGGAGTTCTTTTTCGCGTCCCGCGCCGCCTGCTTGCTCCCAGATTTATGAGATCCGCCGTCTACTTCGATCGCCAGAACAGGTTGCTTATCCATTTGATTGAACAGTAGAAAATCCACATGTGTCAGCGGATTGCGGGCATAGGCAATCCTTTCACTTGAGAATGCGAGCTGTTGACTTATGGGTTGTCCCCGCACATTCGCACTGGATTATAGCTGTACCCACCAGCCACATTTTAGCGGTAGATGCACGTCCAATCCCCTGCACAAATATGTTTTTCCCTAATCAGTTCAAAAACGTCTCCTGCTCGATTGTAACGCCATAGCTTAGGATTTTTTGAATGACCTTCAGAATCTGGGCATTGAAAGCTATGAGATTACGGAAAAGAACATCTTAGTAGCTAAGTTGATTGACGCAAACCAGGTTGTCTTGGAAGGCCACAGTCTGAAGATTCCTGTGAATGCCGTAATTACGGCTCCGAGTACAGAGGCTGCCCAATTTACTATCACTGTAACTTGTAAGAATTACTCGAATGTTACCATTCGCGTTCGTGTGGTAACAAAGGACCGCTTGCAGGTCACAGCTAACGCCACACCGAGCAAATCCGAGCTTACTTACGGCGAGAAGCTTGGCACCATCACGCTTTCGGGCAAGACAACCCCAAAGCTTGAAGGAACCTTCGCCTGGCAGACGCCGGGCGCAATTCTGGACGCCGGTAGGCACGCAGATCTTGGCTGGAAGTTTATCCCAGTCGATTACACCTACGCGGAAGCTTCCGGAACGGCCGAAATCATCGTCAAGCAGGCCAAGCTGACAGACCCCGCGCCCGTGACACTCACGATCTACAACGGCTGGGCCGGTACCTACGAGGCTGCGCTCCCAGAGCTTCCGACGCTGGCGAAAGGGCTGCACTTCGGCGATAACGCGGCCTATGGCCCTCCGGACGTCTCGGCCGACAGGTACTATAGCTCCGGCGCAACGCTGAAAATGGTAGGCGGCAAGCAGGGCGTCTCGATTCCGATTCTCAAAAACGAGATGACAAAAGAGGGACAGGTCGGCACCATTACCGTCCAGTATACCTCGCAGAACTATGAGCTGGTTACATTGACCATCAACCTTGTGGCAAAGAACCGCACTGTGCCGACGTTCATTTTGACTGCCGACCACGACACGCTCTCGGGCGGCGGAAAGGTCACGCTGACGCTTGCGCGTGGCAATCTGCCGGATGGCGCGGTTGTGACGGTCTCCGGCACGGACGAGGCCGGTAATGCCGTCACATTGACGGACAACGGCGACGGAACGTACTCTGCCACGCTTCCCAACAAGACGCAGACCTATACCTTCACAGCTGCCTATGACGGCTGCCAGACCATTGCGCCGAAGACGGATTTCACAACCGTGAAGGTGCAGCAGCGCTCGTCCGGCGGCGGCGAGCCCGCCAAGCCCAGCTTCCCTGTGAAGATTTCGAACAGCGGCGACGGCGTCGCCAAGGTCGACAAGTCCTATGCCAGCGCGGGTGCCAAGGTCACGATCACTGTCACGCCTGGCCGGAACGCCACTGTGCAGCGCATCACGGTCACGGACGAGGACGGCGAGCGCCTCAAACTCACCGAAAACCGCGACGGAACGTATTCCTTCACCATGCCAAGCGGTACGGTAAACGTTTATGTCCGCTTCAGCGGCAGCGGCCTGCCGTTTGCAGATGTCCCGTCCGGCAGCTGGTACTATGACGATGTTGCGTATGTCTATGACACGGGGCTGATGACCGGCCTGACGGCCACGGCGTTTGGCCCGAATCTGTCCACCACACGCGGCATGATCGTCACCATCCTCTGGCGCATGGAAAACGAGCCCGTGGCCAAGCATGGCTGCCCGTTTGCTGATGTGCGCCGCGGCAGTTACTATGAGCAGGCGATTGCATGGGCCTCCGAAAACGGTATTGTCACAGGCTTCGACGCGTCCACCTTCGCGCCTGACCGGGCGATTACGCGTGAGCAGCTGGCGGCCATCTTGTTCCGCTTCGCGGCCTATCGCGGCATGGATGCCGTGACACTGCGCGAAAACCTCTCCAGCTTTCAGGATCAGGCCGCCATCAGCGCCTACGCTGTCTCGGCGCTCAACTGGGCCGTCGGCGAGGGGCTGATGCAGGGGACCGGCGATAAGCTGGAGCCCACCGGCAACGCCACCCGCGCGCAGGTCGCGGCGATGCTGCAGCGCTTCATCCAGTGCAATTTCTGAATACCATAATAAACGCAGCGGTTCAGTTTGAACTGCTACCCGTCAAGAGGACAGTGAAAAATATAAAGTTTTCCCGGCCAGCAGAGTAAACTGCTGGCCGCTTTTTATGCGGCAAGAGATAGTCTGTGCTTTTTAAGGGGAACCTCACCCCTAAATTGCGCTGCACTTGTCTGGTGTTGTAATAACAAGATAGCACAGCCAGTCCCCGAACAGCATATCCGGTTTGACCTTTCGGTCATTTCGCCCCACCATGCTTTCGGTGAGTTGACGCAGCTTCTCCTGACATTCCCGCTTTGTTTTGGCGAGGACATTCTTCGTCTTGGGAAGGCCATTGTCATCATAGCCGATGACAACGCAGCCCTCCCACCGGCCGTCACCGCGCTGTCTTACGGTGCCGGTTCCGCTTTTCCGTTTCTTTGCCAAGGTCTCAGCCCCTTTCCGAGCAGATCTTCCATGAAGCCGCCAACGATGCCGCTGGCGGCTTTTTGCATATCCGGTGTGACGTGGGTGTAGGTGTCCAGCGTGAAGCTGGCGTTGGTATGCCCCAGAATCCCAGACAGGGTTTTGGCGTCCACACCGCTGGCGATAGCATGTGTGGCGAAGGTGTGCCGCAGATCGTGAAAGCGGATGTCCGGCAGTCCCGCCTTGTGTAAGATCGCTTTCATGTGCGTGTATACCCACATTGCTACGCACCCGGTAACCAACGGCCAGAATCATGTCTAGATTATAGTAGTCTCGCTCTCTGTTTACTTGCCGGGTGCCTTCAATCTGAACTGTTCGGAATTTCCGAACAGTTGCTTCCGGCTCTAATTCGCCGTCTTTAAAAATATTACTTATGTGCTCACTGACAGAAGACTTAGCTACTTGGTAAAGCTCACACATTGCTTTTTGCGTCATCCAAATTGTATCTTCCTCAAAATAGACATCAATTTTGGTATCGCCCTTTTCGTTCTGATAAATCAGGATTTTCCCAGTATTCGCAAGTTCATCACTCATAGCCCCAGTTCCTCCAGATACTTCTTCATCTGCGCCTGTACTTGGGCCAGTTCTACCTTGATACTGGCAATATTTCGCTGAACTTCAGCAATATCCACAATTTCTTCTTCCTCAAAGGTATCCATATACCGGGGGATATTCAAGTTGAAGTCGTTCTCCTTAATCTCGTCGAAGGAGGCCACATAACTGTATTTATGACGATGGTGGCATTTCCACTATTTATCATAGCGGGCGGATTTATAGAACGAGGGAGACCTGGTAAACTTCGTCAATCTGCTGCTCGGCCGCGTCAAGGGTGGCCTTGCAATGATGATGTCCGTCTGCTGCGGTATTTTCGGCGCGATCTCTGGCTTCTCCTTTGCGGCTGAAACCGTCATCGGCGAGCTGATGATCCCCGGAATGAACAAGGCGGGCTACGACACGGCGATATCTTCGTCGCTGCTGGCATCCACCTGTATGCTTGGCTCGTTTATCCCACCCAGCGGCATGATGCTCGTGTTCTGCTGGCTGACCAACCAACCGCTGCTGGCCTGCTTCCTCGCCACGATGATCCCCGGCATCGTGATGATGATTGCTTTCTGCGTTTGGAGCTACTTCAAGTTCAAGAAGGACCCCAATATCATCATTGAGCCCGCCGTGGCCAAGGGTAAATGCCTGAGCCATGCAGCCAAGGTGACGTGGAAGTCCCTGCCGGCACTGTTCTTCCCCATCTTCGTACTTGGCGCGATTTATGGCGGCATCTGCACGCCCTCTGAGGCGGCGGCTGTGTCCGTGTTCTATGCGGCGTTTGTCGGCCTTTTCGTTTACAAGAAAATCAATTTCAAGGATTGTGTGCAGATCTTCGTCAAGACTTGCTGCACGGCCGGCGTGTGCGGCTTCATGGTGTTCTGCGTTTCCATGGTCAGCCGTATTTTCATGGTCGAGAACCTCAACGGTGCGGTCGAGGCCCTGCTCAACGCTATGGGCGGCAACCGCTACGTGATCCTTCTGTGCGTGAACATCCTGCTCATCCTCTTTGGTATGTTCCTGGATGACTCCAGCGCCATGTACATCTGCGCACCGATTCTGACGCCGGTGCTTGCCAACTTCGGTATTGACCCCGTTCACTTTGCGGCGATCATGATCGTGAACCTCGGACTTGGCTGCATCACGCCGCCGTGCGCGTCAGTCCTCTTCATGGGAGCCCGCGTCGGTAAGTCTTCGCTGACGAAGATGCTGCCGTCCACATATTCGCTGATCCTGTTTGTCTGGCTACCGATGCTGGCGATTCTGACGCTCTTCCCCGATGTGGCGCTTTGGCTGCCGCGCGTGATGCTCGGCTACGGCGCATAAAACGCTTTTCAGAGCGATCTCTCCTGAATACTCCACACAATAGTAAGAGCCTCCTGCTTTGTCCAGGAGGCTCTTGCTATCGATTGAGCGGCCGCTCGGCGCTCTCATAACCCGGAGGCCGTAGGTTCGAGTCCTGCCTCTGCAATCAAAAAAACATCCGTTTTCTTTACGAAAACGGATGTTTTTGCAACTTTAACAAGATATTCTATCTGTGACGAGAAGAAATAATTCAACTTTAGTTCAACTCACTTTGAAAATTCAAGCCTTTTTCAAAAACACGTCAGCTAAAATGTCAGCGTTTTTCCGGTCGGCGTTCTCCATCACATGCGCATAGATGTTCGCTGTATACGGAAAAAGAAGGTTTATCACATGAACAACTACAACACCGGGCAGCAAGTTCAAGAAATATCCGGACGATTTTCGAGTACCGTATGACCAATAAGCAAATCCGCCCCTGTGTGATACAGAGGCGGATTTGTTTTTTCGCAATAAATCCGTGCGTCCATACCGCTATTGCCGGCTGACTTCATTCGGTCGGCAATAGCATCATGGAAAATGGTTAACTTCTAATTTGATTTTGTCTCACGCTCTAATCCGATTGTATTCCTCAATGGCCTTTTTGAGGATATCCATGGCGCGCTCGAGCTTGTCGCTTTCGAGGACGTAGGCCATGCGAACTTCGTTTTTGCCCTTCCCAGGCGTCGCGTACATCGAGCCTCCCGGGGCCATCATCACGGTCTCGCCGTTGTCGCTGAATTCCTCGAGCAGCCATTGCTGGAACCTGTCGGCATCGTCGACCGGCAGCGCGGCCATCACGTAGAACGCACCACCCGGCACGTCGAACACCACGCCGGGGATCTCGCCGAGCTTGCGGCAGAGCGTGTCGCGGCGCTTCTTATACTCGTCGCGCACGGCGGCAAAATACTCTGGGCCGACGGTGTAGAGCGCGGCAGACGCGATCTGGTCGAGCGTCGCGACCGAAAGTCTTGCTTGGCAGTATTTCATCGCGTGGTTCATGAACTCCTTATTCTTGGAGATCAGGCAGCCGATACGCGCGCCGCAGGCGGAAAAGCGCTTGGAGACAGTGTCGATGACGATGATGTTGTCACCCGCCCTGTCGGCAAACTCGCCAAACGACTGGAGCTTCTCCCCGCCGTAGACGAATTCGCGGTACGCCTCGTCGCCGATGAGGAAGAGGTCGCGCTTGACCGCGAGGTCGACGAGCATCTCCATCTCCTCCTGGCTCAGCACAACGCCGGTCGGGTTGCCGGGGTTTGTGACCATGATGGCGCGCGTGTGCTCGTTGATGAGCGACTCGATCTTCTCGCGGTCAGCGTAGTGATAGCCCTCCTCGGGGCAGGTCGGGATCGGGCGAATCAATGCACCGCAGGTGCGGGTCATCGTGTTGTAGTTGGGGTAGAACGGCTCGGGAATGAGAATTTCGTCGCCGTCGTCGAGAATGCACTGCAGCGCGATCTGAAGCGCTTCGCTGCCGCCGGCGGTGACGTAGATCTCGCTCTTGTCGAAGTGCATGTCGAGCTTGTCATAGTAGTTCTGGATCGCGTCGATCAGCTCGGGGATACCGGGCGATGGCGCGTAGGCCAGCACCGGCTGCTCGAAGTGACGGACTGCCTCGAAAAACGCGGGAGGAGTCTGTACGTCGGGCTGGCCGATGTTGAGGTGATAGATGTTGACGCCGCGTGCCTTTGCCGCCACCGCGTACGGGTGGAACTTGCGCATCGGAGACAGGCCGCATTTTTCAACTTTGCTGGAAAATTTCATAAAACGCACTGTCCTTTCTGAATTTTGAGAATAAGATAGCCTGAACGCCACGGCAATTGCCCGCGGCGTTCAGGCTGTAGGAGGGGATGACTCAGCGCCTATTAAAGATAATTATTTACCGAAGGCGATACAGCATGCTCACGATCTGAGCACGGGTGCAGGTGGTGTCGGAGGAGAAGAGACCGTTGCCGACACCGCCGGTGACGTTCTGCTCTGCCGCCCAGGCAACTGCCGGAGCATAGTAGGCGTCAGATGCAACATCGGTAAAGGAGGCAGCGGCGGAGGCGGCCTTGCTGCCGTTAGCGCGCCACAGGAAAGTCACACCCTGAGCGCGGGTGCAGGGAGAGTCGGGGGAGAAGGTCGTGGCACTGGTACCGGTAGTGATGCCGTTTTCAACAGCCCACAGAACAGCCTTGCAGTAGTAAGCGTTGGCTGCAACGTCGGTGAAGGGATTGCTGGCAGTCTTCGGCTCCGGGCTGCCGCTGGCGCGCCACAGGAAGGTCACGATCTGAGCGCGGGTGCAGGATGCGTTGGGGGAGAAGGTCGTGGCGCTGGTGCCGGTGGTGATGCCCTTCTCGACGGCCCAGTTGACGGCGTCATAGAAGTAGTCGCCGGGCTTGACGTCGTTGAAGCCCTTCTGGCTGGGCTGCTCGGGCTGGGAAGGCTGAGAGGGTCGGACGGGCGTGCTGGGCTGAGACGGGATGACCGGCGTGTCGGGCTGCGTCTCGGCGTCGCCGAAGAGGTCGGCAAGGATCTCGGCGGCGCTCATATCAGCGTAACCGTCGGGGTCGGTCAGACCGGTGCCGTCGAGGTTCCAGCTGAAGTTGCCGGACCAGGTCTCTTTGTACTTGGTGCCGGTGGCAGGGGTGGCGTAGGAGATGTAGCTTCTCAGCACGGCGTCATAGCGCTCGCTCCACTCGGGGTAGTACTTGGTCATGTACTTGGTGACGAGCTTGTAGGCCTCGCAGTTCTTGTCGTCGTCGCTGTTGGGGTTGAGGGCGCTGAGCTGAACGCCGCCGCCGCCCTGACCGGCCTTGCTGTCGGAAGGCGTGGAGTGCAGGAAGACGATGGAGCCGTCGTCGCAGACGCCGAGGACGGTCCACACGTGGCCGCTCATGCTGAAGATGTCGCCGGGCTTGAAGGACTTGATATCGCGCGTCCAGGTGCCCCAGCCCTTGTCAGCAAAGGTCTTGGCCATCTTGACGGCACTCATCACGTAGCCGTCGCTCAGGTCGTTGGTGGTGCTCTCAGTGTGCATCACGTTGTAGACGGTCCAGCCAATATAAGCGGAGCAGTCCACACCGGCGTAGTAGTACTGGTTCCAGCTGTTGTGCGGATAGTAGCTGTGCGCGGGGTCGGCACTGTTCTTGTAGGTGTAGTTGGCGTCCTGCTGCTGGAAGAAGTCGATCCAGCTCTGGGGCAGGCCAATGGTCAGCGCCTGGTTGGAAGAGTTCACATCCTGCCAGTCCCAGCTGCCGCCGTAAACGTACAGCGCGGTGCCGACAGGGTTCATCGCGGTCTGGAGGTAGTTCTTGAGGGTGCGCTCACCGGGCGTGCCGCTGACGGGAGCGGTGTAAGGCTCGGCGATAAAGGTGAGGTAAACGGTGTCGCCGTAAACCTTCGCGGTCTTGCCGACAAGCGCGGTGAGATCGGTCACTTTGGTCACGGCGGTGGCACCGGCGGCGTTGTTGCTGATCTCATAGATGGCGCTGTACTTGACAGCGGCGCCGTTAACGGTGACGGTGGAGTCGTCGATGGACGCGATCGTGCCTTCGGCGTCGGCCGTGGCAGCGGCGGCGTCGGTCACGACACCGCCTTCAATCGTCAGATCGTAGACATAGCCTTCCTGAAGCTTGTTCTGGATGGCGTACTTATTGTCACTGCTGGCGATGGTATACTGCACTTCTTCACCGTTGGTGTAGAAGCGATGGACAAAGTCGGGCTTGCTGTCAGCTTCCACGGTGCCGTAATCCTT
>ERZ791887.1446-NODE-1446-length-16067-cov-4.727704_pt1 | contig 16067 bp, 15 predicted proteins | sample MGYA00510157_ERZ791887 | MGnify/ENA primary metagenome ERZ791887 (study PRJEB30046, sample SAMN00792112) | human gut metagenome | study: EMG produced TPA metagenomics assembly of the A metagenome-wide association study of gut microbiota in type 2... | reverse complement strand
ATACCTGGCATAGCACATGCACCTCTCTTTATTAACTATTTTTCATCTTCGTTTCATATTTGTTCTGCCTCAATATCCTCAGTAGTGACTTTCCCTGTAATATCCCTATAGGCTTCTTTTATTCCATTTTTGACCGCCCTTTGAGAAAAGGATTTTTCCTCGCTCAAAGGGCAAGTTGGCAAACAGGAAGTTGTATCATCACTTATCTTTATCTTTTTTGGAAAAAATAAGACTGCCAGATATACCAAAAGATATACCCAGACATACTCCGATTCCAATTCCAGCCATGCTATTTAAGACATTTATAAAAACAACGCTCCAAAGTATTGCTGCGGTTATTCCGATAGTGACTCCTATAATTATCCTTTTGTTGTTCATCAGCTTTATCCTCCACAAATCCCTATTTGTATTTCTGTTTGTTTTAAAAATGGGCAACTCCGATTGGAATTGCCCACTCATTGCACTAATTATGCGATTTTTTCTTGCTTGCACCGATTTCTGCATCAATTGATGTAAGTTTGATGTAAATCGCTGTTTTTTTAGTTTTTTATCAAATGAAGTACGTCCCGTCTATTTGGTAAAACGGTACAGCCTTACATCATCTTAATAGAGCTTTGCACCTGCCGGGATTCTGTCATCTACCATCAGAAGGTTCAGACCCTCGTGGCCGTCTTCCTCGTGGACGGCGGAAATCAGCATTCCCTCGGAGTCAATGCCCATCATCTTTCTGGGGGGCAGGTTGGTGATGGCAACGCAGGTCTTGCCCACCAGCTCCTCCGGCTCGTAATACTCATGAATGCCGGAAAGAATCACACGGTCATTGCCGGAGCCATCGTCCAGAACGAATTTCAGCAGCTTCTTGGACTTCTTCACCGCCTCGCAGGCCTTGACCTTCACCACTCGGAAGTCGGACTTGGCGAAGGTGTCAAAATCCACAAAGTCGGTAAACAGCGGCTCAACCTTCACCTTGGAGAAGTCAATGACCTCTGCTGCCACGGGAGCGGCAACGGGAGCAGCCTCCTCTGCTTTTTCCTCAGCCTTCTCTGCCTTGGGCATATCGGTGGGCTTCATGGTGGGGAACAGCAGCACGTCCCGGATGGAAGCGGAGTCGGTCAGCAGCATCACCAGGCGGTCAACGCCAAAGCCCAGGCCGCCCGTGGGGGGCAGACCGTATTCCAGAGCGGTGACATAGTCGTAGTCCACCTGTGCCTTGGAATTGGGATCCAGCTTCAGCCGGTCCGCCACCTGCTTCTCAAAGCGCCCCTTCTGGTCGATGGGGTCGTTCAGCTCGGAGAAGGCATTGCCGAACTCGGTGGCGTTGATGAAATACTCAAACCGCTCGGTAAAGGCGGGGTCGTTGGGCTTCCGCTTTGCCAAGGGGCTGATTTCCACGGGATAGTCATAGATGAAGGTAGGCTGAATCAGCTTCTCCTCTACAAAGGCATCGAAGAACTCTGCCAGAATGGCACCCTTGGTGGGAATCTCGGGCAGCTCCACCTTGTGTGCCTTGGCAATTTCAATGGCCTCGGCATCGGAGTGAATTTCGTTAAAGTCCACGCCGGAATACTTCTTTACAGCATCCACCATAGTCAGCCGCTCCCAGTGGCTCAGGTCGATGGGCGTTCCCTGATAAGAAATCTGGAGGGTGCCGCAGACCTTCATGGTCACTTCCTTCATCATTTCCTCCACCAAATCCATCATGCCGTGAAAATCGGTGTAGGCCTGGTACAGCTCAATGGAGGTGAACTCCGGGTTGTGGGTGGGGTCCATGCCCTCATTGCGGAAGATACGACCAACCTCGTACACCCGATCCATGCCGCCCACAATCAGCCGCTTCAGGTACAGCTCGGTTTCAATGCGCAGCACCATATCGAGATCCAGGGTGTTGTGGTGGGTGTAGAAGGGACGGGCGGAGGCACCAATCTCGAAGGGGGTCAGGATGGGGGTATCCACTTCCAGGAAGCCCTTGCTGTCCAGGAAGTGCCGCAGCTGGCGCAGAATCATGCTGCGCTTGACGAAGGTATCCTTCACCTCGGGATTGACAATCAAATCCACATAGCGCTGGCGATAGCGAACCTCCCGGTCGGTCAGTCCCTTGAACTTGTTGGGCAGGGGCAGCAGCGCCTTGCTCAGCAGGGTGATGGACTTGGCGCGGATAGAAATTTCCTCGGTCTGGGTCTTGAAAACCTGCCCCTCCACGCCCACAATGTCGCCGATGTCGTTTTTCTTGAAGCGGTTGTATTCTTCCTCGCCCATTTCGTCAATCTTGACAAAAATCTGGATTCTGCCGGTGCTGTCCTGGAGGTCGCAGAACATCACCTTGCCCTGACCACGCTTGCTCATCAGGCGGCCCGCCACCCGGACAGTCTTGCCCTCGAAGGAAGCATAGTCAGCCTTAATCGCGGCGGAATCGGCATCTAATTCAAACTTGGTCTGCACGAAGGGGTCACGTCCCTCGGCCTGCAATGCCGCCAGCTTCTCCCGGCGAATCTGCATCTGGTCGTTGAGGGACAGTTCCTGCTGAGGCACAAACTTAGCCATCTTTAGCCCTCCCGGGTGACTTCAATCACCTTCATGGTATAGGAACCGGCAGGCGCATTGACAACAAAGGTCTCACCAGCGGCCTTGCCCACAACGGCGCGGCCAAAGGGAGAATCATCGGACAGGCGGAACTGCATGGGGTTGGCCTCCTGGGAGCCGGTGATGCGGTAGGTCTGCCGCTTGCCGCTCTCATCCTCCACCACCACGGTGCAGCCCAGGCCAACACGACCGGTGGCTTCGTTCTCGTCCTCGATGATGGTGGCGTGGGACAGCACATCCTCGATTTCGGCAATGCGGCCATACAGCTTTGCCTGTTCATTCTTTGCGGCATCATACTCAGAGTTTTCGGACAAGTCGCCGTAGGAGCGTGCTTCTGCAATCATTGCAGCAACCTCGCGCTCGCGCGTGGTCTTCAAATAGTTCAGTTCTTTTTCCAGGTCTGCCAGACGCAGACTTGTAATCTTATATTCCTTAGCCATATTTCAAAATCCTTTCTTCGGATATAATATCCATAGCTTTTAGTATTATATCGGCTTTTTCACGGCACGTCAAGAACAATTCCCCGTTTTCGCAATATTTAATGCCGCTGCTGCGAACGCAACTTGCTTCTCACGGCAAGCTTTCCCCTGCACCGTCCGCGGATTTTCCTTGCCTATCAGACATCACCGGGCAAGGCTCTACCGACAAAGGGTACAATTCAATGTGAAAGCATTTGCAATGAACGTAATTTTCAGCTTCTTACGCTTTCTTTTCCGCTTCCGGCAGTTTGAAAGCCTTCCGCAATCCCATTTCCTCCTATAATCTTCGGAATGGTCGAAAGTACGATTTTTACATCCGTCCAGAATCCGAATTCTTCCAAATACCGGACATCCCAGCGAACCTTGTCAGCAGGCACAACCATGTCACGGCCATGGATTTGCGCAAGTCCTGTCAGGCCTGGGCGAATTTCATAAACACCGAATTTTCTGCGAAGATGATGGATTTCCTGTTCATCCGAAATCAAGGGTCTTGGCCCGACAATGCTCATATCTCCCCGGAGTACATTGAACAGCTGAGGCAGCTCATCAATGGAGAATCTGCGTAAAATGTGCCCAATGCGCGTTATGTACCGGTCAGGGTCATCAACCTCGCTTGATGGCATATACCGGGGTGTATCCCGCCGCATGGTACGCAGCTTATAGAGCTTAAAGCGGCGGCCACCCATTCCAACACGGTACTGAGCGAATATAACATTGCCCGGATCGTCAATATACACCATCATGGAAATAATCAGCATTGGAGCCGCAATCATGACGAGCGCAGCCAACGCAAGAATCATATCCATCATTCTCTTGAACGCTGAATAACGATGATTCGTAATGCCGACAAATTGAAGATCTTTTACAGCGGCTTTATCAATCGCGTTCACGCCATCTGCACAGGCAGTCATTTTAAGGACGTTCGGCGGAATATCCTGTTCATCTCTGATTTGTACCATTGCTGCGCCTTCCTGCCCTTCTTGCACTGCGATTACAGATGCACTCATATTTCCCCACGGGAACGCCTTCTCGTGCATTCTCCGGTGCAGACCCGGCACGGCAGCAGATGGGCCGATTTAATTTACATCATGACCCGCCAGCCGATAAGGATTGTGCACCGGCACTTTTTCTGGGATATCAAGCCGATCAATATGTTTATCAGTATATGCAAGCCATGTTCAAAAGTCAATAATCCACCGCTTTTTGCCATGTAAGAATTGCTTATCATGGGTAACAGCGAATGATACCGCTAAAATTCATTCTTTCGCAAGCTTTCACGTACTTATTGTGTTTCCTGCCCGGGTGTGCTATACTGGATACATTACACAACAAAGGAGCGTCTCTATGGCCAACCTGAACACTTGGTTTCAAAAGCATGACCTTTGCGCAGGGAACATTCTGTACATTTACCGCAATGACCACAAAACAGTCATTTGCCGCACGGACGGCGAGGAATTTTCATTGTTTGCCCCCGTACACGATGTTTTTTCCGTTTTACCGGAGGGCGAGTTCCTGAACATCAGCAAGGGGACGGTCGTTTGCCGCAGCCACATTGTAAATATCAGCCATGATGGCGTTTATACCATGTCAGATGGCCGCACTTTTCAAGGACGCAAGCGCGGTTTGAGCAGCCATCGCCGTCTGCGCACAGAAATCGGGCTGACCGACACACAGCCCCTCCCCCTGAATATGCTGGAAAAATGCACCCTGCTGGATGATATGCCGCTGGCATTCTGCGTGATAGAGCTTACCTTTAACGAGGAGGGTCGCGGCGTGGATTTCGTTTTTCGCTATTGCAATGCAGAAATGGCAAATGTGGAAGGCGTTCCCGTGGAAGAAATGCTGAACCGCTCGTTCTACGAAGTCTTCCGCAATGGCGACAAAAAATGGCTCGTGGCATATGCAGACGTGGCGCTGAACGGTACAAAGCACACCCTCCGCGATTACAGCCCGGAGATCGGAAAATATCTTACCATCCACTGCTATCAGCCCGAACCCGGCTACTGTGCCTGTGTGCTGCAAGTGACAGAGAACGGAATCGAATAAAAAGGGGAATCATTCCTGATTATCCCCCTGGTGTCCCGTGTGTATTTTCCCTCGGGCAGCCCGGTTTTTCCAATTCCTGTCCTCTGCGTTGATTCCGAAAAATTTCCCGGACTTTGTGTCCTTGGATTTGCCCTCCCATCCATATCATCTTCCATCTCCCCCGCAAGAACTGCGCCTCGGTTCTTGCGGGGTTTTGCTTTGCAGCATTTTTGCAAGTTCAGCAATTTTAAATTCAAAAAATTGCATCACAGTAAATTCCGTATCATGAAACCGAGCCAAGTCTGTCATTTTCTATTATTCCATACAGTAGAGACAGATGAAGCGGTATTTCCTCCGCCATTCCCCTTCCGACAATTGCACCAATCCGGCGGGCGGAATTTTGGCCTATCTGCCAATGGACTTCTTTTTTCTCAAACGATATAATGTAATGTAATATAAAAGGGTATGTTTGTTCTGCCCCGTTTCTGACCGCAAGGAGGCTATATGAAAGAGCTACGATTCTACATTATTCCGCTGTTGGTACTGGCCATGCTGTTGGTGTTGCCACCCACCGCCCGGGCAGAAGCACCAACCACCACCGTCATGATGTATATGTGCGGCACCGACCTGCAAAGTGCCTGCGTGGAGGATATGTACGAGATGGCGAGCGTTGACCTGCCGGATGAGGTCACCGTTGCCGTGCAGGCGGGCGGCGCTTACACCTGGGATGACGAGGATCTTACCGGCGAGGCCATCAACCGCTTCACCATCACCTACGGCACCTTCAACGACCTGGAGGTGTTGCCCTGGCAGAGCATGGCCGACAAGGAAACGCTCACCGATTTTGTGGCCTGGGCAGTGGACTCCTACCCTGCCGACCGCTACATTCTGGTGCTGTGGGATCACGGCGGCGGGTCCACCGGTGTGTGCTTTGACGAAACCGCCAACTACGACAGTCTGACCATTCATGAGGTCAACGATGCCCTGCACGACTACAGCCAGCAAAACCCGAACTTCCACCTGGACATTGTGGGCTTTGATGCCTGTTTGATGGCAACATACGAGATGGCCGTTCACATGGCGCAGTACGCCGATTATATGGTTGCCAGCGAGGAGTTGGAACCCGGCATCGGCTGGAATTATCTTGGCTGGCTGAGCGATTTGGCCAATGACACCGGCATGGACAGCGCCGACATTGCCGTCTCCATTGCAGATAATTTTATGTCTGCCTGTTTGGAGGACAATCCCAACGACTATCTGAGCCAGAGCGTCATGAACCTTGCCGCCCTTCCCGCTTTCCGCGACCAATTGGAAACCTATGCCGCCTACCTGTCGGATGCCCTGTCGAACGGCCAGCTGCCCACCATCAGCCGCTCCCGGCAGCGTATGTATTCCTTTGGCAAGTTCTCAGATGCCTCCTCCGACCAGGTAGATTTCACAGCCTTCCTGGATGCCACCCGGCAGTTTGCCCCCAACATGGCAAGCCAGCTGGAAAAAAGCTATCAGGACTGCATTTACTACTGCATCGGCACGGACACGTTTGACTATCTCACCGGCATGAGCGTGATGCTGCCCGGTGACACCACATTGGACTTTCTGGATAACTTCGCCGCCTATGACTGCGGGGAGCAATACCCCAATTTCAGCCAGTTTGCCTATGGCTACGCCACCCTGCTGGCCGGCGGAAACTATACCTTTACCTTGCAGAAGCCGGAGCAAGCCGCCGCCCCCTCCGGGCAGTTCACCTCCGCCTCCTATGTGCCCGGCGGCAGCTATGTCGCGCCGGAGGATGCCGGGGTTGAAGCCGCAGAGAGTTCCGCGCCCTCCGGGCAGCTATCCGGCATCTGGGCAAATTGGGACAACATTATTTCCGGTGCCATCACCCCGGACGAGCCGGAGGCGGAAGAATGCACCCTCGACCTGGATTCCGACTACACCTGCTACATGACCCTGACCCAAGACGAGCTGAACAACCTTTCGCTGGTAGAAGGTCTTTTGTACCTGGATGCCGGCGACGACGAGGACACCATCTTTGTGGAACTGGGCTCCATGCAAGATGCCGGTATCGACTGGGAAACCGGCGACATCGTCAGCGGCTTTGACGGAACCTGGCCCATGCTGGAAGACCAGCTGGTGGTGATGTATGACCAGGTACGGACGCAGAATATGCGCCGCAGCGTCATTCCCGTGAAGTACAACGGCACAGAAGGCTACCTGGTGATGATGTTCACAGCGGCAAATCCCAGCGGCGTGATTGCCGGATTCACCGAGGGCTACAATGATAACGGTCTGCCGGTGCGCGGCCTGACCCAGCTGGCGGAAGGAGACGAGCTGATTCCCCTCTACCCCATGCTCTATGATGACGGCTCTGACGAGCTGGCTGAGGACACCTTCGAGGGTGACCCCATCATTGTGGGAAAAGAGCCGCCCGCATTTGAGTACATTTCTCTGGAAGGTTCCGATTCCACCTTCTTCTATTGCTTCCGCCTGACTGACATCTTCGGTCAAGCCGAGCTATCGGAAATGATTGATTTCTATCTGTAGGCTATCATCGGGCTGGAGGTCATTCTCAGCCGTCCTCTCGCACCACCAGTCATACCGTTCGGTACAGATTGGTTCCATCCCATCAATGCGCAGACTCGCAGCAGCCGGATTCCAGTGAATCCGGCTGCTGCGAGCCTTTTCTTTGCATCGTTATTCCGGTCAGCCCTTCCCGCTCTCGCACGATTCCCCCGGAACGTGTGGCGCACAAAAACAGCAAGGCTCAAAATAGAACCCTGCTGTTCAAATGACCGATACACAAGCCGCAATATTAAAATCAAAACGCTTTTGTTGGCTTTTATTGACGCTCTCTTAAAAAGGTCAACTCCCGCTTTACCTTTTTTCGATGGGAGATTCCCTTGCCGGCTATTCTCCATACCCAGAAAAACGGCAGCAGCCACAGATGATGATAGACAAACGGATAATGATACTTGCAAAATTCTTTCCCGGGGAAAAGCCGCACACAGCAGTACTTCAACTTTGTTCTGAGGGTAATCCCTTCTGCGTTTCCCTGAAGCTCATGCAGGCGATTTTGGATTTGATTATCGATTGTTCCATAAGTAGTTGCATCGCAATAAAACCGCAGCATTTCTTTTTCATCCGTGTTCAGTTCAATCTCCGACAGGGGGCGTGCCCCGGAAAACAGCTTTTCTGCCAGCACCCGGCTGTGCCGCTCGTATTCCGCAATCCCCAGGCGCGTCAGCTTTTGCTCCACTTCGTCCCGGTTCATGACACCGCCCAGATGGTGATTCATCACATAAAAATCCGCCAGCGTGCGTACACCTGTTCCGCTGCCGCTGTAATGCTTGTATGCGTGTGCAAGGGCAAATACATAAAAATCTTCCGGCGTAAAGGCAAATTGGCAGGCCGTTCCATCTACCGGCAGCAGCTTTTCTTTTACATTCTGATACTGCCCAGCCAATTTTGGATACATCTCGTGAAACAGGGAAACGTGCATTTCAAAATGATAGAGAGGCGGCTTTTCGTATTCATCATGGTTGCCTTTTCCGAAAGAAACGATTTTGTAGCCCCGGCTCTGAAAAATTCCCCGCACCCGTTTCCGCTCTGAGGGGTCAAACAAAATGTCGTTGTCCGCCATTTCCCGCATTCCGGGCTTCGGATACCAGTCTTTTAGAACGCTGCCTTTCAGGGGCATATGCCAAATCCCCGCCGATTCCAGCTGCATCATGATGGCTGCCCGCTCGGCATCCAGCAGCATATTTTTTCGGATTGCCTTGTTTTTGGCTTCACGCCAATGCTTCTTCACCGCGTCATCGGCACCTGCAAAAATTGTTGTTTTCTCCAATGCCATGCACACCATTGCAGAAACAGAATGCGCTCCGGCTAACCGGAGCAGTGCTTCCAAATCTGCACGTGCAAGCGGCGCTTCCTCCGGCTTTGTGTTTTGCAGCGAACATTTCATAAGATAAATCAGGATTTCTGATGTTTTCTCCATACTATGCCCCTTTAATACTCATTCCAACGGCTGTAGATTGTATGCACTTTTCCTTCCAGCTCCTGTATGCGTTCTTCCTGCCCGGCAGCATATGCTTCGTAGGCTTCCTGCCGCTCCTGCTGGGTAGCATTCTGGTCAGCAACGGCCTGAAATGCGCTGTTCAGGTCAACATAACGCAGCTTATTGTCCGCTTTTTGCTCCGCTGCCATCTCTATGAATCTCTCTACATCTGCAATTTTGAGCCTTCCGCTTTGAATCGTTGAAAAATCAAACGACGCAAGCATCATGGTGTGTGCTGTAACAACTTGAGAAATATAGTTTGAGTAGTAGACGGGCTGCTTGAAAAAGCCATAGCAAATGTATGGTTTCCCATTTTCCTGCATACCAGCCTGCAAGGAATCATCATACAGAATCAATTCTGCATAGCCATGTTCATTCAGAAGATTCCGGTTCTCCTCCGTGTTCTCATTGCTGCGAAGCAGGAATGCAGGACTTTTGGCATCGTCCAGCTGTGCCAACGTGTCTTTCATCTCGTCCGCCGTCTGCAAAATATCATCATCAAATTGCAGACCAGCCAATACGACTTCATAGTTTCTGTCAACCGTATTTTTCAAAATCGCGGTCAGGGCTTCTTTTTCCTGCGAACAGTCCAGAAGAATCACCGGGGTGATGGCGTGCGCAGAAGCCAGTTTGTCAATCTCGGCAAAATCGTCCGTCGATGTGGGAAGAAACCCAAAGAGGATGCCGGAGGTATCCGTCTGCGTTTTAATGGCACGTTCCCGTTGCGCAAGCTCCGAACGAATTTCTTTGATTTCCCGTTCATACGGTCTGGCTTCCGCTTGAAGCTGCTGCATATGAGCTGCCCGCCGCTGCGCCTGACGGCGATTCACAAAAAACATTCCAGCCAGCACGGCGGTCAGAAGAAGAACTACAATGTAGGATGCTGTTTTTTTCATTCGTCCGTGTTCCTTTCCTTCACACAAATGCCATCCTTCGAGAACGCCAGTTCTGCATCAAAGAACCCGGCCTGATACATCCGGTGGGTCACCAGAATCACCGTTTTGTCGGTCATGCGGCGCAGATTGCCCAGCAGATGCACCGCGGTGGCTTCGTCCAGCGCACTGGTGGCCTCGTCCAGCAGCACAATGGGATGCTCCGAGAAAATGGCACGGGCAATGGCAATGCGCTGCATCTGTCCCTCGGACAGGCCAGCGCCATGCTCGCCCAGCACGGTATCCAGCCCGTTTTCCAGCTTGCGCACAAAATCATCTGCACAGGCGATGGCAAGAGCCTGCCAGAGTGCGGTTTCGTCCTGCGCCCGGGCTTCGTCACCAAAGGCAAGGATGCTGCGGATAGAGCCGGACAGCAGCTGGTTGCCCTGGGGGACATAGGCAAACAGACTTTTCCAGGCGGCGGTCAGCGGCTGAACCCCGCTTTTTGCGGCAAGGAATCGCTGACCGGAATCCAGCGGATACAGGCACATGAGCAGCTTGAGGACGGTGCTCTTGCCGCAGCCCGACGGCCCGGTGAACACCACATACTCGCCCTTGCGGACGGTCAGGCTGACATCCTGCAAAACCACCGGCATGGCAGGCGGTTCGCCCTCGGTCTGCACCGGGGGCTGGTAGGTAAAGCAGACGTGCTCCAGCTGCAACGCCTGCAATTCGGTCTGGTAAAAATGCAGGGTCTGTTCTTCGGGCACGGCCTCGGCGCTATCCGGCGCAAAGGCTTCGGCCTCTATCAGCCGCTCTGCGCTGGCAACCATGGCATAATACCGTGGCAGATACCCGGTGAGGTTGGCAAACGGGCTTTGCACCTGCCCCACCAGCTGCATAATGGCCATCAGGTTGCCGTAGCTCATGGTGCCGGTCAGAATGCCATAGCCGCAGAACCCGATGCCCAGCAGATACGCCCCATCCATCGCACCGGCAAAGCCCACGTTGCACAGGTTGGAAAAGTTGCTGCGCTTCATCCGGGCATCTTTGTGAGCGCCCATCAGGGCATCTGCCTGCTGCGTCATCTGTTCTTCCTTGGCAAAGGTGCGCACGATGACAAGACTTTCCAGCCGTTCCTGCAAAAAGACACGCAGGGCACCGTCCGTTTCCTGGATGTTCTTGTGCAGCTGCTTTAAGATTTTGCGGAACCCATAGGTCAGCAGCAGCATGGCTGCGCCGCCGGGTATCAGAATGTACAAAAAGCGAGGTTCCAACCATAAAATCGCCGCCAGCGCACCCACCAGCCGCACCAGCATCCCGATAAGCCCCGGGACAATCTGGGTGATGCTTGCTGCAACCACGGTGGTGTCCGAGGTCAGGCGGTTCATCCATTCGCCGGAATGCACCGCCGTCACAGACCCATAATTCCCGGTGAGCAGTGCCGCAAAGAGCCGCTGCTTGAAGCGGTTTTCCACGGTGGCGCTGGTGTACTCGCTCAAAAAGCGACCCGCCGCCCCCAGCGCAATTTGCCCCAGCAGGATGCCCACCAGCAGCGCCAGCGATGCCCAAAAGCCGCCCTGCACCCCGTCCACAGCCATGTTGATAATGCGCCGCAGTACAAACGCAAAGGCGATACTGGAAACACTCAGCACCGCCTGTATTGCGACCAGAACGCCTACCAGAAGCTTGGTTTTTCCCGCTACGATGCTGAGCCATTGTAAGGTATTTTTTTGTTTCATTGGCACAGCTTCCTTTTTATTCTTCCGGGCAGGTCACGGCACCACAGCACCGCTGCGCGCAGGTAGAACAAATCGCACCACAGGTGCACATACAGCCGGTAGCGCTGATCCGTGACCGGGAGCTTTTGCCCATCCCGGATTACTGCCGTCAACACGCCGATGATATGCCGGTCGGTAATGCCTATCTCCCGCCGCCAGCGGTTGTCTCCGCAGAGGACGTAATCATTTTTACGCACTTTCAAAATACGGTGGAGCACATATTGTCCGCTGTCTCGGCGGTAGAGCGGCACATCGTATTTGTTCAGCCGTCCTTGCGGTTTGCGGGCGATAAGCAGCAGGTCTTTGCCCTGCCGGATCAGCGGCAGCATACTGTCGCCTACATTGCGGTAAAGCAAAAAGCCATTGTGCGCGATCTCCTCCTCAAAGGTCGATTTACGCATCCAGCGCACCAATTTTTTTCAGGTTGCCCAGCACCATATCCACATCCTCCGCCATCACAGCGCGGGGGGCATCGTACTTTTTGCCCATGGCGTCCAGAATGGCTTCCTTGGTGGTTTCGGTTTTGAGCTGGTCGATGATAAAGGCGGCGGTGGCATTGCTGCGCACCATGCCGGCAAAGCCGCCGTCCGCTTCCACCATCACCTGCTCGCCGTCCATCTCCTGCGTCACAAAGGTATCTTTCAGTTTCATATTCAAACGTCCTTTCTTAGAACGGTGTTTTTTCAAGAGAAGGCAGACCGCCAATGCGACCTGCCTTCTTTTTGACGTGTCATCAGTCGCCCCAAATACAGTCATCGCTGGGATCCGGTTTAATATTATCATAGTCTGTACTGGTGCAGATCTTGATGCTCGATGTCGTGATGACATCCTCGGCCTCAAACTCGATGACTTCCATCTGAGCCTTTGTGTACTTTTCCATGTTTGCACATCTCCTTTCGCAGAAAATCTCTATGTGAAACAGCTGCTATGCTGCGTCACGCAAAGGGTCAGCAGTCCGAGTGAGGTTCTTCCTCACGGATCTGCTCTTTTTTTAGCCATGCCTCGTAAGTGTTGCGCATAGCGGATAATGTATCTTCCCGAACCTTAATCTGCATTTGCTCGTAGCACTTTTGCTGCTCAATACATTTTTTCAACCGGATGCATTCCGGATAGAAAAAACATTCCCTGCACGCATCTAAAATCGGCCACGATTCCCGGAAACTTTGCCGCACGGTTTCGTCCAGCTTTTCGCTGTCTATATGCCCGATAAAGTTGTTCTCGCTATATTGCTCACACAAGCCCAATTCGCCGTTTGGCAAGATGGTAAGTGCACCACCATGGTCTGCAATACAACGCCGGAGCGGAAGGTCTTTTCGTAAGCCCAATTTCTTTACATATCCAAGGGTCACCAGCTTATGATACAACGCCTGCTGTTTCTGATAGAGCTCATTTCGGCTGTCCGCTGGAATACTCTCTTTGCAACCCAGAAACTCATATAACACATGGCTGTAAACCGTCAGCTTTTTGTTTTCACCAAACCGTTCGTGCAGTTCATCCGCCAGCTCCATCAGATTATCGGCGTTGCGCTCGTCCATGTTCAGCCGGATAAGAACCGCAACCCCTGCATCCAGCAAACGCTGGATATTTGCCAGTACCACCTGATAGGGGCTTTTGCCGTCCTTATAAATAAATGCCTTGCTGCGGTTATAAATTTCTTCCGTGCCGTCCAGCGTGATCTGCACGCTCTTCAACTTCCAATGGGAAACCGCTTGTTCTACGGTAGCGCCGTCAAACAGATACCCATTAGAGATCATCATGGATTCGTACACAATGCCCTTTTCCGTAAGGTCAGTGCAGATGATGTCAATGACCTGCTTATTAAAAAGCGGTTCACCGCCAAACCAGTGCAGATGAACCTTTTCGCCGCCGCAATGCGCTGCAATATAAGCCGCCGCCTTGTGGGCGGTTTCGTCGCTCATGGGAATGCGGGAACGCCCCATCTCATAGCAGTAAAAGCACCGGGCGTTGCAGTCTGTGGTGGTAAAGATGGTATAAGTAGTTGTATGCTCCGGTTCCTTCTGCATCGTGCGGCGGATAAACCGTACCTGGTCGGCATATTTCATGTCGTCCATCTCCTGCGGCACGCGAAACCAGCCGTCCCGCAGGTCGGGCAAAGTGTCCGGCGCGGCGTATTCTTCCGGCGTGAGCAGCAGCAGCGCCCGCGTCAGGGTGTGGAACACCAGCACACCGCCCTCCACCGGCTGCGCCAGAACATAGTGCATCCAGCGCAGACCCTGTTCCGCAGGACGAGCCTTGCCCAATATTTTGATTGTATTGCCGGACGGCGGCAGAATGGTTTGCATATGCGTTCCCTCTATTCGTGGTTCATTCCATGGTAGGCCACAAGTGCGGCCTCCGGTTCCATGTTGCAGCCCAGCCGGTACAGCGGCACGCTGCTGCCCAGCCGGTCCACCAGCGGCATCATTTTTGCCAGCACCGCCGAATCTGTCGGACGGTAGACCTGCTGGCAGAGCGTGGGCAGCGCTTCCTTTTTGGAGATGCGCCCGATGTGGTTGGTTTCGCTCCGGGTCAGGATGCAGAGTGCTTTCAGCGGGCAGGAAGTGTTGGTGCTCAGGTGCTCCTTGCCGTCCCAGGGAGTTCCGTAGGCGGTAACGCCCTCGCTCGTAATGCGAAGCAGGGGCTTGTCGCCGTTGACAACCACCGCCCGACTGCCAAATGCCTCCAGCCACCGGCGAATGTGGGTGGTCTTTCCGGTTCCGCTTTTGGCGGTGAAAAGATACGCCCGGTCATCCACTGCCACCACAGCGCCGTGCATCAAAATAACATTCTCCTGCACCAACTGCTCTGCCATCCTGCGATACAGCGCCAGCGTTTCAAAATAGGAATCGCTGTAAACGGCAGAGGGAAGCCCTTCCTTTTGCTTCTGATTGGCTCTTTGCCGCTCAAAATCAATGTCACGCTCTGTGACGGTGATAACATACTGCGGCGCTTTTTGGCTGAGGTAATCCCCGCAGAATCGCTTTGTATCTTCAAAAAGTGCAGTCACCTGAAATACGGTGTCTGCCAATTCGGTGCAAAATTCCACTGCCATTTGTTGTCCCGCCAATTCCTGTTTTCCTTGTACCGCATCTCGCTCCTGCGGGTGCATCCATTATAACGAACGTCAAAAATTTTTTCAAGCCACCTGGCACGAACGGTTAAAAATTGGCACGAATTGTAATGGTGCCGTGCAATTACAGCATCGGGCGCACCTTATGAGGGCATCCAGCCGATTGATGCAATTATTATACGCGTATTTTTTCAAAAGTCAATAGAGCATCCATATGTTTCGTCAAATTAAAGGTATTTTGAGATATTTTACAAAATACGTTAAATAATCGTCATTTATTAAATGAGCTTTAATGAATTATTCGCATTGTCCGGTCCTCTTGTGATGATGACGGCTGCACCGGGCTAAAAATAGTTTTCCCGTTGGTTGTGTTTTCCCCTGGGATGTGCTATAATCCCCTTGATTTTTCCCTTGGAGGAAGCGATATGTCTGTTACACTGCTCTCTTTTTTCGACCTGATCGGCACCATTGCCTTCGCTATTTCCGGGACTTTTGTCGGCATTCGCAAGAAGATGGATATTTTCGGTGTCAACGTTCTTGCCGTCACCACCGCCTGCGGCGGCGGACTGATGCGCGACCTGATCATCGGGGTAACACCGCCCATGATGTTCCGCAATCCGTTTTATGTGCTGGCAGCCGCCATTGTGGCAAACACTGTGTTTCTGCTGATGTACCGTCATCGTCATATGCCCCGGAAGCTGGCTCCCCTGTATGACCAGCTGCTGTTCTGGTTCGATTCCCTGGGGCTGGCTGCCTTTACGGTGGACGGTGTGATGACCGGTGTGCGGGCAGGCTACCCGGATAACTACTTCCTCATTTGCTTCCTGGGCTTCATCACCGCTGTAGGCGGCGGCGCACTGCGGGACATCATGGCCTGCCAGATGCCCGACATTTTCCGCAAGCACATCTACGCCGTTGCCGCCATTGCCGGTGCCATTGTTCTGGCGCTGCTGCACCACTTCACCGGCATGGAAAACCTTGCCATGGTCAGCGGTTTCCTGCTGGTGCTGGTGCTGCGCAAGCTGGCTGCCCATTTTCTTTGGAATCTGCCTAAGGTCAACCTGGAGGGGTAAAAAATTTCACCGGCGGCTTGAATTGCTCCGCTCTTGTAGGGGAGGCTCTTAGCCTCCCGCCAGCGGCGCAGCCGCCTTGGCTTCCCCCGGGGGTGTTGCAGAGCGCAGCGAATCTTTCAAAATGATGATT
>ERZ791887.1442-NODE-1442-length-16097-cov-5.802518_pt1 | contig 16097 bp, 8 predicted proteins | sample MGYA00510157_ERZ791887 | MGnify/ENA primary metagenome ERZ791887 (study PRJEB30046, sample SAMN00792112) | human gut metagenome | study: EMG produced TPA metagenomics assembly of the A metagenome-wide association study of gut microbiota in type 2... | reverse complement strand
CGGAATCCTACGTTGAAAGGGATAATCTCATTGACTTTACCCTCTTCTTTGACAGTCATTACCAGCTTGTAAAGGTTCGGGTGTTCCGATGTCCATGTGTGTACATCGGTCAGATTCTTGTCAAAAGAAAGGGTTCGTGTCTCGTTGACAGGGACATAAGTTGTCTTCTCTTCGGTGGCAACTACTTTTCCCTGAGCGTCGAGCAGTTCATATGCCAGTGTCAGATTGGTTGCAGCCGGACGATGATTGCGCAGGTCGACGTTCAAAGCGAATACTCCGTTCTTGTAACTGTCATCCAGTGTCGATGTGATGCGGAAATCTTTCAGGGCGGCTTTGGGCTGTGAATACAGATAAACATCCCGTTCGATACCGCTGATACGCCAGAAGTCCTGACATTCCAGATAAGAACCTGTGCTCCAACGGAAGATTTTCAGTGTAAGTACATTCTTACCCGGTTTCACGTATTTGTTGATCAGGAATTCTGCGGGGTTCTTGGAATCTTCGCTGTATCCTACTTCTTGTCCGTTGATGTATACATATACACCTGATTTCGCTCCGGCGAGGTGGAGGTAGATATCCCGTTCTTTCCAATCGGCGGGAATATCGATGTCCCGACGGTAGACTCCCACGGGATTGGCTTCCGGAAGGCTGGGAGGCTGTGGATTACGGGGCTTGAACTCATAACCGTGGTTGGTGTAGATAGCCACTCCATACCCTTGTACTTCCCAGTTGCCCGGGACTTTGATATCATTCCAGGAGTCCGTGCTCACGGAAGGGTCGGTGATATTGGCGGGAAGGTCTTTGTAGCTGTCTGCGAAGAAGAACTTCCATGTACCGTTCAGCAACTGATAATAGTTGCTTTTTTCAAACTTCCCGGTAAGTGCATCAGTCCGGTTATCGTACGTCATGAAGGAAGTACGCGGATATTCTTTATTGACCGATACAACTTGCACATCCTGCCAGTAAGGTTTGTCGGATGTCTTTTCGGCCATAGCGCCTGTTGTTAACAGAGAGAATATTCCTGCCAGTAATAGGTGATATGATCTGTATTTCATGTTTTTCAATCTTGTTTCTTTTTTTATTTAACTTTGATATGGTCGAAGCCTTCCCCATAAACTCCGATAACGGCACTTTGCGATACAAATGCGTTGGGGTCGATATCTTTAATCAGTCGGAAGATGATGGTAGACTCCCGCTTTTTGGCAAGCACAAACATCATTTTCACTTCTCTGCCTGTGTAGAAGCCGGTTGCATTGATGATCGTCACTCCACGGTGAGGGTATTCGTTGATGTGTCGTCCTATCTCCTCATATTTATTGGATATGATAAAAAACTGGACAGACTGACGTGCGCTGTTCACTACCTGATCGAGGACGAAACTGCAAATGTAAAGTGTTGCAAATCCGTATACCACCTTCTCCCAGTCCTTCAGAACGAAATAACTGGAGGTAATGATGATCATATCGCAGATCAGTATGACTCTTCCCAAGGTTATGTCCCGGTATTTGTTGATGATGGCGGCAATGACGTCCGTACCGCCGGTGCTTCCGTTGGCGCAGAACGCAACTCCGATACCGCCGCCACAGAACGATGCTCCGATGACGCATGCCATGAAAGGTTGGTCGCGAAGAAGGGAAACGCCTGATGCCAGTTGCTGGATAACGGACAGGAAGAAAGTCAGGGTGAATACTCCAAAAATAGTTTTAATACAGAACTTTAATCCCAATAACTTAAGCGCAAGCAACAATAAGAAAAAGTTAATGCCGAAATATGTATACTGTACCGGGAATCCCGTTGCCCAATATACAATAGATGCGATACCCGGCACTCCGCCCGTCGTAATGTCGTTGGGGAGTAGGAAAACGGTCCATCCGATGCCATAAAGTATCATACCTACGGCGATCATCACATAATCTTTGGCTTCCCGAAGGATAGTCTGTCTAGAGGGTTTTAAAATATCTGCTTTCATATAGGTGATTATAATAATCAGTAAAGTGCCGAACATGAACTTACGGATAACCTGACTTTTTCCCAGTCTGGCTATCCGTAAGTTTATATATTAATAAGGTATAATGGCTTATTCGGCAAAAGCATGTCTGTAACCTTGCACTTTGTTCCATCCGCCACGGGTGAAATCAGGAACTTCTACCGGAGCAGAACCGTTTTCGATGGAGAGTCTGGTCAGTTCGGCCATACAACACCATTCTGCGAGGTCGTAAACGTCCATGTCCAGTGGCAAACCATTGCGCAGACAGTATACCAGACGATAGTCCATGATATAATCCATACCGCCGTGTCCACCTACTTTCTTGGCAGTTTCTTCCAGTTCTTTGTGAATAGGATCTTTGTATTTAGCCATCAATGCTTTTTTTACATCTTCAGATACAGAACCGTGTGCGTTCAGCTTTTCGTGATTCGGCACATCATTAGAGTCTACTTGTGTAGGTCTCAGACAGTATTCCTCAATCGGATATTTGCTGGCATAGCCATCAGCTCCAACTACCTGGTACATACGGCTGTAAGGACGGGGAGTCATTACATTGTGCTGTATCAGCATTGTTTTGCCGTTCTCCGTACGGATGAGGGTTGTGGTCTGGTCTCCGTTCTGGAAGTCTTTTACTTCTTTTCCGGTAGACTTTTTAATGTATGCCGGACCGTTCACAGCTTTGGTGTCCATAGCTACGAGAGTTTTCATACGGTCGCCACGGTGAATATTGAGTACCTGGCAAGCCGGGCCCATACCATGAGTTGCATATACATCACCACGATGTTTCTGATTGTAGTCCATACGCCAGTTGTTCCAGTAATACGGCCAGAAGTCTTCCAGATTGTGTATATAAGCACCTTCTACGTGAAGTACCTCACCGAATACACCTTGTTGTGCCATATTGAGTGAAGTCAGTTCAAAGAAGTCATATACGCAGTTTTCCAGTTGCATACAGTGTTTGCGAGTCTTTTCAGAAGTGTTGATTAGCTTCCAGATTTCATCCAGTGTCATAGCGGCAGGTACTTCGATGGCTACATGTTTGCCATGTTCCATAGCGTATACACCCATGTCTGCATGGTGTTTCCAGTCTGTAGCTATGTATACCACGTCGATGTCGTCACGTTCGCAGAGCTTTTTCCATGCTTTCTCGTCTCCTGCGTAGGAAGCTGCTTTCGGCAGACCGGCTTTTTCCAGTATCTTTTGTGCACCTTCAACACGTTCGGGGAGAAGATCGCATAAAGCTACAATCTGAGTTCCCGGAATATGTGTCCAGCGTTCAACCGCACCGGGACCGCGCATTCCCAATCCGATAAAGCCTACACGGACTGTTTCAAGTTTAGGAGTAACGAGTTGGATTACGTCTTGCTGATTTGCCGGACGAGCCGGAGTTTCTACTTTAATCGGAGAGAATTTTGCTTTTGTCTTTTGAGCAAAACTGGTCTGGCAGGTCAACAATGCAAGACCGATGAGTGTGTTAAGTAGTAGTTTCTTCATCTTTCTTTTAATTTTTAATTGGGGGTTATTAATTGGTTTTTCATTTCGGTGTCAAAAATACTAATTAATTAATCAATCCAGTGTAATTATTGTAGATATTTTCATTGCCCGTCTATATTTTTGGTAGAAAAAGAGTCGCACTATTCGCTATGTTATAATGATATTTTCGGCATCGCCCGAACAGTGAGCGATGCCGTTTCTACATCTGTAATGTGTGTTAAGTTAAATTATTCTTATAATAGAATACGTTTTCCGTCAGCTTGTACGGCATATAATTTGGCATTCACCATCAATATAGATGAAGGAATCTCGAAAGTCGTGAAGGTAGAAAAATAAAGTAATTTTCCATTTTCATCATTCTCTCTGAGTTCAAAAGCCACAGCTTCATCTCCGTTTTGGATGGAGACCTTGCGTCCTGCCAGCTCTGCCGTGATAGCTTTGGTTATCTTCTGATTTTCTTTGAATTGAGTGTAATATCCGACATCTCCGACTGCCGAATAGCGGTAGTCATTCGGTGGAAACTCACTTTTCTTTCTGTCTTCAATGTATTGGAAAGCATGTTTCGGGGCAGGGAATTGTGCCATGTATTCTTTTGCTTCCCGAATCATCGCATCACTTACATAGTATTTGTATGTTCCATACTGTTCGATAGTCGTATTGACAGGTTCGAAGAATCCCCACATCTCGAAAAAGTCTGTCAGGTTCTGATTGGCGGCTTTACTTGCCATTTTGGCAAATTCAAGTTGCTTTTTCCCGGGATCTTCACCTTCGGTCATATTCACTTCACGCATCAGTTTGAAAAGTGTTTGCCAGAAATCTGTTTTATATTCGCATCGGTGATAGTAAATCCATAGTTGCCAGTTCATTCTCATATGCGTTTCTGTGTCTTCGTTCTGGTGGGTTGCGTCTCCCATATTATACCAAGCCTGCCCGTTGGCATAACGGGCGGTTGCAACGCTTCCTAACCCGTTACCACGCGATTTGTATTTTCCTAATTTATAGATAATGAAATTAGAGAACAGATTATTAGATGATTCGGTAGAACTGGCCCAGTTAATAGCTGCCTGATGAACATGGCCAATTTCATGAGCTGGTCCCCACGCGTTATCTTCCGCCGCCATTACATTATCTTCCAACAAGATATTGCCTAAGTAGGTATAGACAAATCCGATTTGATAGTCAGAAGCCCACATATAACTTCCTTCCGGTGAGATGGCAAATAAATGGTTGTTGACTTGTGATGGGCGTACATCGTCAATTCCCATTAATTCTTGTTGCCAGCCGACAATGTTATCCCATAGATGGATAGCTGAGAGGATGTTGTTGGGTACATATTCCAATAATTTGTTGCGGTGGAAATAGAACATGATCTTTTCACCGCGTATGCAGAAGTATTTGTGTGTTGATTTTTTCAATAATTCAGCGTATTTTTCGTCTGTCTTATGTTCTTTCAGGTCGAAGAAACCGTTCACTGTGCCACTTCCGAGTGGTATGTGAATTTTGATGGGTTTTGCTGTATTTGAAGTCAGTTCGGTGTTGTACATGACAAACAATTGTCCTTCTCCTTTCATAGTCAGTTTGTTGACTCCGGGATTTAGCATATAGACATCGCCTGAAGAAGCAGTTTGCTTGTATTCTGTTCCTGTTTCCCAAATACACTGCATTGAAATATTCTGTCCGTATGTGTCACCAACCAATACGATGATATCGTCTCCTGCCTTGACGGATATACCAGTCGGATTGTCGAGATCACTATATTTCTTAGTCATTAATTTATCCGCCCATTCAGCAATATTACTGTATGGTTCATAGCTGCGAATGCGAAATTCTTTTTCCCATTTGTCGTATGTATTGTCACGAACCGCTTCTGCTATTCTGACGAAATAGTCTGGCAGAGCTTGTATCTGTTCGTTGGTGACGTTGTTCTTTATTTCCGTACAAGTTATATCGGTGAATACGGTAAGAAGTTGTTTATCCAGTGTTTTATCCGTATTTGTTTTGTAAAATTCCATTTCATCACAGCTTACAAAATCACCCAGACCGCTTAATACTTCGAATTTGATTCCGGTCGCTTTTATGCCTTCTGAAAATGAAACTTTGGAAGGAGCATTCTGCTCTTTAAAGTCATATTCTCCCTGTAATGTATAATCTGATCGGTCAGGATTGGTTGTTGTATATACTTTGACCTTTCCGAAGTTTCCATTACCGGATCGTGTATAATAAATTAAGTAGTCTATTTCCGTATCTCCTTTAAAATAGTATTCCAGCGTGACAGGGAATTTGGCGGATTGTCCCCACGGAGTGTGGAAAGGGGCAGCTCCATCAGTTGAAAATTTGCCATCATATGTATTTTCAATATCCTGTCCCTCCTGATGCTCACTCGCTTTGCCTCCGGTTGGTGTAACCTTGATGTCACCCTCAACAATTACTTCGCCTTTGGCATATTGATTAACGGTGATAGTATAGGTAGCAGTAGTTGATGTTACTTTTATGTTGGCTGTTCTTTTGGTTTCGCCTGTATTTTCATTCACTGTAATTCTCAGGAAAGTTCCTTCTGCTGCTGTCTTTTGTTTTGAGCATTGTAGCCAGTTTGCTTCATAAGAGACACTCCATTGAGCTAACTCCATAGATGTGTTAATTGGAATCTGGACAGACGTACTTGATTTATCCAGATTTTGTATCAGATATTCTTCACTGATACTGAAGGAGCTATTTATAATCGATTTTTCGGTATCCTTGCATGCCAGTGAAACTGTGAATAGAGTAAAAAGGGCTAACAGGTTAGTAATGAATCTTTTTATTGTCATTTTTTTGCTGTATTAGTTTTTAAGATAGATGAGGTATAAAAGGGTGAATCAAAAGTCTGACTCACCCTTTGTCTCTCATTTATTATTCGGACAGTATGAACAGACTAAATTCGCTCCATACAAAGAAGGAACCACCGGTCCAGTTCCTTTCACATTCAAAGCGTAAGGTGTTGGCAGCATTGTCTATTGAAACGTCGGGAGAAACATAAACTCCTGCAGCACCTGACGGGAGACCATCTTCATCCCACGCAAAACGCTTGTAAAGTTGTAAATTGTTCTCATTCGTTCCTGTATATAAATTGAACCATGCCAAAGCGGCATTTCCGTTATTTGATCTGTTTGTATAGGTGAAACGGAATGTCTTAGTTGATACGGGCAATTTTACTTGAACATAATGCTTGTCGGCAATTGATACACTCCACGCGCTGTGGAAGTAGGTACCTATATCTCCATCCAATAAATTAGCTAAGGAACCTTCTGACGGTTCTATTGCATTACTGGAAAGCATGTCCGCTGTCAGACTGTATTTTTCAACAGATGCAACCAGTATAAATGGATTCGTGTCGAATTCGAAACCGTCTTTTCCATTAATTTCCAGAATCTTTATACCCACATTTCCGGAGGTCTTCGTAAACTTAGGGATATTAACTTGAACAGAAGATGTGTTTCCAGGCTCAAATGAGATGATATCCGAAACCAACGTTGCTCCTTCTAAGGTAGTAGTAGTTTCATCAATTGCTACTTTACAGGTGAAATTCCATTGGTTTTCGACTTGCAATCCTAAATCAAGAGCAATGGTGCCTCCACTTTGGGGCAGATATTTAGTCACGGTTCCTGAACTGGATTCAGTGACTGAAAGAGAGGGAGTAATAATCTCCGGTTTCAGAACTAATGTGTTTTTATCCGCCAGGATGGAATCGGATGTACTGGTCAGCATGATTGGAAGGACACACGTTTGTCCCTCTTCAAGAGTCTGCTCAAAGATTTCTATCTCGTTGGTATTCAACTGTAAATTGATGATCTTATAGGTTTCAGCAGAAGAATAATCGAGTTCTTCCATGTTGAACGAATAACAATTGGCAGGCATTGCCACATAGTCCAAACCTCTCTCGGAGATATACTTCTCAAAATTGACTGCATCCATTGCACCGATATGGGCAGAAGCTGTCAATGTGGGTTGACTTCCGGATTTAATGACCGTTATTGAATAGTTAGTAGCCTCTCCTGTTTTATAAAGATCTACGGCTTGCTCACCGGTGGTCTGCAGTGATAGTATTTTCTCATATTCCTGCGGATAGGTATCGTCATAATTGTCGCAGGAAGTATTCATCAGAATCATCCCGCACAAACACAATGCTATTGATATATGTTTCATATATATTCTATATTGTTATGAATGAATAAAAAATAATTAATATCCGGGTGCTTGTACCATTTGCGGATTTTTGTATACTTCGTTGTAGAATACCGGATTCAGGTACATGCGGTTTTCCCACACATAAGGTGCATCAACTGTAGTTCGTTTATTAAATTCTTCGAATGTGGGACTTTGAACTTCTGCATTCAATCCTTCCCGTTTGTTTGCTCCAAAGTACTTGGCTCCTTCTGCCCAACGGCGGACATCGAAGAAGCGGTGACCTTCGTTCCATAATTCAACAAAACGTTCATTGTGTACCCAGTCTTTTATTGTCATATTATTTGTGATATCAGCCAATGTTAATTTAGGGATTCCGGCACGTTCACGAACAGGATTTAGTGCATCAATGGCTTCCTGTGTATTTCCTAATGCTGCATGGCATTCTGCTACGTTTAGGTAGAGTTCGGCCAGGCGGAATAAGATAGTAGGTGCGCTTGTTCCGCTTGTAGAACCGCCGGCTGTATAGAATTCAGTTACCGGATCAACAAACTTTTGTGTCAGGAACCCTGTGACACTATGGTCACGATTAAATAGAGACGGATTGTAACCGTGCATTTCCGAATTCCTCATTTCCAGTTTCAGAGGAGAACCGGCCGCAAATTTAGTTCCGTAGTCACCACCGTCAAAAGCCATCCATGCATAGAAACGAGGTTCACGACCCACATTCAATTTGATAATGTCTTCCCGTGAAGAGATACCTGCTGACTCAAACCATTCAGAGGAAGGAGTAAAGTCAAGGTCTTTTTCAGGTAGTTTCCCGTTAGCTGTATAGAAATGTTCGAACGTATATAATGTAGGAGATACACCACTATAACCAGCATGCCATGTTCCATCCGATTTCTTCAGAATACGAAGCGGATAACGGGAATAAAAATCAAACTGGTTGGATAATCCCCAGATAATTTCTTTGTTTCCTTCAGATTCACGTGTACTTACGGCATAGCGCATCTTCATTACGTTTTTCAGGAATTCTTTATTATCTTCCACGTCTGCTACTCCGGGAACAAAAGGTAAGTTCAGGGATTGTCGGGAGTAATATTCGTCGTCATCGTAAAGTTCACGGTCACCGGAAGTTGTAGCTAATGTAAGTGCTTCCTGACATGCGGCCAGTGCTCTTTCCCATTTGCTCTTGTCATAAGTATTGCTTACCAAAGCTTTACCGTAACCCGGAGTCTCGAAATTCTCATTCTGCCAGTTAGGGTAGGGGAAACTTCCGTTCCATAAAGGAGATGCGGCATAAAGTAACAAACGTGCTTTTACAGCTTTAGCTATAGTAGATGTAGCGCGACCCCATTCATTGGTAACGGTGCGGTTGGCAGGAAGTACTTTGGCGGCTTCATCCAGCTGGTTCGCAATCCAGTCTACACAATAGTCAAAGTGAAAACGTCCATTATACTCTGACGTTGGGGTATCCATCGGAATGTACGAGTCTGTAATTGGGATGGGACCATATCTTCTTAAAGTAGCGAAGTGGTAATAAGCTACCAGGAATTGGCATTCGGCTCTCCATTGTTCCTTTTCTGCATCAGATGCAATGTCGCTTCCCGCATTTTCCAACTTTTGTAAAAACAGATAACATTGTCCTATATATTGGTAAGTAGTTCCCCATAGCCAGTCTTGGTTAGTGGATGATGCAGTGTTAAATGCATAGGCGCCCCAATAACCGTCTGTGTTCCATGAATAAGGTAATACATATTCGTCTGTCGTAGAGTTTATTTCCCCCAGATAGGCACTGGGTAAGTCTGTACTGACACCTCCATAACAGGAATAAAGAAATCCTAAAGCTCGGGTGGGGCTTGACATTGCGTCATCGATATTGGGTTGTTCGGGTGGAACGACGTCTAGATAATCACATGAGGTTAAGCCCAATGCAGTGATAATAACTGCTATACTTATATTTTGAAAGATGCGTGTTAGTTTCATATTTTTTCTCATAATAAATTAGAACTGAAGTTGAATTCCGACATTGACAGTTTTTTGCATAGGATAACTGTTCCAAGAAGACAGTTCAGGATCCCAAAGGTCAAACGGACTAAAGGTGAATAGATTGGCTGCGCTGACGAAAATACGTCCGTAAGGTATCTTATATCCTACTTCTACATTCTTCAATCGGAGGAAAGAACCATTTCTCAACCAGTAACTACTGTTCACTGTATTGTTGGCAACGTCTGTTGCAAGTAGTCCCAAACGAGGATATTTGGCATCCCAATTCTGTTTTTCTTCCGACCAGTAATTATCGGCTATATATTTTAATACATTTCTGTTACCGACGGCTATTCCTTCTTGGAAAGGGTCAATACCGTTTGTCATGATAGAACGCAGAGCAGAGCCACTGAAGAAGACACCAAAATCAAACTTTTTGTAGTTGACAGTTCCGCCAAATCCGTATTGTAAGCGTGGAGTACTTCCATATTTGGAGATCATCGTCTGGTCATCCGAATCAATGATACCATCACCGTTAAGGTCACGATATTTAATATCTCCGACCTTGGGTGTAGAACCCAAATTCTGGGCAGGGCTGTTATCTATTTCTTCTTGTGACTTGAATAAGCCTTCTGCTATGTAGCCGGTAATGCGTGAATAAGGTTTTCCGGTTTCTGACTTCCATATAGTCGGATATTCCGGTTCATCCACATAGACCATTTTATTTTTGTTGTAGGTGAAGTTTGCCTGTAGACTGACAGACAAATCTTTGGAGAAGTTATTGGCATAATTAATACTGAATTCCACTCCTTTATTATCCATTTTACCAATATTACTCCAAGGTTTGGCAATATGATAAGCCAGCGATTGTGGCCATGCTTCACGGTTCATGAAGATGTCATAACGCTTGTCGTAGAAATAATCGAAGGTAAATGTCCAGTTTCGGAACAATGTAAAATCAATACCGATATCGAGCTTCTTTACTTTTTCCCATCCCAAACCGGACATGGCGTAGTATGCCATCTGAGGACCTCCTAATTGGTAGTCCATATTTTGTCCGGAAGTCCATTTCAGATAAGACAGGTCGTTGTTTGTAATCTTGTCTATATACAGGTAATAACTTCCGCCGGCTGTTGCCAGATCGTCGCTACCTACAAGACCGTAGGAACCTCTGATTTTGAGATTGTCCACTACATTTTTCATTGGTTCGAAGAAAGCTTCATTGCTTATCACCCATCCTAAAGACACGGCAGGGAAGAATCCGAAACGGTCTTCTTTGGCCAGACGTTCGGTCCCGTTGTAACCGAAGTTAAACTCAAATAGATAGCGTTGTCCGTAATCATAAGTAAGACGTCCGGAAAGGCCTTGATTACGGTTGGGTAACACATCGCTTCTGTATTCGCGTTGTTTGTAGAGTAACATGGCACCTACATTATGCAGACCGAATTGACGGGCATAGTTTAGGTTGAACTGTAATTCAAATGTTTGGTCGGATGACTTTCCGATAGCCGACTGACTGATATAATCGCTGCCATTCGAATTTAGCAGTTCCAATTCATAATTCGTATTTTCCAGGTCGGTTTCATCGTAGCTTCCGCTTTTTATGCGATAATAATAAGGAGCAATGCTACGATCAAAGTAAGAACTTGACCAGGTTTTGAAATTTACAAAAGCATTAATTTTAAGCCCTTTAGTGATAAAATCCAAATCCTGATCTATCTTGATAACTGTGTTAAGTGTATTTTCGTTCGTTTCGGCAAATGATGTCATCATCCTGGCATAGGGGTTCGTGTATAAGGTACTTCCTGAGATGATGTTGTTGCCGTACATGATACGCCCGTCTTGACTTGGATAAGTAACCGGAAATTCTATGGGGGTAGTAGTCAGAATCTGTTTGAACAAATCCTCGCTTGATACATTCGGGCTTTTTTTCTGACGGATCTGAGCGTTCATATTCATTTTGATTGTTGTCGTCGGCGTCAGTTTATAAGCAATATTATTCTGGAAGGTATAGTTCATTATATTAATATTGTTGTTCCATGAATATGCTTTCCCTGTGTTCAGCAAGCCTGAATCATGGCTGACATCCAAACTCATGTAATATTTAACTTTAGAACCACCACCGGAAATGTTGACGTTGGCACGTTGGCGCATACTCATGTTTTTGAACAATACGTCTTGCCAGTTTACATCGGGGTATAGGTATGGGTTGACTCCGGATGCCGTACGTTCCATGTCTGTAGCACTGTATTTGGGTGTAGCGGAAGAGTTTCTGGCTAATGAAGCTTTATTATACATATCCATATAAGTAGCTCCGTCCACAAATTCCGGGAACTTGTCTAAGTAGTTGAAAGAATTTTCTGCTGTAACGTTGATGGATGTTTTACTATTGTATTCTCCGCCTTTAGTTGTGACGATCATTACACCGTTAGCTCCGCGTGAACCATAGATAGCGGTGGCAGATGCATCTTTAAGGATAGAGAAACTTTCAATATTCTCGGCCGGCACATAATTAAGGTCACCGGATGATATTTCTACATCATCCAGTAAAATCAGAGGAGTTGCTCGTCCACCGAAAGTACCGATACCGCGAATGTAAAATTCGGCACCGGAGCCAGGCTCTCCGGAATTTGTTTTTGCGATGACACCCGCCAACTTTCCGGCAAATGAATTGGATAAAGTAGATGACGGCAGCTTGAGGCTGGCACCTTTTATACTTGTGATAGCTCCTGTTACGCTGACCTTCTTTTGGGTACCGGAACCGACTACGACAACTTCATTCAAGGTATGATCGTCTCCTTCCAGTACAATTTTGATATTCCCTAGATCTTCTACAGGAACTTCGCGAGTTTTATATCCGATGTAAGTTACGACAAGGATCGTCTTATTGTCGGGTATGGAAAGACTAAAATTACCATCAATATCCGAGATTGTACCGGTGTTCTTGTCACCTTTAATCGTGATGTTAGCTCCAATGATGGGGCTATCGTCCACTGCGTCTATAATAGTACCGGTTACAGTACGTTTTTTCTTTTGTTGGGTGTTATTCGTTTTTTGTACGTTAAGAATAACCTCTTTGTTTTTTACGATATAGCTAATACCGCTGTCTTTGAAAACTTCATCCAGAATCTCGTCAATAGGACCATTACAATTAATGTCTTTCCGTTGTTTGTCTTCGAGATCTGCTGCATTGTAGAAGAACGTGTAGTCGCTGTTTTTTTCTATAAGCTGGATAGCTTGCATAATAGTGATTGATTGCCCCTTGATAGATATGTGTCCTTGAGCTCCAAGAGCGGACAAGGGGTAAAAGAGCAAAACGAGTGCGATATGCTTCAGATATCGCCTCCGGTAACAACTGTGATTTTTTTTCATGATTTAACTTGTTGTGAGGTTAAATATTGGGTTAATTATTAGAAATATGGTTAATTATATATTACTATTTTTCTATTCTGTTTTTTGTATGTAAGGTTAAGGCTGAAACAGAGTTTATCTATCACGTCATCCAATGTTTCATCATAACGGATGCTGCCTGTGAATGAAGGCTGTTTAGTAAACTTTCCTTCTAGAATTATATTTGATTGGTATATTTGATTTATAATCGAAATGAGCTGGGATAATGGGGTTTCTTTGAAGTTGTATCTTCCGTCCTTCCAATTGATATCCATAACATTCTCAACTAATGTTTGTGCATTGTTTGGATTATACATTACCTTTTGCGATGGAGACATGATAATTTTCTCTCCTGTAGATTCTACATTGAATTCAATTTTACCATGAAACAGCGTGATTTCATTTTTTTCAGCATTAGTTTGCTTGATTTGGAAACAGGTTCCCTTTACTTCTATAAAAGCTTTATTAATATGTACTTGGAAGAAACTGCCTTCATGTTTATATACCTCAAAAAATGAGTTGCCTTCTAACCATACTTCTCTTTTTTTGTTGAAGGCTTTTGTGTATTTAATGGAACTACCTGATTCCATCCATACTTTTGTACTATCCGGTAAAACGTGCATTTGGTTTTGTTGTGCTATCACCTTTATAAATTCGTCGTTAATATTATCTCTGATTGAATTCATCCAAAATCCTCCTATTGTTAGTAAAAGAGCAAGTGAAGCTACGGCAAAATGCCATCTTAGTTCTGTTAGAACTTTGTTTCTTTTCCTATCTACACATCTTGCTTTTACTTTTTCCCAGATCTGTTCTTTTATTTTAAAATCTATAGCTTTATTTTCTGATTCATTCCATTGTATTTTAAGTTCTCTATCCACTGATTCCAGGTCAGCATAGCTCCTTCGCTGCTTTTTAGTCAGCTGTCCTGCCAGCAAACCTTTAATCAAACTCATCTTTGTATCTTTATCCATCCTATCTTACTTTGTTATTATTCTATTTATTATTACTCGTATATTATAAATACACTTGAGTTAAGTCTATCCCCACATCCCTTCGATAAAAAAAATAGCAAAATTATTATTAAAACCACAACATCTTAATAATCAATATACTACCACCCAATTAAAAAGAAGTTTTTTTTTCGAAAAGTCATTTTTTTATCTTAGTTCTAACAGAACTTAGTTGAAATTAATAATTAGAATAGATTTTGAAGACATTATTAAAGGAAAAAAGGTAACTTTATTATAAATAAAAATCAAAAAAAATGTTGCGGTTAATAGTTATTTCTTTATTTTTGTAACACAATTGAAAAGAGATGGAGGAGACAATAATTCTGGAAAAGGTAAAAGCGGGAGATGCGGCTGCATTTTCTTTGCTGTATGACCTTTATTGGCTGAAGGTTTATAACTTTGCACGACTTTATATCACTTCATCTTCCGTGATTTCAGAAGTAGTTCAGGATGTTTTTGTGAAAGTTTGGGAGTCCAAAGAGTTTCTTGATATTACCAAGAATTTTGATGGGTTGCTTTTTATGATTACCCGTAATATTATATTCAATTATTCGCGTAGACATTTTAACGAGCTGAATTTTAAAATGACAGTTCTGAAAGGACTTGAAAATTCTTATGATATAGAAGAGGAATTGGATGCTGCTGATTTGAAGAACTATATTGATAAATTGATTTCGCAACTTCCGGCCAGACGACAGCAGATCTTTAGAATGAGCCGCGAAGAGCATCTATCTAATCGGGAAATCGCGGAACGTTGTGCAGTCAGTGAAAAAGCAATAGAACGGCAGATAACATTAGCATTGAAGTTCATCAAAGAGAACCTTCCTTTATTTGTCGTATTTATGGGATAAAGGCTCAAACGTATTCATACCCATGCTTGAGTCTGAATACGTTTAATTGGCTATATGGTGTTTCTTATTTTTTCAGTTTAAAGAAAGGATTCTTGCTAATCTTGACATCCGAAGGTTTCATCTTTTCAATTGTAACAATACGTCCTAATACATCCCCTTCAATCTTATTGTTTGAAATAACTACAGATTTACATGCTTCCAGCGTAATACCTTCTTTGCGATAGTGATAAGGCTGGTAAGTCGTATCACGTATGAGTGTATTGGAGGAGAAGGTGAGCCCGTTTACCGAACGTGCGAAGAGTATCGGATAATCAAATAGGTGGAAGGTATTATCCATAATGCGGATATTGCGATGATAGGGGTACTTCTGTTCCGGTGTCGGTATTTCCGGGTCAATGCTAATCACAGCTTCACAGAATTGATAAATTGAAGAATTGCAAGGGTAACGGAAATCATTGTTGCGTATCAGCACATCTTTGACAGCTCCTGATTCATACCATGCGTTTGCGTCTCCGGCAATCAGAATGGCAGAGCCGCTGGATTCGAATACATTGTTCTCAATAATAACCTTGCCGGGAGTAGATACAAGCAGACCACGTGCCCGGCAACTTCCGAAATGGCAGTTGCGTATTTCTGCATCAGGTGTGCAGGTCAGATTCTCTATTACATATCCGGCTTCCACTCCGGCTGGAAGTGGTACTGATAATTCGATGATAAATTCAGCTTTATTCAGTGCTTCAAATTTATTCATTTTACCGGTAGCTACGGTACGCATGGTTTTATGCTCTATAAATCCGATTGTTTCGTCTGGGCGTCCCCATTCCATCCCTTCACTCATGTCTTGCATGAACTTGCATTTGATACGGGTAGGAGAAAGAACTTCCATAATACGGGAACATGTTCCATGGATGTTAATAGGGTCATCCATCAATCCTGCCCAACTACAGTTCTCAATCTTGAGTAATCCGCTGCATCCCATGAAGTGGAAACCGTCGTCATGTCCGCTCAGCACACGTTTCTTGGAAGTGTTAGGGATGATATGTACATCATTGAAAGAGATATTCTTGCTATATTGTGACAGAATTCCCAGTCCGCAGGTATGGAATAGCTTTACGTTCTCTAGCTTTGTATCCATACTGTGGTAAATGAAGATACCGGCGTGATCTCTGGTGCTGTGTCGTAACACAAGGACCGTACCCGGCGCAGGGAAGAATTTAT
>ERZ791887.1438-NODE-1438-length-16158-cov-5.073837_pt1 | contig 16158 bp, 19 predicted proteins | sample MGYA00510157_ERZ791887 | MGnify/ENA primary metagenome ERZ791887 (study PRJEB30046, sample SAMN00792112) | human gut metagenome | study: EMG produced TPA metagenomics assembly of the A metagenome-wide association study of gut microbiota in type 2... | reverse complement strand
AAGTTGAACTTTTTCCGGCGCACCCGCATAGCGGGTGGTAGTCTTTCTATGAATCGAAAACGGCTGCACCCAATTTCAGTGTGCAGCCGTTTTATATTTTCCGTGGCGCCATGCGCAGTTGTTGATTTTCCTATTTACAGCAGGTTTGTCATGCTCTTCATACTGATGCCCAGGGTGGACATATTATGCAGCAGCGCCGAGGTTGTCGGCGGGAGAATCCCCACCAGGCCAAGGCCAATCAGGCCGCAGTTGAAGCCGATGATAAAGCGGTAATTCCGGTGAATCCGCTCCATCAGGGCAACACTCAGCTGCCGCAGGGTAATCAGCGCCCTCAGATCCTCCGAGGACACGGTGATGTCCGCAATCTCTTGGGCAATGGCCGCCCCGGTAGAAATGGCAATGCCCACATCCGCTTCTGACAAAGCAGGAGAATCATTCACGCCATCGCCAACCATGATAACCGTGTGTCCCTCTGCCCGCGCCTGACGGACAAAGGCGGCCTTGTCCTCCGGCAGCACCTCGGCATAGAACTTGTCCACACCCACGGCCTGCGCCACGGCCTGGGCGGTTCTGCGATTGTCGCCGGTCATCATCACCACATTGGCAATACCGCAGTCGTGGAGCGCCCGGATGGCAGCGGATGCTTCTTCCCGCAGGGGGTCAGCGATGCACAGCACAGCAGCAAGCTCCCCGCCGATGCACAGGTACAGGTGGGAATACTGCGGATCGAGGCTGTCAAACAGTTCCTGCTCCCCTTCTGGAATCACGCAGTGCTCGTCTTCAAACACAAAGTGCGCGCTGCCGATGATAACCTTTTTTCCTTCCACCATGCTGGAAATGCCATGCGCCACAATGTACTGCACCTGGGAATGGTACTCCTGGTGGTCAAGCCCCCGCACCTTTGCCTCCTCCACCACGGCGTTGGCGATGGAATGGGGATAGTGCTCCTCCAGGCAGGCTGCCAGACGGAGCATTTCCGATGCGGAATGCCCACCGAAGGGAACAATTTGAGCCACCTGGGGGGTTGCGTGGGTCAGGGTGCCGGTCTTATCAAAGACGATGGTATCAGCCTTCGCCATGTTTTCCATAAACCGCCCGCCCTTGACGGAGATATGATACTGGGCACTCTCCCGCATGGCGCTGAGCACCGCAATGGGCATTGCCAGCTTCAGCGCACAGGAGAAGTCCACCATCAGCACAGCCAGGGTCTTGGTCACATTCCGGGTAATCAGATAAGTCAGTGCCGTGCCGCCCAGGGTGTAGGGCACCAGCTTGTCCGCCAGATGAGAGGCGCTGGCCTCAGCAGAGGACTTGAGCTTTTCGGAGTCCTCAATCATCTTCACAATCCGGTCATACCGCCCGCTGCCCAGGGCTTTTTCCACCTGAATGACGCAGGTGCCCTCCTCGGCCACCGTGCCGGCATAAACGAAGCTTCCCGGCTTCTTGGGCACGGGCTGGGATTCGCCGGTCATGGATGCCTGGTTGACCATGGCCTCGCCGGAGACCACCTTGCCATCCAAGGGAATCAGGCTGCCGGTACGGACGATGATTTTGTCGCCCACCTGCACCTGTCCCACCGGGGTCAGCACCTCGGCCTCCCCGGCTTGCAGCCACACGTTTTCCACTTGCAGGGACATGGCACCCGCCAGATCGGCAACGGACTTTTTATGCGTCCACTCCTCCAGGATTTCACCCAGCCGGAGCATAAACATCACGGAACCGGCGGTATTGAAGTCGCCCCGCACAACGGAAACCGTCACAGCGGTAGCATCCAGCACCGCCACCGTCAGCTTGCGGTGGAACAGAGCGGACAAACCTTCCCTGATATACTTCCAGGATTTGACCACGGCAATGACAGCTGTTACGGGCATGGGAAGGAAGGTTTTGACAAGTGCCCGGCGGCAGACTGTCATGACCAGCTTCTCCTCAAATTCCCGGTTCAGCGCCCGGGAGGTGTGCTCCGGCACCAGATTCATTTCCTCCGCCACAGGAAAGGAGAACCGCGCCAGTGCAGAAATAACTGTCCCACGATTCCCCTTGTAACGGATGATGGCATCCTGGGTGCGGTCATAAACCGCCGCCTCCGAGACACCCTCTACATTCTTCAAATAATATTCCAGAACATCTGCCTGACGCAGATTCATGCGGCCACAAAACAGATGCACCCGCATCCGGCCACTGGATTCATGTAAAATACTGCATTTCATGTTGCGTTCTCCAGGATAATGCCATTGCGAGGCAGCCGCAAAGGGGTGCGCTCGCAATGGCAGCATTTTCTTATTCCGCCGTCACCGCAGGGGTTTCTTCCCCAGCGGGAGCCTGCTCGTCAGCAGCGTCCTCAATGATTGCCTCTGCTTCCTTCTGGGCACGGCCTTCATTGATATCCTGGGCATCCGCATAAACATCCTGGGCACTCTCCTGGACGGCGTTGATGGTTTTCATCACGCTGTCCTTTGCCCGCAGCACAGCAGCTGTGGTGTGGGCGTACACCTTCCGGGCATCCTTGCTGCCAAGAATTTTCAGGCCGGCAGTGCCAAACAGAACACCTGCGGCAAACATACCAAATCTCTTTATCATAACGATACCTCCAATGATTTTTTGTATCAGTTAGCTTGCGCAAACCTACGCTGTCATATTAGCACCTACTAATTCAAAAATCAACAGGCATTTCACAAAATTTAAAATTCTTGTCGAAACTGCTTCTCCGGCGGAATACTCTACCCCATGGTTTTTATCTGATTTTCACGCGCCGGAAGTGTCCCCGAAAAAAAGCGCTTGACAATTGCAGCTTCATCGTGTATGATGTCGATGGTTAGCAAACGCTAACCAACTCAAAAGCTTCAGGTTAGCAGATGCTAATCAGCGAAAGGAGCATCTTTATGAATCTGTTTGATATTTTGTGCATTGCTCCCAAGCTGGCCATTCTGCTCCTGCTGCTGATGCTTCTTTTCCGGGTGAAAAAATATTTGAAACAGCTGATTTTAAAGCAGGCGGGAAGTGACGATTATGTCTGAGGAATACCTGATTCGCAACTGTGCCCCCACTCTTGCCGGAATCAAAACAGGGAGCCTGTTCACCTGCCCCTATTCCTGCAAGGCAGAGGTGATATCGTCACTGCGCAGGCTGAACCAAAAGCTCTTATCAAAAGGGCTGCGGGTACTGCCGCTGCGCTTTTCCGAAAATCGGGCACTGATTTATTTATATCGGCCAAAGAGGTTAGCATCGGATTTGCATCAGGCTGAGTCCGTCAGAATTCTGCAATCCCTTGGCTACGGCTGTGCCGGAAGTGAGCAGTGCCTTGTCCACCTTTCCCGCAAGCTGCGGGCGCAGGAGGATTTCCCCCACGAAATCGGGTTGTTTCTGGGCTATCCCCCCGGAGATGTATGCGGTTTCATGGAGGGCAGAGCCTGCAAATGCATCGGCTGCTGGAAAGTCTATACCGATGAAGCCGGGGCGAAGCACAAGTTTGACCAGTACAAAAAATGCACCAGGATTTACCGTGCAGCCTGGGCAAAGGGAACCGATATTGAGCGGCTTGCAGTAGCCGATTGATATAGCATATCATTAGAAAGGTTGTTGAATCGTATGAATAAGATTGCTGTTTGTTATTGGAGCGGAACCGGAAATACCGAAGCGATGGCGCAGGCCGTTGCCGAAGGCGCAAAGAACGCTGGCTGTGAGGTAAGCCTGTTCCCCGCCGTAGAATTTTCCGCCGACCGCGTTGCGGATTTCGATGCTATCGCGTTCGGCTGCCCCGCCATGGGTGCCGAGGAGTTGGAGGAAAACGAATTTGACCCCATGTTCCAGGAGTGCCGCCCCAAGCTGGCCGGCAAAAAGATTGGCCTGTTCGGCTCCTATGGCTGGGGTGACGGCGAATGGATGCGCAGCTGGGAAGAAACCTGCCGCAGCGACGGTGCAGACCTGGTAAGCGAAGGCGTTACTTGCCTGGAAACGCCTGACGACGATGCATTAAACGCCTGCCGCGAGCTGGGCGCTTCTCTGGCCTGACTTTCACAATCATTTACCTCCTAAAATAGATTTTTGTCCAAGCCAAGGCGGGCAGTGCTGCAAGTCAGTGCTGCCCGTTTTGGCTTTTCAGTGACGCTATTCGCGCCAGGACGTGCCATGTCCGTATCCAAAACGGTTTCAGAGTGGTATCGAACCGGGCGGGTTAGGGCACTGACGAATTGGTACAAAGTTGGTAGCGTCATTGGAAAGCGGTACTGCCGCTAACTTATTTCCGTCAAACTGTCAGCCTATACAATGCAGGCACAGTTCAATTTTCGCTTTTTGACGAAATTCGGATTTTCTCAAAAAAGGACTTGACAAATTAGTGTGTGCTAACTATAATGCAAGGCAGTTAGAGAAAGCTAACCAAATATTTCAGCATATGGATAGCATATGCTAACCATCATCCCACAGGAGGAAGAAAGATGATACCTCTGAACTATGCAGATATCGGAACGCCCCAGATTGTCAAAAAAATCGGCGGTGCTCCCGATGTGAAAAAGCACCTGGAGGATCTCGGCTTCAGTGTTGGCGGAGAGGTCAGCATTGTTAGCTTGCTTGGCGGCAACGTGATTGTCAAGGTGAAGGAATCCCGCATTGCAATCAGCAATGAGCTGGCAAGAAAAATCATGGTTTAACCAAACAAAAGGAGGATATGTTACATGAAAACACTCAGAGATGTGAAAGTCGGCGACACCGTTACAGTGGTGAAGCTCCACGGCGAGGGCGCTGTCAAGCGCAGAATCATGGACATGGGCATTACCAAAGGCACAAGCGTCTATGTGCGTAAGGTTGCCCCCCTGGGAGACCCCATCGAAGTGACCGTGCGCAACTACGAATTGTCCCTGCGGAAAGCAGACTCTGAAATGATTGAGGTTCAGTAAGCGGCCTCTCTTTTTTTCAAATTAAGTTAGCAGCCACTAATTATTGTAATCGCGGAAAGGAAGAGTATCATGGATTTACGAATCGCCCTTGCGGGCAACCCGAACAGCGGTAAAACCACCCTGTTCAACGCCCTGACCGGCTCCAATCAGTTCGTTGGCAACTGGCCCGGTGTTACCGTGGAAAAGAAAGAGGGCAAGCTGAAAAAGCACGATGGTGTTATCATCACCGACCTGCCCGGCATCTATTCCCTGTCCCCCTACACCCTGGAGGAAGTCGTCGCCAGAAATTATCTGATTGGCGAGCGCCCCGATGCCATCCTGAACATCATCGACGGTACCAATCTGGAGCGCAACCTGTACCTGACCACTCAGCTGACCGAGCTGGGCATCCCCGTGGTCATCGCCGTGAACATGATGGATATTGTGCGGAAAAACGGCGATAAGATTGACACCAACCAGCTGGCAAAGCAGCTGGGCTGCAAGGTCATGGAAATCTCCGCACTGAAGGGCACCGGTGTCATGGAAGCCGCAGAAGCCGCCATTGATGCCGCCAAGAACGTCAAAACCATTCCCATGCACACCTTCTCCGGTCCCGTGGAGCACGCCATTGCCCATATTGAGGAGGCTGTGCTGCACAATATGCCCGAGGAGCAGCAAAGATGGTACGCCATCAAGGTCTTTGAGCGGGACGACAAGGTGCTGGCTCAACTGAATATCCCCGCCACCACCCGCCACCACATTGAAGAGGACATCAAGGCAGCGGAAACCGAACTGGATGACGATGCCGAATCCATCATCACCAACGAGCGCTATGTTTACATCGCCGAGGTGATCAAGTCCTGCTACAAGAAAAAGAAGGCTGGCAGCCTCTCCACCTCCGACAAGATTGATAAGGTTGTCACCAACCGCTGGCTGGGTCTTCCCATCTTCGCGCTGATTATGTTCGCCGTGTACTGGGTTGCCATGATTGGCGTGGGTGCTCCCGCCACCGACTTCACCAACGACTGCATCTTCGGTGACGGCTTCCACCTGTTTAACGACGGCGGCTACGGTGAGCTTTCCGAGCGGTATGCCGATGCTTCTGCCATTGTGGATGGCTATGATGCCTATGTGGAAGAAAACGGCGCTGCCCCCGAGGGTGACTTCACCTACACTGTGGAAGACGAGGAGACTTTGGAAGTTTCCGAGGAAACCGCTTCCCTGGAAGATTATGAAGAAGCAAAGGCCACGCTTGACGAGATTGGCGAAGAACCCGACCCCGCTGACTACGGCATCTGGGTTCCCGGTATCCCCGCACTGGTGGAAGCCGGTTTGGACGCTGTGAATGCTGCTGACTGGCTCAAGGGTCTGGTGCTGGACGGCATTGTTGCCGGTGTTGGCGCTGTGCTTGGCTTCGTTCCCCAGATGCTGGTTCTGTTCCTGATGCTGGCTTTCCTGGAGGCCTGCGGCTATATGGCGCGTATTGCTTTCGTGCTCGACCGTATTTTCCGCAAGTTTGGCCTGTCCGGTAAATCCTTCATCCCCATGCTGGTTGGTGTTGGCTGCGGCGTGCCCGGTATCATGGCAAGCCGTACCATTGAAAACGAGCGTGACCGCCGGATGACCATCATGACCACTACCTTCATCCCCTGCGGTGCAAAGGTTCCCTTCATTGCCATGATTGCCGGTGCAATCTTCGGCGGCTCTGCCTGGGTTGCAACCTCTGCTTACTTCATTGGCATGGCTGCCATCATCATCTCCGGCATCATGCTGAAGAAGACCAAGATGTTCTCCGGTGACCCCGCTCCCTTCGTCATGGAGCTGCCCGCCTACCACTGGCCCACCGTGGGCAATGTCCTGCGTTCCATGTGGGAGCGCGGCTGGTCCTTCATCAAGAAGGCCGGCACCATCATCCTGCTGTCTACCATCATTGTTTGGTTCACCAGCTACTTTGGATTCACCGATGACGGCTTCCGTATGCTGGCTGAGGATGAGCTGGATTTGTCCATCCTGGCAAGAATCGGCAACCTGATTGCCTGGATCTTCATTCCCCTGGGCTGGGGCAACTGGCAGGCTGCCGTGGCTTCCATCACCGGCCTGGTGGCAAAGGAAAATATCGTTGGCACCATGGGCATCCTGTATGGCGGCGGCGACCTGACCGTCTGGCAGACACTGGCGCAGGCATTCACCCCCATCACCGGTTATTCCTTCCTGGTGTTCAACCTGCTGTGCGCTCCCTGCTTCGCAGCCATCGGTGCCATCAAGCGGGAAATGAACAACGCAAAGTGGACCTGGTTTGCAATTGGCTATCAGTGCGGCTTTGCCTATGTGGTTGCCCTGATGATTAACCAGTTCGGCGGCCTGTTCACCGGTAACGTCAATGTAATTGGTCTGATTGCCGCCGTGGTTGCGCTGGGTGTTATCATCTATATGCTGTTCTTCAAGAAGTACAAGGAAGCAACCAAGCTGTCCACTGTCGCTTAATCCGAGAAAGGGGTCATCGCAATGTTTGCGTGGTTTGCTGCAAATTGGGGAACGATTCTGGTGTCCCTGATTCTGTGCGGAATTGTCGCTTTGATTATCGTGCAGCTGCGAAAGGATAAGAAGCAAGGGAAATCATCCTGCGGCGGAAACTGTGCCCATTGCGGAGCGTGCGGCTCCTGCCATAAGGACTGAATGTGGGGAAGGAGGTGCAGGAAATGCATCTCCTTCCTTTTTTTGAAAGGATTCTATGGAAGAAAAAATCGAACTAACCGCCTCCAACATCCGCTTTCTGCTAACCGTCAAGCGAATGCTGGACGGAGGCGAACAGCCCAAGGGCTTCCGCCTGGCCGAAGCCTTACAATGTACAAGACCCAGCGTCCACAAAATGACGAAATATCTGGATGCAAAAGAGCTCCTCCGGTATGAAAACCATAGTGTTCCAACCCTTACCCCGGAGGGAGCACGCGTTGCAGCACAATATAGCGCTTATTACTATGCCATTGCGGACAGCCTGCCCCAGGAGCTGGTTGACGACCGGGTTGTGAGCAAAGCAATCTGCGCCCTTCTGGCCGAGCTGTCCGAATCAGAACTGGCCTCCGCTCTTCATTCTGCCAGTGCATAACGTGCCACCGGGCTCATCACCGTCATTTGGAAAGGAGATGAAGCATGATGATTCAAACAACCGTTAAGGTTTCCGGCATGGCCTGCTCCATGTGTGAGGCACATATCAACGATGCAATCCGAGCTGCTTTTCCGGTGGAAAAGGTGTCCGCCTCCCACTCGAAGGGAGAGGCCACGATTGTGTCCAAAGAGCCGCTGAACGCAGCAGCACTGCAAAAGGTTATCAATGACACCGGCTACACTGCCGGGGATATTACCACCGTCCCCTACGAAAAGAAGGGTCTGTTTTCCTTCCTGAAAAAGAAATAATCGGGCGTAATATCCGGGGAGCAGTCAAATCTGGCTGCTCCCATCTTTTTATTCCGTTAGTCCAACCCGTGTTGGAATTTCCAGATTTTCTGCCATTTCATCGTTTTCGGATAACGCATACAAGATGCAGGAATTATAAAATCTTGCAAAACATTTCTGTATTCATGGAATGTCAAAATGAATGTGAAATCAAAATTAAAATTTGGAATATTCTTCCCTTTTCAAATCCTTCCTTTGTTGGTATAATAGAAAAAAATACCGCTCCACTGTCAGGAAAGGTAGGATTCCATATGAACATACACAAGGGAAAATCCAGAGTGCGGATTCAGTCGTTCAGTATCTGGAGTCTGGTTATCGCCTGCATCATGGCTGCCCTGTTTTTGCTGCTGTCCCTTTTGGGAATGCGGGATTTTAATCTGTTGGAAAACTCTACAAAGCAGTATATCCTCTGCTCCAATGCAGCCAGGCAGCTACAGGAAGGCTCCGATACGCTCACAAGCCAGGTGCGGCTGTACGCCATGACGCAGGATGCTTCTTTCCTGGATGGTTATTTTCAGGAGGCGCTCGAAACCCGCAGCCGTGAAAATGCCATCTCTACCCTCAGCAGCGTTTTTCCAGACACGGATTTGGTGGAAGCATTGGAGCAGGCGCTCCAGGAATCCCGGGATTTGATGCAGCGGGAATTCTACGCCATGCGTCTGGTTGCCGACAGTGCCGGGGTGCCGCAGAATCAGCTGCCGGATGATGTTGCCGCCGTGGTGCTGACTGCCGAGGATGCCGCCCGGTCAGCCGAAGAAAAGCTGGAGCTTGCCCGCAGCCTTGTCACCGACGAAGCGTATCAGTCCGCGAAAGACAGCATCTCCCAAAAGGTTTCCCACTGCCTGGACGGCCTGCTGACCCACATGCAAAACAGCCAAGGACACGCTTCCAGTGTGTTTCGTGATGTATACCGCAAGCAGGAGCTCGGGCTGACGCTGCTGGTTATCCTCCTGCTTATCAACAGCCTTGTGATGCACAAGCTGGTGGTAAAGCCCCTGGTTCACTACATTGCCAGCGTACACCGCGGCGATCCCATGCCCGTTGAGGGCGCGCTGGAGCTGCAATCCCTGGCTGAAACCTGCAATGCGGTTTTTGAAGAAAACCAGGAAACGCAAAAGATTATCCGCCACGAGGCAGAGCACGACCCGCTGACCGACCTGCTCAACCGTGGTTCGTTTAATCGCATATTCCCCATTTGCTGCCAGGGTAAGACTCCCTTTGCGCTGGTACTGGTGGACATCGACCATTTTAAGTCCATCAACGACACCTGCGGTCACACTGCCGGTGACGAGGCAATCAAGCGGATTGCCGCGCAGCTAAAACGTGCATTCCGCAGTGTGGATTACACATTTCGCATTGGCGGCGACGAATTTGCGGTCATTATGGTTGACGTGAGTGAAGCCCACCGGGAACTGTTGGAAGAACGACTGCGGCTGTTATGCGACACCGTGGCGGGCAGCAGCGCCGGCCTTCCCCCCATAAGCATCAGCGCCGGTGCTGCCTTCTCTGACCGCCGGAACCCGGAAAGCACCCTTTTCAACGATGCCGACAAGGCGCTGTATGATGTAAAAGAGCATGGAAAAGCCAGCTATCGTATCTTTGGCTAGGCAAAGAATCCAATTTCCCCTGCAATCTGTTTCTGGATTGCGGGGGTCGTGTTTCCTTTCTGCCTAACGCTTCGATGAAGCCTGTCGTTTCTTCTCTTTTTTCATTGAAATTATAACGGCGTAATGGTATCATAAGGAAGCAAAGCAGAACTACGGTGAGCTGATTGACCTGGCTGACCAGCGGATGTACGCGGACAAGCGGGAATATTACACAAAAAACGGAAAGCACCATCGCCATTAAGCCGCGCTCCTCCGGGAAATCAACAGGGAGACTCTGCACATCAGCAAAGTCTCCCTGTTCCTATTCTTTGATTTTTCCTTATTCGCCGTCGCCCTGCTCTGCTTCCCGCAGAATTGCTTCCAGCAGGTCGGCATCAAACTCTGCATCCGCAGAATCCGTCTGGTCAAACTCCGGGGGCTGGTTTGTTTTCTTGGCGAATTTTCCGGTATAGGTGGATTCCGGCTCCTGGCTCACCGGTTGAGACACCGGGCGGGATGCGAAATCATAAGGCTGATTCGGCGCATAGGCCTGTTCAGGCTGCTGGGCGTACTGCCGCTCCGCCGGGCGCTGCTGCACCGGCTGCTGGGCATACTGCTGCACCGGGCGTTGAGCGGACTGCTGGGCATACTGCTGCACCGGGCGTTGAGCGGACTGCTGGGTGTACTGCTGCTGAAGCGGACGATGCTGCGCCGTATTGGCAGCAGCAGAAGCTGCGGTTCTGGGTCTGGGGGCACCGCACAACGTGCAGTAGGGGCCGCTGTTGTGGCTGTGGTCTCTGGCGCAAATCCATTCCCCGGTATAGGTACGGGGATTCTGCGGCACTGTCGGCTGCTGAGGTCTGGGTGATGCCGTTGTCTGCTGAGGCCGAGGTGCTGCAAACTGCTGCGGACGCGCCGCCGTGGGCTGCTGAGGCCGTGAGACAGGAGGCTGGGGGCGGGGTGCAGCAGTCTGCTGCGGTCTGACTGTCGGTGCACCGTCTCTCGCCGGAGCCGCCGCCTGGGTATACCCCCTGGGTACGCCGGAAGAAGCGGGACGGCGCTCCTCCGGCTCCTCCTGGGGCAGCACCCTTTGCAGCACCAGATACACCACACCAGAGGTGGCCGAAAAAACAGCCACAAACACCATCACCGTGATGGCAATCCACACACCGGTATTGCTCTTGGCAGAAGAAGCGCCCTGGCTTGCACCGCAAGCGCTCAGCATCATCGTCAGCAAAAACAGCACCATCAGCAGCGCCGTCATTTTTCTTGCCTTTTTCATTTTATTTCATTTCCTTTCCACCGGAAAAGCAATTCCGGTTCTTGGATTGCTTGCATCCTATCACACACCCAGGCCATTGGCAAGAGCTGAACCACAGAATTCGGCAATTTATATAAACACCCTCGTGCACTTTTGTCATTATCGCTGCAATCAATTTGAAATCATCAGCCGGATGATTTCCTCATTGGTACTCTGCATCCCCTCTTTGCCCAGCGTACCGATGCTGCGGATGGTGGCCTCGATGTCGTGCATCACAATGCCATCGCCGCCCTTAAATTCCTGTCCGCGGCAATACATCTTGTAGCCCAGGATGCCCGCATCCACGCTGGATGCAATTTTCGCCGCACAGGAGGCCTTGGCACCGTCGCAGACAATGCCGGAAACAATGGCAAGGGCATTGACAACGGTGTGAATCACCGCCTGATAGTCGCCCCCGCACAGATAGGCAATGCCTGCGCCGGCACCGGCACCGGCGCTGACTGCACCGCAATAGGCGCTGAGGGTACCAATGCCCGTTTTTTCGTGAATTGCCACCAGGTTTGAGAGAATCAAGGCACGATACAGCTTCTCCTTGCCGCAATGCAGCTCCTTGGCATATTCAATCAGAGGCACGGAACAGGTGATGCCCTGGTTGCCGCTGCCGGAATTGATAATCACTGGCAGCTCACAGCCATTCATCCGGGCATCGGAACCGGCTGCCGCCTTTGCCTTGGCACGGACGGTCACATCATTGCCATAGGTCGCCAGCAGAGTGCTTCCGATGTTGGCACCGTAATCCCCCAGAAGTCCCTCCTCTGCAATGGCATTGTTGCAGCGAATCTGCCGCTCCAGAATCTCCTCCACATCACGCAAATCTGCCGTGGTGGCAAAATCCCAGATGTCCGCCACATTCAGCATACTCCGGTCGGTGCGGCTCTCATAAATCTCTGCCTCGCTCACCGGCTTTTCCAGCAGCACCTGACCGTCCTTTTCAATCAGAACGATGTTGGTGTGGAAGTCCGTAATCCGAACCTTTGCCCAGCTGCTTCCCTGGAACGCCGTCACCTGGAGGTCAAACACATGCCCCCAATCGATGTGCTGAATTTCAATCTGCACCCGATTCAGATACTCCTTGATGGCCTCCTGCTCCGAGGCGGACACCTGGGAGATGACCTCCAATTCCTTATCCGCCACGCCAGCCACAATGCCCGCCGCAGCGGCAGCACTGATGCCCTTGAGGTGACCGGTGTTGGGGACAATTACGCTTTTCACATTTTTAATAATGCTGCCGCTGACCTGGAGCAGCACCCGGTCCGGCAGCGCCCCCAGAACGGTTCTCGCCTTGGCGGCGGCATAGGCCAGGGCAATCGGCTCGGTGCAGCCCATGGCGGGAACCAATTCTTCCTTTAATATATCCACATAACACTGATATTGCTGACTGTCTTTCTGCATATGTCTCTTTCCTCTCCGTTGGTACGCCCATCATACCACGATTCCACCGATTTTGCAACGCTTTCCCCCATGTCTTTTGGCAGAATTCTGCGTTGACATCCCTTTTGTGCCGGAATATAATGAATCCCATCTTCTTGAACCCAGAGGAACGCATCATGAACCAACGTACCCTAAAAGCAGCCTTTTTGAGCACCATTCCCGTAATGACCGGCTATCTGTTTCTGGGCATCGGGTTTGGCATTATTTTGCAGCAGAGTGGCTTCGGACTCATCTGGTCCATTGCCATGAGCACCTTTATCTATGCAGGCTCCATGCAATTTGTGGGGGTGGGGCTGCTGACCGGCGGTGCCGGATTTGCCGCCACAGCACTGACCACCCTGATGGTCAACGCCCGCCACCTGTTTTATGGCATTTCCATGGTGGATGCCTATAAGGATGCCGGAACGAAAAAGCCATACCTGATTTTTGCGCTGTCCGATGAGACCTATTCCCTGGTTTCCAATCCGTTGCTGCCAGAGGGTGTCAACCGTATTCCCTACTGCTTCCTGGTGTCGCTGTTTGACCAGTGCTACTGGATTCTTGGCTCCGTCCTCGGCTCTCTGTTGGGGAATCTGCCCGTCGACTTCACCGGCATTGACTTTGCCCTTACCGCACTGTTCCTCACCATTTTCGTGGAGCAGTGGCTCAGCACCAAAAACCACTTTCCTGCCCTGGTGGGGGTGGGCACTGCGGTGCTGTGTCTGGTGATTTTTGGAGCGAATCAATTTCTGATTCCAACCATGATTCTCATCGCCGCTATTTTGGTGATTACCCGCAAGGACGGAACGGAGGCAACAGCATGAGCAGCACATTGCACAGTGTCCTTTTGGTAGCCGTCATGGCGCTTGTCACCATGCTGCTGCGGTTTCTCCCCTTCTGGATTTTTGCCGGCAAGAAAGAAACGCCGAAGCTGATTTCCTACTTAGGAAGGGTGCTCCCCTACGCCATCATGGGAATGCTGGTGGTCTACTGTCTGAAAGCCGTGGATTTTGTCCAGCCGCCCCATGCGCTGCCGGAGCTGATTGCCTGCGCCGTCACCGTGGTGCTCCACGTCTGGAAGCGCAGCACCCTGCTGTCCATTGTCGGCGGCACAGTCTGCTATATGCTGCTGGTGCAGGTCATTTTCTAACTCATCTAATTTCTACCGGCTGAAAGGCAGTGCTTTTCAGCCGGTTTTCTTTATTCCAGTGCCGCCCGGAGCTTTCCCAGGGCACGCTTTTCAATCCGGGATACATTTCGCCTCTGCTAATGTAAACGATGAGTTGTTAGAAATTGTCCTAATTATTCGTCGTTTCCAGCTGTTTGAACCGGAATTTTATATAGATTTGTTTATCCTCGCTGAGCTCGACTCGCTCGATCAGGCTGACCAGGAGCTCCCGGCTGGCGCAGGCACTTTCCACGAAACGCTGAACCAGCGCCCTGGCCTCATCTTCCGCCTTGACGGGGGATTCCTTTCTCCTCTCCAATTCCTTGAGCTGGGATTCCAGCTTGGAACGGTCAGACTTCACCTTGAGATAGATTCGCTGAAAGTCATCCTCATTCAGAAGCCCGGACAGCTTATCCATGTACATGCTGTCAAGATGGGCCGTCATGGATTCGATCTTGCCTTTCAGCGATTGTATCTCCGCCTCTGTAGTGTCCGTGGCTTTCGCTTCTTCCACGCAGCTTTGCGCCATGGGCAGCAGCTTTCCGGGATCGAGATAGGCCTGGCAGGCTTCCCGAACCTTGGCGATCACCGCCTCCGTGACGGTCTGCTCCTTGATGGAATGGCAGGTGCAGACACCGGCCTTTGTGAACCGCTGATAGGTGCGGCAGACAAAGAACAGCCGCTCCTTCCCTGCTGCGTTCTTTCGATTAAGGGTTGCCAGCGGATAGCCGCACTCGTGGCAGAAGATCAGGCCTTTCAGCAGGAAGTCGTATGTCCGGCTTCGAGTGTGCTTCCGGCTTTCCACCAGCAGGCGCACCTTGCGGAAGCTCTCTTCATCGATCAGCGGCTCGTGAGTGCCTTCCACCACGACCCAGTTTTCCCGTTCCTGTTTCAGGCACTTCTTGGATTTATAGCTGATTTTCACGGTACGGCCCTGCACCATGTTGCCAATGTAGGTCTCGTTTTGCAGCATCTCCGAAATTCGTTCGCTGCTCCACAATCCCGCATAGGGGCCTTTCCTTCCCATGTTCCAGCCGCAGTAGGCAGCCGGTGTGGGGACATGCTCCTCATTCAATGCCGCTGCGATCTTCCGGCAGCTGACCCCATCCAAAGCCATGGCAAAGATCCTGCGGACGATGGGGGCAACCTCTTCGTCTATGACGATCTTGTTCTTTTCGGTGGGGTGCATCTTATAGCCATACATGGGCTTGCCTCCGATGAACTGCCCCTTGCGCTGCTTATCCCGCTTCACACTCTTGATTTTCTTGGAAATGTCCTTGGCGTACATGTCGTTCATAATGGCCCGGAAGGGAGTGATGTCGTTGGCGGTGGAATCCACGCCGGTGTCGATGCCGTCCAACAGGGAGATGTAGCGCACCCGCTTCTCCGGGAAATAGCGTTCCATGTAGTGGCCCGTCATGATATAGTCACGTCCCAGCCGGGACAAGTCCTTGGTAATGACCATGTTGACCTTCTTGGCCTCGATGTCGGCAATCATCCGCTGGAAATCCGGGCGGTCAAAGCTGGTGCCTGACCAGCCGTCGTCGATGTATGTGTCATAGACGGACAGCCGGTGTTTCTTTACGAAGTCATCCAGTAAGGATTTTTGGTTGGTTACACTCTGAGAAGGGCCCTCACTCTCATCCTCCTTTGAAAGTCTGATATACAATGCCACATGGTAAACCATGGGGTCGCTGATTTCTAAGAACATAAGTACCTCCTTGAATCAAGCGACCATTCATCGCCTCTATGATACACCATCTTGGGTGGGTTTTGCAAACGTACCAAGCTCTTTTTGTAAAAAAATGTGGAAGGATTCTTTGATGATCTCCGCTATATCCCGCCCTTCCTCCGGGTAGGTGCAATGTACAACGATTGGTTTCGCATTCATAGCGCATCGCCTCCGGTCAATGTTATGTTGTTGCCCCGGCTGTTTTTCCACCCGCCGCCCCCCTGGCATTGCCCCAGGGCTGGTTATATACGTTTGAGCATTGGTATTCTCCACGGAAACAAGCATTCTCTCACCTCGTTTGTATTTCTCTCTTTCTCAAAATCACATGAATGCGCTAGGAGATTTCTCCCCCAGCGCACGGCATCTGACTTTGATTGGCACTGACCCAACAGTTTGGCTCCTTATAACATCAAATCCTTGGATCAGGCCGAAGTGTTCAAATGCCTGAATAAGCTGTCCGTCAATTTGTATTCACTCCCTGACGGTAGGCGTGGCAAAGGCTGTCCGGGCAAGACAGTCATAACTCCAATACTTCGCCGCTGGTAGCCAGCAAAAGTATCAGGGCTTCCCCCCAGTCTTCGGGAGAGCGTGAGCAAGTATCTTTAACCACTACAAGG
>ERZ791887.1436-NODE-1436-length-16187-cov-3.271758_pt1 | contig 16187 bp, 17 predicted proteins | sample MGYA00510157_ERZ791887 | MGnify/ENA primary metagenome ERZ791887 (study PRJEB30046, sample SAMN00792112) | human gut metagenome | study: EMG produced TPA metagenomics assembly of the A metagenome-wide association study of gut microbiota in type 2... | reverse complement strand
TGGATCCAAAGCTTGCCAGACGGGCGATGGAACATTTCAGGGAACTTGCAGATATGGGAGCTGCGGTACTGGTGATTACGCATGATCTGGAGCTGGCATTGCAGACTGTGGACCGGATTCAGGTATTCTATGCAGGATATACGATTGAGGATTCACCGGCAGAGGATTTTGCGAAGGAAGAAACTCTGCGCCATCCGTATACGAAGGCATTATGGCGTGCTATGCCAGGACATGGATTTCACTATATAGACGGAGTTCAGCCATATGCAAGGGATATGCAGCAGGGCTGTCCGTTTGCACCACGTTGCGGGAAATGTACAGATAAATGTAAGGAAGAAGTTCCATGGCACCAGTCAGGGAATGGTTATGTGAGGTGCATTTATGATACTTGAAGCAAAAAATCTTTCGTTTCGTTATGAAGAATCCGGAAGAAAAATACTTGATCAGTTCAGTTTGCAGGTAGATAGCAGCGAACGTGTGGGAATTCTGGCACCGAGTGGATTTGGAAAGACAACTCTCTGTAAGATCCTTGCGGGATACGAAGAACCAGAGACAGGTACAGTGTTGATGGATGGAAAATCATTATATTCGTATAAAGGCTATTGTCCGGTACAGATGATCTGGCAGCACCCGGAGCAGGCGGTGAATCCGAGACTTCGGATGAGAAATGTTTTTGAAGAAGGAGATCAGGTAGAGACGGAACTGATAAAGAAATTGGGAATAGAGCCTGACTGGATGAATCGCTTTCCAACGGAACTTTCCGGGGGAGAATTGCAGAGATTCTGTATTGCAAGAGCGCTTGGAAAAAGAACAAGATTTCTTTTGGCAGATGAGATCAGTACAATGCTCGATCTCATTACTCAAAGCCAGATCTGGCATTTCCTTATGGAAGAAACCCAGAGAAGAGGAATTGGTATGATCGTAGTCAGCCACAGTCCGGAACTGGTAGAGAAAGTGTGTACCAGAGTGGTGGAACTTAAGTAAATGGAAGATGTGAAAAAAGACCTGGAACATTATCTTGCTGATGATAAACAGGATAAATAAAAGAAAAATGTCGTCCATTTATGTTCTGTTTTGAAAAAGATGGCAAGTTATGGTTCTAATACATTCAACAGTTGTAGCAACAGTAGACGCGGAGGGACATCCTGTAACTCGTGTGATCGATATGATGTTGCACGATGACAACAGATTATATTTCCTGACCGCAAAGGGAAAAGTTTTTTACGAACAGCTGATGGAACAGAAGTTTATCGCAATCAGCGGAATGACAGGCGGCGAAGGCTCTATGAGCAAAAAGGCAGTTTCCGTACGTGGAAAGGTTAGAAATATCGACACAAGCAAACCCCCTTTTGTAATCAGCCAGGAACATTGCCTGCATTGCGGAAACTGTATGGCTGTCTGTTCTTATAATGCTGTAGAAAAAAGATAGAAGGGTGTGGTGGAAAAATGAATCAGCAGGAAAGACTAAATTATTTAGTAGAGAGTTTTAAGGAAGATTCGGGAGAGTACAGAAACCTGCAGGTGGGAGATTCAGAAGAAGAGAAACGCACTGTACTTCGCTCACTGATGAATATCCGTATGCCTGGAAGTATCAGTGAAACTGTCCTGAAGATTCAGAACGAATTTCTGACAGAAGATGCAAAAGAGAAAGGAATCGTTTCCCTTGACAGTATTCCGACTGTAAAAGAACAGTATGGAAGCAGTCATCCATTTGCAGATAAAATCTCAGTCTGGCAGGGAGATATCACAAGACTTGAGGTAGGTGCGATTGTCAATGCCGCGAACTGCCAGATGCTTGGCTGCTTTGTGCCTTGCCACAGATGCATTGATAATGCCATCCATTCTGCAGCAGGTATCCAGCTTCGAAATGAATGTGATGCGATTATGAAAAATAAAAAGATGCAGTATGGCAGACACTATCAGGAACCGACAGGAACAGCAACACTGACTCATGCCTATAATCTTCCATGTGCTTACGTAATCCATACTGTTGGTCCTATCGTAGGATATAAACTGACAGATAAACTGCGTCAGGATTTGCGCAATTGCTACGAAAGTGTGCTGAAATGTGCCTTAGAACAGGGCATCCGCAGCATTGCATTCTGTTGTATCAGCACAGGAGAATTCCATTTCCCGAATGATGAGGCCGCTGAGATTGCAGTTGATACAGTGACTGCTTTTCTGAAAGAACATGGGGAAGAATTTGACAGAGTAATCTTTAACGTATTTAAAGAACAGGATAAAGAACTGTATCAAGCACAATTCGAATAAAGCCAATAATTTCATACACATATATATGAAGCCTGTCTTGCCGGAATATACAAGACAGGCCTTTGTTATTTTAAACAAAAAAGATGTTTACTCTAATTCAGAAATGACTATTAAAAATATTGTTTATTTGCTTTGTTTATAAAATATTTCCAATGCATCCATCCCGACAGAATCAATGTCAGAAATTCGGCAGCTGGAACAGCCAGCCAGACGCCGGTGATTCCAAGAAAATACGGAAAGGTCACAAGGCAGATCACCAGGAAAAAGAGCGTTCTGGAAAATGAAATAATCGCAGAGACTTTTCCATTCGATAATGCGGTAAAAATCCCAGATGAAATGATGTTAATTCCGCTGAACAAAAAGTTTACCGCAAAAATGCGGAATCCGACAGATGCAAGCTCAAAGGTAGCCGAATCTTTGGTAAAGACGGATACGATAAATCCGGAACACAGAACCGATAACACAACCATGAACACAGAACAAATGCAGGTAAATTTCATAATGATCTTATATGTATTTCGAAGATGTTCTTTTTGCCCGGCTCCGTACTGGAAACCAATTACAGGACTGACGCCGATAGAAAGCCCCATGAAGAAGGCATTAAATAAAAACTGTCCATATAAAAGGATAGTAATAGCTGCAACTCCAGATGCACCTGCAAGCCTGATCAGTATGATATTAAACAGAAAAGTTACAATGGAGTTGGATAGCTGGCTGACCATTTCAGAAGAACCATTATAACAAGCCTCTCCGATCACTTTTAAATGGAAGCGAAATGGAGTGAAATATAAATCACTTCGTGGTTTCAGGAAGAAAAGGATTCCCACAACCGCAGGAAGTAACTGGCCGATTCCTGTTGCAATAGCTGCTCCGCTTACACCCATATTCAGAGGCACGATCAGAATATAATCCAGAACTCCGTTTAAAAGTCCGGCTCCAATCATCAAAAACAGTCCTAAGTTAGGCTTTCCTGCTGTAACAAAAAAGGACTGAAAAAAGATCTGTAATACACAGGCTGGTGCAAATAATATCAATACTTTTAAATAACTCTGGCAATCAGAAAGTAAAGCTTCTGTTGAGCCAAGTGCCCTGCAGATAGGTGTGAGAAAAAGCAGAACAAGAATGGCAATCAGTAGACTCGTAGCTAATCCGATCAAAATGAACTGGGTCATAAATGCGCGCGCTTCTTTTGGCTTTCCCTGACCTAAATGTTTACTGATAATGGCATTTCCGCCAGTTGCAAGCATAGTCGCAAGGGCAACAACAATACCCTCTATCGGATATTGACTGCTGAAAGTGCATTACTTCCGACAAATCTGGAAACAAATATTCCATCAACAATGGTATAACATGACATGAACACCATCATGATAATAGATGGCAACGCAAACTTTAACAGACTTCGGGTTGTAAAGTTCTGATTTATAGATGTACTCATAAATTCCTCCATTTTTATTTTCTTGACTTTTCTCAGCATATACTATAGGGTAACCCTATAGTCAAGGAGGTTTTTTATGATTCGCGATACTTATATGACGACAGGAGAATTTGCAAAGCTAATGAAGATCTCCAAGCATACACTTTTTCATTATGATGATATCGGACTTTTTTGCCCGGAGATACTTGGAGAGAATGGATACCGCTATTATTCTATTTACCAGATGGAGACTTTGGATACGATTCTTTTATTGAAAAAATCCGGGATGTCACTTCAAGAGATAAAGGATTTTCTGGAACATAGAAGTTCGGAAAATTTTATGAAGATTTTTGATGTAAAACAAAAAGAGATTGACCAGGAAATAAGCAGGCTTCTTGCAATGAAAGAATGGATGAGTCAGAGAAAAGCGAAGATTCAATATATGCAAAAATGTGATTTTTCAGAGATAAAAGTAATTTATCATCCGGAAAGATATTATTTATATGAAGAATTTACCGATACAGATACTACGGATAAAGAATTTATGTTGAAAATTAATAAGCTGATTTCAAAGCTGGAAGAATTGGACAGGGGATATGACTATGATGTTGCCTATATGCAATTTCCTCAGGAAATTGAAAACTCTGTTTATGATGGATATCACAATGCCATTCTGTTGTTGCAGAAGAAAATACAGGATGTCAGTGTAAGCGTGCTTCCGAAAGGAAATTACCTCAGTGCGTATCATGTTGGTCATTGGGAAAATATTGGAGAGACTTATGAACGGCTTTTAGCATATATAAAAGAACATAAGATCAAGACAGAGGGAAATTATCTGGAATATTATGTTGTGGATAATTTCACTGCAAAGCAGATTGAGGACTATGTTACGGAAATTTCGATAAAAATCCAGGAATAATGCAAGAATAATGCAAGAATAATGCAAGAATAATGAGGTATGGTCAGAATTATGTATATCGGGTAGGATAGGAGTTTTTTGGATACTGTACATGGAGTGAACAGTAATATTTTTTGCTTGACAAAGCGGAAAAACACCCATATAATTACCAATGGTAATTAACTAAGGTAATTATACAAGGAGCATATAACATGACAAATGAGAAAATCAAAAGAATGTTTGATGCCTGTTATCTGGCAAAGCGGATACGGGAAATGCTTCCGCCATTGCCACAAGGTGTTATGCCATCTTACATTCAATATATGGACAAAATCCAGGCGCTGGAAAAACAGGGCATTTGTGTAAAAGTATCAGACATCAGTGACGCATTGAATATTCCGCGCCCGGGAGTTACCAGAACAGTAAAAGAAATGGAAACGAAAGGATATCTCCAGAAATTATCCTCTCCTGATGATGGTCGTGTCACTTTTATTACTCTTACGGAAGCGGGAAAAGCTTTGTCCCGGAAGTATAATGAGCATTATTTCAATGAACTATCTTCGTATTTGGATGATATTTCAGAGGAAGATGCAGATTGCATGATTCGCACGATCGGGAAATTTTATGAGATTATGAGTGAGAGGAGAGAACATTATGAAAAGTGATAAAGCGGATTTCACGCAAGGGAGTATTCTGAAGAAACTGGTAGCTTTTATGATGCCGGTTCTTGGGGCATTGATCTTGCAGGCGGCTTATGGCGCTGTTGACTTGCTGGTAGTGGGAAGATTTGGTTCAACTTCCGGACTTTCAGCTGTTTCTACAGGAAGTCAGGTACTGAACCTGGTTACGTTTGTGGTAGTTCAGTTCGCCATGGGTATTACGGTTCTGATCGCCAGATATCTTGGTGAAAAGAAGCCGGAAAAGATAGGAGCAGTTATTGGTGGAGGAGCGATTGTTTTTACCATCATCTCGGTTGTTTTGTTTATCGTAATGGTATGTTTTGCTCATCCGATTTCTATACTTATGCAGGCACCGGAAGAGGCGGTTGATCTGACTGCCAGCTATGTGCGTATTTGCGGAGGCGGTATTTTTTTCATTGTAGCTTACAATCTACTATCTGCAATTTTCAGAGGACTTGGAGATAGCAAATCACCATTGCTGTTTGTTCTGGTTGCATGTATCGTAAATGTGATTGGAGATTTGGCTCTTGTGGCTGGATTACATATGGATGCAGCAGGAGCGGCGATTGCGACAGTTTCTGCACATGCACTCAGTGTGGTATTTGCAGTAATTCTTTTAATGAAGAAAGATCTTCCATTTACCATTGCAAGAAAAGATTTCCGTCTGAATCCGCAGTGTAAAAAATTCCTGAAAATCGGATTACCACTGGCCCTTCAGGAGTTTCTGACACAGGTTTCATTTCTGGCATTATGTGCGTTTGTCAATCGTCTGGGACTGGAAGCATCTTCCGGTTACGGAGTTGCATGTAAAATCGTAAACTTTGCGATGCTTGTGCCGAGTGCGTTGATGCAGTCCATGGCGTCTTTTGTTTCCCAGAACATAGGAGCAGGAAGGAAAAAACGTGCGAAGAAATCTATGTTTACAGGTATCGGAGTCGGTCTGGTTGTCGGATGTCTGGTATTTGCGCTTGTTATATTCAAAGGTGATATGCTTGCAGGATTTTTCTCCACAGATGCGGCTGTTATTGAGAATGGTTATGCTTATCTGAAAGGCTTTGCATTGGAAACCATTGTGACAGCGATTCTTTTTAGTATGGTTGGCTATTTCAACGGAAACAATAAGACCATCTGGGTTATGACACAGGGACTGATCCAGACACTTCTGGTACGTCTCCCGCTGGCATATTTTATGAGTATCCAGCCAAACGCCAGCCTGACAAAGATTGGTCTGGCAGCACCGATTTCCACTATGGTGGGAGTTGTATTGAATATTGGATTTTATGTATATCTTAACCGCGCAGAACAAAAGAATGCTAAAGAACGTTGCTAATTTATAGTTTATTAGAAATACAGTATGACTTTTGAACTGTCTAAGAAAATTAAAGGGAAAATATTAAAGCAGACAAAATCCGGAGTTTCCGGGAATTGTCTGCTTTTGTATTTACAGAAAAATTTGATTAGCAACCAAATAATTCAGCAGTTTTTTTCATTCGTGCAGCAATCGGAACACCGAACGGACAGCGTGATTCACATGCCTGACATCCGATACATTCGGAAGCTTTATGTTTCAGAAGTTCGTAATGAGACTGTACAGTTGCCGGTACGGTTGGCTGCATAGTTGCAAGGTCATAGAATTTATTGATCATTGCAATATCCAGATCGGATACGCAAGGTTTGCAGTGACCGCAGTAAGTACATTCTCCGCGGTAGGAGTGAAGTGGTGCATTTGCAAGTATGGATGCATAGTCTTTTTCTTCCTCGGAAGCATTTTCGTAAGCAGTAGCAGCATCAATCTGCTCTTTTGTATCATATCCGCACATAATAGAACAGACAGCCGGTCTGGTCAGGGCATAGTGGATACACTGTACTGGTGTTAAGGTTACACCGAATGGAGAACGCTTCTCATCGAACAGTCTTCCTCCGGCAAAGCCTTTCATAACAGTGATTCCGACGTCGTTCTGTTCACAGACCTTATATAAGCGTGCGCGGTCCGGGTCGATTCCCTTGAGATTTTTGTCAAATTCATCTGCAAACATAGTATCAATATTTTCACTTGCAGGAAGCATATCGAAAGCCGGATTGATGCTGAAAAGAATCATTTCCACGAATCCGGATTCGGCAGCTTTGACTGCTACTTTAGGGTTATGGGAACTCATACCGATGTGGCGGATCACACCTGTATTTTTTAATTCCATCACATAGTCCATGTAATCGGAATGCTGGATCTGTTCCCATTCTTCTTCGGAATCTATATAGTGGATCATGCCGAGATCAATGTAATCGGTCTGCAGTCTTTTTAACAGATCTTCGAATGCAGGACGGACATATTTCATATCTCTGGTACGGAAATACTGGTTGTCTTTCCATGTAGAACCAATATGTCCCTGAATGAACCACTGACTGCGGTTTTCTTTGATTCCTTTTCCAATGATATCTCTGGATTTCGGGTCTGCCATCCAGCAGTCCAGAATGTTGATTCCTTTTGAAGAAGCATAGCGGATCAGCTCAATGCTCTCTTCTTCCGGATGACGTTCCAGCCATTCCCCACCGAAGCCGATTTCACTCACCTGAAGATTTGTCTTTCCCAATCTGCGTGTTTTCATTATCGATTTCCTCCTTTATATGCAATAAGACATGCATTGCAACATAGTATAGATGCGTCAATACATGTATTATTATTCAATGTAGATATGTTTGACACATACGGAAAACATACCTGTGTATATTACATATTAGTACTTAAAGAGTACTGGAAGTCAAGTGTTTTTGAAAAAATGTCAGTAAAAAACAGTCACAAAATCGACTTTTAAAGTTGCTGTTTATTTTGTACGGAATAGTAGCGTGAGAACAGCAATCTTTTAAAATTAATATCAGGCTTATAGAGTTAAGATTGTTAACGGCTCCTGGAATCGCCTGTTTTAAGTATAATCGTGCATCCTGCCATAAAAGCAAACATAACTGCCATAAAAACCGGGAAGATTTTAGTACCGGTAATGTCTGACAGAAAACCAAAAAGCACCGGTGTAAGCATGATACTCAGGTTTGAAAATGCCATTTCGATTCCGATAATGGACTGGGATGTTTCTTTTTTATAGAGGATGGGGGTTAAGTGAGTCATATTAGGGAAAATCGGGCCGTTACCAAGTCCTACCAGAAAAAGCCCAAGTACTGCAAAGGAAACAGTATTTGTCAGCAGCAAAATACATACGGCTGCAAGTATAATACTTTCTCCTATGGTGATAATTTTCCAGTCAGAAAATCTCAAGGATAACAGACCAGAGAGAAAACGGCCCAGAGTCATACCAGCAAAATAGAAGGTGATCAATGCTGCAGCCATATCAGCGGATAATCCGATAGTATCAGAAAGATAGGTACTTCCCCAGATCAGACAGGTGGACTCTAAGGCACTGATTCCAACAAATACACCGCAGGAGGCCCATATTTTTTTACGCTTTATCATCTGAAATAGTGGCAATACACAAATATTGTCGTCTTCTTGTTGCGTTGCTTTGACCTTTTTCCATAAAGGCAGGCTGAAAAAGGATAAGAGGGCAATTATAAGCTGGATATAAAAAACAGTTCGATATCCGCCACGCCAGTTCAGGTTGTCTGATAATGCAAGTGACATAAGGTAAGGGCTGACAGTAACACCAACGCCATAAAAACAGTGTAAAAAGCTCATCTGCATTGCATTATAGCGGAGTGCTACATAATTATTTAATGCAGTATCGATAGAACCGGCACCAATTCCTAAAGGAACCGCACACAAACAAAGCCAGAGAAAGTTGTGGGAACATGAAAAACCTAATAAAGCGATTGCGGTAAGACTCGTTGAAAGAGCGGTGACCTTTGCTGTTCCCAGTTTGGCAATGATTCTTGTACTGAAAAGGCTGGACAGAACTGTTCCGGTGGAAATAATTGCTGAAATGATGCTGGCATATGAGACTGGAACATGAAATTCTCCATAAATAGCCGGCCAGGCAGAACCGAGCAGAGAGTCTGGGATTCCCAGACCGATATAAAAAATGTAGATAAAAATAAGTAAAATAGTTGCCATTTTAATATGTTACCTCCGTATCTTTTTGCATTGCTTTTCAAATATCAATATCGTTTGGATATATTATTGTGAATAATCGCTTTTTACGTTACTGTTCACTCCGTTCTCAGTAACGTAGCCAAAATTCATTCCAGATTGCCTGCGGCAATGGAATTTTGGCTTGCATGTCTCGGGATTTTGGCATTTTCATGCCAAAACGCCTCGCGGGATAGTAGCGTGTGAACAGTTACCTTTTTACCAGATAATATCACCTGCTCATAGGCGATTCTATGGTTTATCTGCTCAATTTATGGTATTATTTACCCAAATATAAAAGAAGGAGAGATAAGAGATATGGATACGATACTGCTTGATCATCAGCTTCAGGAAATGTTTCTGTTTGAGGATTCTTCTTTTCCAATAAAATATTATGTAGATAATTTGGAACAGTGGGCGGATTATCAGGTGCCGTTGCACTGGCATTTGGGATATGAGATTTTTTCAGCAATTTATCAGGATATTGAAGTACAGATTGGACAGAAACATCTGCGCCTTTTAAAAGGTGAGTCAATTTTGATCGGAGCTGAACAGATGCACAGTTATCGTATGACAGAAGTTGGAAAATGTTGTCTGTGTCCCAATATTGTATTTGCAGATGAAGTACTTGCACCAATGACAAGTACTGTTTTTAAAAAATATTTTGCGCCTGTACTCAACAACCAGGATTTGCCTTATCTTATTCTTTCTTCAACGGTAGAATGGCAGAAACCGTTATTGAATCATTTGTTTGAGATATACGGACTTCTTTCGGAAAATGAAAATGTTAATGATAATAGTACTGAGCGTTGCGTGATTAAGCCAATAGAATCAGCATGCCCTGAAATTGAAATACATCAAAAACTGATATCCATATTTCAGATTTTGTATTGCCATCAAAATGAACTCTCTCATATAAATTCAAGCAAAGGAAATCAACAGACACAGATAAGAATTCAAAAAATGCTACGCTACATACAGGAACATTTTGCGGAAGAAATTTCACTGGAGAATCTGGCGGATTTTGCAGGTATCAGCAGAAGCGAGGCTGGGAGATGTTTTAAAAAGTACTATGCACAGTCGCCAATGGGGTATGTTACCTTATACCGGTTAAAATATGCTCAGGAACTTTTGGCAAAATCGTCATTAACAATTAACGAAATAGCATATCGGTGTGGTTTTAAAGATAACAGTTATTTTGTTAAAGTATTCAAGAAACACTTGAAGCAGACACCATCGGAATATCGAAAGAAAAATTTATAATGTAATATTTTACAGTAATTTTACCTTATTCAAACCGTAGCGTGATAGAGGAAACCTCTTCTGACTGATACAATTAATAAAGTTGCAAACCAAGAAGCATGAGGAACTTGTATCAGTATTAATTTTACAAATGAACGTGAAAGAGATACTAAGGAAGAGGGAGAAAACAGGTAATGAACGAAAATGTAAAAGTGATTTTTGGACTGATTGGCGGCCTGGCGTTATTTCTTTATGGAATGAACAGCATGAGTGATGCGCTGCAAAAAGCTGCCGGGGAAAAGATGAAAAAGATTCTGGGATTTCTTACGAAGAACCCGGTCATGGGAGCGCTTGCAGGAGCACTGGTCACAGGAAATTATGGGCAGTGTAATGAAACCACTGGCAACCAGTCCGGTTTTTACTGATCTTATGGGAAAAGTTTCTTCCATTCCGGTATTAGGTGTACTTCTTGGTGCGGCGATGACATTGGTAGTGCAGAGTTCTTCTGCTACGATTGCAGTACTTCAGAACTTTGCATCTCAGGCAGGACCGGATGGTGTGACAAGTGTGATAGGTCTGGCAGGAGCGATTTCTATTTTGCTTGGAGATAATATCGGTACTACGATTATAGCACTTCTGGCATCTATTGGATAGTCAAAGAATGCGAAACGTACTGCAATCGCACATAGTATCTTTAACATTTCAGGAAGTTTTGTTTTTGTATGGCTGATTCCGTGGTTTGCGAAATTCGTACAGTATATTTCACCAAAAGGCAACGAAGTAGAGGTAATTTCACGTCAAATTGCGAATGCGCATACGACTTTCAATGTGGTATGTACACTGGTGTGGCTGCCACTGATTCCGTTGATGGTTAAAATTGTAACTACGATTATTCCGGGAAAAGATAAGAAAATCAAGGCAGCTTATGAGCCGAAATATCTGGACAACAAGATGATTGACCAGCCGGTGGCTGCTATGTATCTGGTATCACAGGAACTGGAAAATCTGGCAGGTTTTGCTGCAACTATGCTTACACAGTTAAAAGAAGCGATCAGCGTAGGAAAAACATCTGCCGCATATGATAAATTTAAGAAAAAACTGGAAACTGTACAGCATTTACAGGAAGATGTGACAGAATATATTACCAGACTTTTTTCCAGTGGTAATCTGACAGAACAACAGTCGGAACAGACTGCGGGACTGCTTTATGTGACGAATAATATTCAGAGGATAGCAGATCGATGTCAGGATATTGATGGAATCTGGGATCAGATTGAAAGTAAGGGAATGAAACTTTCTGCGACTGCAAATGAAGAACTGGGAAATTGCATTGCTATCACATGGGATCTGTTAAACCAGGCGATGGAAGCAGTGAAAGAAGGAAGCTCCGAGCAGGCGGAACAGGTATTTAAGAACAAGAAAAAGATGAACAAGGCGGAAAAGAAGTTTAATAAGGCACATCTGAACAGGGTAAAAGAGCAGAAATGTGATCCTGGATTAACAATGGGCTTTTCCGGAATTCTTTACAATCTGGAGAGAGAAGCAGATAATTGCGTGAGCATTGCAGAAGAAGCACTGGACAATACTGGCTTTGTACAGCTTGGAGAGGACGCCAGAGAATTTGCGATGGATGCAGTGGCAGAAAGTGTTGCGTTAGGCGATAAATAAAATAATTTAAAGTGTATAATTAGTTTGATGGCATTTGTATAAGTTTATTAAAAAAGTACTTCCCATGGTGGAGGTACTTTTTTTATGGGTTGAATCTGGTAAATTTGTTTTGTCAAAATAATTTGGAACAATTACTGACTGTCCCATAAAATGACCTGAATTTCGCGGCTAATATGGTTAATTATACTTCGGATTTTAACAATTATGATTCTATGTTAAGGAATATGTAAATGTCTGTCAAACATAAGGAAAATCTGTTGTTTTTAGAAAATTCGGGTGCTATACTTCATGCGACGACTGAAAAACAAGAATATTTTTTGAAAAGGAGTATATTATTATGAAAAGAAAATTAATTGCAGGTCTTTTAACAGCTCTTTCTATGACAGTGGTTTGTCCGGCAGCATATGCATCTACAGATCATTATACAGACAGCAGCGTGGTTGGTGCTGATTCTGGATGGTCTGACTGGGATGCAGCATGGGAAACAACAGCAGCTGATTTTACAAAGGTATCTCTTACGCCTGGTGCTGATGATACTCAGCTGAATTTCGCATGGTATAGTGAGAAAGGTGACAGCGATGCAACACCTGTAGTTCATTTTGGAACAGATAAAGATAATCTTGAGACATTCGAGGGAACTGCCGGTGACGTAGATCAGAGTCTTACGGGAGATAAGGCTTATGAATATAATCATGTAACAGTTACAGGACTGGAACCGAATACAACTTATTATTACACAGTTGAGAAAAACGGTGAGCAGACAGACGTATGTGAATATAAAACACAGAGTACAGATTCTGTAAAGATCCTTTATGTAGGCGACCCGCAGATTGGTGCTTCCAAAGGTCAGACTCAGAATGGCGCAGAGCTTTCCAATGAATCAGGTGCGGCAAATAAAGCAGCAGAGAATGATGGCTTTTCATGGAATCGTACTCTGAATACAGCACTTGAGGAAAATCCGGATATTAACTTTGTAATCTCAGCAGGTGACCAGGTTAACAAAACAGGTGAAGCAAAAGAGGAAGAATATGCTTCCTACCTGAGTGCTGATGCGCTGAAAGGTCTTGCAGTGGCAACTACGATTGGTAACCATGATTCTTTAAATGAAGATTACATGTATCACTTTAATAATCCGAATAATACAGAGAATGGAAAAACTCAGGCTGGTGGTGATTATTACTACAGTTATGGTGAGGGACTTTTCATTGTTTTAAATACCAATAATTATAACGTGGCAGAACATCAGAAAACAATCGAAGAAGCTGTCAAAGCTTATCCGGATGCAAAATGGCGTATCGTAACCATTCATCAGGATATTTACGGATCTGGTCTTGATCATTCAGATACCGATGGTATGATCCTTCGTACACAGCTTACTCCTGTATTTGATGCAAATGATATCGATGTTGTCCTTCAGGGACATGACCATACATACAGTCGTTCCAAAATGCTTTACGGTGATGGACAGACTCATGGTAAATATGAGTTCAGTCTGAATGCAGATGGAACAGATTATGACTGGGATCATGCTACAAATGTAGATACACAGGAACAGATCGCACTTGCTCCGGAAGAAGGAGATACAGATGCACAGGCTGCACTGGATGCATTCCATCAGGATAATAGCTGCTATACAATCGAAGATGTTGATGGAGATACCGTTACAGATCCACAGGGAATCCTGTACATGACAGCAAACTCCGCTTCAGGTTCTAAGTATTATGAACTTCTTTCCACTCAGCAGGATTATGTGGCAGCCCGCAGCCAGAACTGGCTTCCAAGTTATTCTGTCATTACATTGACAGCAGATGCATTCTCTATTGATACTTACCAGATTACAGATGATGGTAAGGCAGAAGCAATTGATGATACATTTACTATCAAAAAAACGGGCACAGATACTACGAACAATTCCTCAGATACCTCAGACACTTCTGCTGACACCACAGACAGTGACGCTGAAGCATCAGATTCTTCGGATACACCAGCAGATAATGCAGATACTTCTACAGATGCAGTAGCTGAAACATCTGAGAATTAAAAGCAGAATCTGAGAAATCAAATTCTATGAAAAACATAAAACTTACCGGGCTACTTACCAGAAAAAAGGCAGTCCGGTATCTTATTTATTTTTTACTTGTCTGTGTGTTCGCTGTTTTTGTTATCAGGCTGAATCAGGTAGAAAAAACAGAATTGGTGGTTCGGACAGGGCAGACATTTGAGAAAGCGAAAGTGGTGAAAATTCTTCAGGATAATCTGGAGGAAAACGGAACCCGTGTAGGAGAGCAGAAAGTACGTGTACACATGCTTACAGGGGTACGAAAAGGAGAAGAACTTGATATTACAAGTAGTTCTGGGTATTTATTTGGCGCGGCATGCAAACCTGGAATGAAAGTAATCGTTATGCAGAGTGTTGCAGGTGATTCTACAGTTGCCAGTGTTTATACACAGGATAGAGAATCGGTTATTTATATTTTTGCACTTATTTATCTGTTAGCGCTTTGCATGATTGGTGGAAAGCAGGGAATAAAAGGCTGCCTTGGACTTGTCTTTACGTTTTTCTGCGTGATTTTTGTATATCTGCCGCTTGTGTATCTGAAATACTCACCGTTTTGGACCGCAGTGTTTGTATGTTTTATTACGACACTGGTTACCATGTATCTTATCGGAGGTCCTACACGAAAAACGTGTGCCGCAACGCTTGGAACTCTTGCCGGAGTAGTTCTTGCCGGGATTTCCGCATGGTGTTTTAGTAAGGCATCTGGAATTTCCGGATATAATGTATCGGATATTGAGACGTTGATGACTCTCTGGAATACAAATCGCATCCAGGTAGGTGGATTGCTGTTTTCAGGTCTGCTGATTTCATGTTTAGGTGCTGTTATGGATGTTGCAATGTCAATCAGCAGTGCTATTGATGAAATCTATAAACAGAATTCTTCTTTAACAAGAACAGAACTTTTTAAAGCAGGACTGCGTGTGGGACGAGATATGATGGGAACGGACAGTAATACGCTTATCCTGGCATTTGCAGGAAGCAGCGTCAGTACACTTCTTCTTGATTACGCATATGATCTTCCGTATCAGCAGATTATTAATTCAAATAATATTGGAATTGCAATCATGCAGGGGCTTGCAGGAAGTTTCGGAATCGTACTTTCAGTGCCATTTACCGTACTGATCTGTACCGTGCTTTTTCATAAAAATAAACAGCTGGATTAAAATAGGGGAATAATAGCCTTGATTGTTTGGTATGGTCAAGGCTATTGTTATGTTTGAATAACTGCGCGTCGCATTCTCGTTACTTTAGTGATGAGTTAGACGCGCAAATTTTTTATTAAATATCAATTATGATTTTTTGAGTTTACATGATCATCTGGAATAACATAACCATAACCGGCATTGTAATGATTGACAACAAAGTGGTCATAACATTGATTGCACTGGCGTACTTGGAATCATTTCCATAAACCTGACACATCTGTGTTACTGTAGAGGCAGATGGAGTGATGATCGCCAGAAAGACGATAAGCATGATCTTATTGCCGTCAGCGGAAAAGGAAGCTAGATTGCTGAGCTTTATCAACACAAGAGCAATCAAAGGAACAGCTATCAAGCGCAAAAAAGTGATAAAATAAACTCTTTTATTTGCAAATATCTGTTTCAGGTTCATTCCTGCAAAGAGCATACCTGTTACGATCATGCTGGCAGGACCAATCATAGTGCCAACGGAAGCAAGCGTATTTCCGATAATTTCCGGCAAGCGGATTCCTGTAAAGAAAAGTATAACACCAATAAATATGGAAATCATATTGATGTTCAATATAATCTTTTTCCAGTCATAAGAAGCTTCACGACTGATGATCTTCTTACAGTGAGTCCACAGAAAAACAATTGGATTTCCCCGGGAAAAACCTGCCGTTACCGCACAGGCCGTTT
>ERZ791887.1426-NODE-1426-length-16324-cov-4.412871_pt1 | contig 16324 bp, 12 predicted proteins | sample MGYA00510157_ERZ791887 | MGnify/ENA primary metagenome ERZ791887 (study PRJEB30046, sample SAMN00792112) | human gut metagenome | study: EMG produced TPA metagenomics assembly of the A metagenome-wide association study of gut microbiota in type 2... | reverse complement strand
TAGAGGATTTGTGTAACGGTAGCACACCGGACTCTGACTCCGTTTGCGGGGGTTCGAATCCCTCATCCTCTGCCACGAAATCCCGATGCGATTGCATCGGGATTTTTTTATGCTCACGTTAAGCGCCCCGCAGATTTTCGCTGCGGGGCGCTGCTATTTTCTTATTTTGCCGTTATCTCGTTGCTGTCCAGGGTATACACCGTCACATCCTGCCAGTTGCGCCGGATGGCAATGGAAGCAGTGCGGGCGGTGTTATTAAAGTTAATGGACCACTGGGTATTGCTGGTGATGTCCACGGGGTTCGGGTCTTGGGAAGAGGCCTTCAGTGCCTCCCAAACGGTGGCATCGGTGTAGGGCGACTGGGTTTCCAACACTTCCATCACCGCGTCATAACGCTCCCGTCCGTGGCCATAGATGCCGTTTTTCTGATTGGGCAGCACCTTTTCCTTGTAAATGGCGTAGAAATTGGTAATTGCTTCAATTTTGGTGTCCACCAGCTCCCGGGTAGGGCTGTCGCAGTCGTATTCCACCGCCCTGCCATCGCCGGAGGCATCGGTGATGTAAAAATGATAGTCCCGCCCGGAGGAAGCGAACATATCATAGCCCCGCAGCAAATCCACCGCCTCCTGGGTTGTGGCCGCTCTGTCCAGCACCAGGCGAATGGCCAGAGTTGTGGCAATGGTGGGCTTTCCGGTATCGTGGTGAACCGGGGTGCTATCCAGGGTCAGCACAGCAATGGACACGCCCTTTTCGTTCATGCCGTCCAGACAGATAAAGGGGGCGGTGAGGGATGCCAGCTTCTTTTTCAGGTTTTCATCCGGCACATTGGCGGAAACATTGTCCATGGCCGCAAAAGCCACGGATTTATAGCCGTTTTTCGGGGTGCAATAAACCAGCATGGCAGAGGTATCTCTCTTAAAATCATAGTTGCGCCCCATGTGCGTCTGGCCGTTTTCATCCGTCAGGGTGAAGGCCGTGCAGCCAAATTTGGGTGCCTTGATTTTTACCGGCAAAAGGGGCAGCGCCTCAGCAAGAATGGCATCAATCATGCTCTGGTCATCGGTGATTCCCCGCTTGATGATGTCGTCGAGCTGATAATCATAGTCCACATTCATGCGGTAGAGATTGTAGCCGTCGGAATAGTCCGTGATTTTCTGGATGGAGGACATGGTCTTTATCCGCCCGGCGTACAGAACGCCGAATGCGCCCGCACCCAGCAGCACCACCGCCAGCACCACTGCCAAAATGACCTTGATTGTTTTCTTCATGAGAATCGCCCCTTTCATATTTGTCCGGTTTTATTATATGTCACAGCCTGACAGCGCTGCAACCTCCGTTTGTGCCGTTTTTTCCCCTTTCAGGTCAAAACGGCGGGTTCACTCCCCTTCCTTCTTCTCCTCCGACTCCTGGGAATAGTCCACCTGGGGAATGAAGCGGTTGGCAACCTTGCCCTTGCCCTTGTGCTTCACATAGAAGAAACCAATGAAGGAGAACACCAGTGCGCCCACAAAGTTCACCAGCAAATCCTTCATGGTGTCGATGATGCCCACATCCAGATAGCCGCCGATGTTCAGCGCCTCTTGGGTGCCGTCGGAGTGAACCACAATGGTATCCACAATGTCCCGAATGTGAATCACCGTATTGGAGCGGGTGGGATCCAGCATCACCGAGTCAATGGCATGGATGACTGCATCCTTCTGCATATCCAGCCCCATCAGCTGGTCGGCCCCGAACTCGAAAAACTCCCAAATCACGCCCACCGTCATGGAAAAGCAGAAGGAAACAATGGCAAGATACAGCGGCGACAGCTTAAAGGAGAACCGCTCCTCCCGGTTCATCATGTCCACCAGGCAGAAGCCGATGGCGGCGCAGAGGAAGCCGTTGATGGTATGGAGCATGGTATCCCAGTGGGGAACTCTCATGTAGAAGCTGTTGATTTCGCCCAGAATTTCCGCCGCAAAGATAAACAGCAAAATGATGATTTCCAGCGTGCTGGGCAGCACCACCTTGAGTTTACGGGAAACAATGCTGGGCAGAATCATCAAAAACAGAGATAGACCGCACAGCGCCATGCTCTGATATTCCCGCCGCAGCAAGGCACGCACCATCACAAAGATAATCAGCGCACGCAGCACCACATATACCGTCAGGGTGGTCTTGTTCTGATAGTAGGGGTTTTCCTTTTTTATTTTACGATCCATAATCTTCCTCCTTTATGGTTGGTTTTCCAATTATATCACAATATCGTCAAATTGAAAAGCGTTTGCTGCATTTTTTCACGACGATTGCGTGCGTAAACAATTTGCAAATGATGTTGCAAGTATCGCTATTTTAGTGACCTGCTGGCACGAAGTGCCCTTGTCTCCCCTGGAAGGGGAGGTGCCGAACGAACGTGAGGCGGAGGGGTTTGTTTGTAAACCGAGTGTGTAAACCCCTCAGCTTCGCCGCTCGGGTCGCCAGGTTGGCGACCCCTTGTTGCCCATTCTATTGACAATGCGTTCTATTTTTTCACTCGCGCAATCGTCCTGGCATTTTCCGTCTCCCCTCCTCCGCCTAAAATCTGGCAAGATACACAGACATTTTCTAAAATGACCACACGGAATCGTCTTTCTGCGTCCTTGACGAAAATCTCCCCGTTATGCTATAATCGGGGTGAAGATATGTTTTCCACCCTGCACGCGCATAGGGAGTGAACACATTCGTCCCTATGGGTCTGTTTTTCTTTTTATGGGAAAAACACGCCCATTTTGCATTTTTTAGGAGGTACACATGAAAAAAGTCGGTATTGTTATGGGCAGCGACAGTGACCTGCCAATTCTGCGCAAGGCCATGGACACCCTGGACGAGCTGGGCATTTCCTACGAGGCACACGTCTATTCCGCCCACCGCACCCCCGAGCAGGCACGGCAGTTTGCACTCCATGCCCGTGAAAACGGCTTCGGCGCAATCATTGCCGCAGCCGGTATGGCTGCGCACCTGGCTGGTGCCATTGCAGCCAATTCTACCCTCCCTGTCATTGGGATTCCCTGTAAATCTACCACTCTCGACGGCATTGACGCTCTTTTGTCAACAGTCCAGATGCCCTCCGGCATACCTGTCGCCACTGTTGCCATCAATGGAGGTGTCAATGCCGCTTTGCTTGCTGCTCAAATCCTGGCTGTCAGCGATGAGGCGCTGGCTGCCCGGCTGGATGCCAAGCGCGCTGCTGACAGTGAAAAGGTGCTGGCGAAAGACGCTGCACTGCAACTGGAGTTAACCAAATAAGGAGGATTTCATATGGGTGGTTTCTTTGGCGCTACATCCCGCCGCAACTGTATCCTGGATGTTTTTTTCGGAACTGACTACCATTCCCACCTGGGAACCCGGCGGGGCGGTATGGCTGCCTGGGACAAAGACGTGGGGATGCAGCGGGAAATTCACAACATTCAGAACTCCCCCTTCCGCACCAAATTCGAGGGCATTCTCGATGAAATGACCGGTACCGCCGCCATCGGCTGCATCTCCGACACCGACCCCCAGCCCATTCTCATTCGCTCCCGGCTGGGCATCTACGCCATCTGCACCATCGGCGTGATTAACAATGCTGAGGCGCTGATTGCCAATCACCTGCATACCACCGGCGGGCACTTCGACAGCATGACCGGCGGGCGGGTCAACTCCAACGAGCTGATTGCCGCCATGATTGATCAGAAGAAGGATTTCGCCCAGGGCATCCGCTACGCTCAGGAGATGATTGAAGGCACCGCCTCCATTCTCATTATGAAGGAGGGCGGAAACCTGATTGCCGCCCGGGACAAAATGGGACGGCTGCCCATTGTGATTGAAAAGAACGAAGATGGCTACGCCGTCACCTTCGAGGATTACGCCGGCGAAAAGCTGGGCTACGAGGTGGTGCGGGAGCTTGGCCCCGGCGAGATCGTGGAAATCTCCCCGGATGGCATTACCCAGCTGGCACCACCCCACAAGGAAATGAAAGTCTGCGCCTTCCTGTGGTCCTACTATGGCTACCCCACCGCTTGCTACGAGGGCAAGAACGTGGAGGTAACCCGCTATCGCAACGGCTGCATCATGGCAAAGGCAGACCGGGAGCATGGCGTTGCCCAGGACATTGACTATGTAGCAGGCGTGCCCGACTCCGGCACCCCCCACGCCATTGGCTACGCCAACGAAAGCGGCATTCCCTTTGCCCGCCCCTTTATCAAATACACCCCCACCTGGCCCCGGAGCTTTATGCCCGCCAATCAGAGCGAGCGGAACATGGTTGCCAAAATGAAGCAGATTCCCGTGGACGAGCTGATTCGGGACAAGAAGCTGCTGTTTGTGGATGACAGCGTGGTGCGGGGCACTCAGCTGCGGGAAACCGTTGAATTTCTCTATGAGCACGGTGCCAAGGATGTCCACATCCGCAGCGCCTGTCCCCCCATTCTCTATGGCTGCAAATTTTTGAACTTCTCCCGTTCCAATTCGGAAAACGAGCTGATTGCCCGTGCCACCATTCTGGAGCTGGAGGGCGAGGAGGGCTTGCAGCATCTGGACGAATACATGGACGGCAGCACCCAGCGGGGCAAGAATATGCGCCAGGCCATCTGCAAAAAGCTGCACTTTGCATCTCTGGAATATCAGTCCCTGGACGGCATCCTGGAAGCCATCGGTCTTCCAAAGGATTGCGTCTGCACCTATTGCTGGAACGGCAAGGGTTAAGCACCATTCCCCTCAAGAGGACACCATTGCAGCGGCAGCTGCCAGCCGCCCGCAACATTGGATTTCAGCAAGCACCCAGTTGGATGGTTCAGCTATCGACCACCTCCCCTTGGCTTCCCCCGGGGGGAAGCCAAGGGACGCACCGCCGCAGGATATTCACAGATTATTACTCCGAACAGTCTACTACATTATTTGTTATATAACAAAGGAGCGTCAAAATATGGAACACCAGAACTCCCAATCTGCCAGCTACGCCGCTGCCGGCGTGGACATCACCGCCGGTTACCGCGCTGTTGAGCTGATGAAAAAACACATCGCCCGCACCAAAAATGAGGGCTGCCTGGATGATGTGGGCGGCTTCGGCGGCTGCTTCGGTCTGCCCATTGCAGGTATGGAGGAGCCGGTGCTGGTCTCCGGCACCGATGGCGTGGGCACCAAGCTGAGAATCGCTCAGCTGCTGGACAAGCACGACACCATTGGCATCGACTGTGTTGCCATGTGCGTCAATGACGTGATTTGCTGCGGTGCCCGTCCCCTGTTCTTCCTGGATTACATCGCCTGCGGCAAGAACATCCCGGAAAAAATCGCCCAGATTGTTGCCGGTGTGGCAGAGGGCTGCGTGCAGTCCGGCTCCGCCCTCATCGGCGGCGAGACTGCCGAGCATCCCGGCATGATGGCGGAGGATGACTACGACCTGGCAGGCTTCTCCGTGGGCATCGTGGACAAGAAGAAAATCATCGACAATTCCCGCATGGTCCCCGGCGATGTGGTGATTGCCCTGGCTTCCACCGGTGTCCACTCCAACGGCTTTAGCCTGGTGCGGAAGGTGTTTGATGTGGAAAATAACCCCGCGCTGATGAAGCCCAACGATTTCCTGGGAGGCAAGTCCATTGCCGAAACCCTGCTGACCCCCACCAAGATTTATGTTAAGAGCATTCTGGCGCTGCTGGAACAGGTGGACGTGAAGGGCATCAGCCACATCACCGGCGGCGGCTTCTATGAGAACATCCCCCGCTCCATCCCCGATGGCCTGTGCGCCGAAATCGACCGCAGCGCCATTCGGATTCTGCCCATCTTCCAGCTGATTGCCGAAACCGGCAACATCCCCCAGCGGGATATGTTCAACACCTTCAACATGGGCGTGGGCATGAGCGTGGTTGTCCCCGCTCACCAGGCCGAGAAGGCACTGGAAATTCTCACCGCCCAGGGCGAGGATGCCTATGTGATTGGCACCATTGCCCAGGGTGAGGAAAAGGTGATTTTGAAATGAGCGCCCGGATTGCCGTACTGGTTTCCGGCGGCGGAACCAATTTGCAGGCGCTGATTGATGCCCAGCAGGCGGGAACCCTCCACAGCGGCACCATTGCCCTGGTGGTTTCCAACGCTGCTGGTGCCTACGCCCTGGAACGGGCAAAGAACGCCGGAATCCCCGGCGTGACCCTGCTGAAAAAGCAGCTGGGCGGGCAGGCAGGATTTGAAAAAGCCTTGCAGCAAACATTGGAGGCACATGGGATTGACGTGATTGTGCTGGCGGGATTTATGACCATCCTCTCCGGCGACTTCACCGACAAATGGCCCCAGCGGATTCTCAACATCCACCCCGCCCTGATTCCCAGCTTTTGCGGGGAGGGCTTCTACGGACTGAAGGTACACGAAGCCGCCCTGCAATACGGTGTCAAGGTCACCGGTGCCACCGTTCATTTTGTCAATTCCATTCCCGATGGGGGCGAAATCATCGCCCAGAAGGCGGTGGAGGTGCTGCCCGGAGACACCCCCGAAATTTTGCAGCGCCGGGTCATGGAGCAGGCAGAGTGGATTCTCCTGCCCCAAGCCACTGAAATGGTGTGCGCAGGATTGAATTAAAACCGCTACAATGCAACCCCCAATTTTGCAAACACCCAGTCGAATGGTATCAGCCACCGACAAGCACCCCTTGGCTTCCCCCGAGGGGAAGCTGGCATGACAAATAATCGGCACTTCGGAACCGATTATTTGTCATGACTGATGAGGGGTTGCGATAGCTGAAAATTTCCTCAGCAGTATGTTGAACGGCAAAAACTGAAACACGTACCATTCACCTGCCTGCATTCCTAAACCAACCTGTCGCCGCCCCTCATCAGCCTCGCTTCGCTCAGCAGCTTTTTAATTTTGGAATGATAGCCACCGGCAATCATAATTTTGAAAAATTCGCTGCGCTCTGCAACACCCCCGGGGGAAGCCAAGGGCGGTAGTCGTTACTGATTCTGTTCAGCGAACAGCTCAATCCCGTTCGCTTCCGGCGACTGTCTGCCGACCGTCATTAAAAAGGAGAGAACTCATGAACGTTTATGAATTAAAGTCCATGCCTGCCCGCCTGGAGGGCAACACCTACCCCGGCCGGGGCATTGTGGTGGGCAAAACCGCCGACGGCAAGCACGCTGCCTTCGCCTACTTCATCATGGGGCGCAGCGCCAACAGCCGCAACCGCATCTTCACCCAGCGGGAGGATGCCGTGTTCACCGAGCCTTTTGATGCCAGCAAGGTGGAAGATCCCAGCCTGATTATCTATGCTGCCATCCGAAAATATGAAAACAAGCTCATTGTCACCAACGGCGACCAGACCGACACCATCTGGAACGGACTGAAAACCGGGCTCTCCTTTGCCGATGCCCTGGCGCAGCGCTGCTTTGAGCCGGATCCCCCCAACTTCACCCCCAGAATCAGCGCCATGGCTTCCTTCCAGGAGGGTGACTTCACCTACCAGATGAGCATCCTCAAATCCGGCGACGAAGAAGGCAGCTTCTGCAACCGCTACACCTACAGCTACGGCAGCGCCAAGGCAGGTGTGGGTCACTTCCTTCACACCTATGTGTGCGACGGCAACCCCATCCCCACCTTCCAGGGAGAGCCGGAGCGGGTGTCCATTCCCAATGACATTGACGCATGGACAACCGGCATTTGGAACGCCCTGGACGAAAATAACAAGATTTCTCTTTACGTCCGCTTCGTGAACCTGGAAACCGGGTGCGAAGAAAACCGCATGATTAACCGGAATAAGTGATACGAACATGGTGCGAAGCACCCTTGGCGCCCCCTTTGGGGGAGCTGCTGAGCGAACGCGAAGCTGAGGGGGTGCACTGCGAAAAAACGCAGCATCTCATAATTACGCACGACACCCCCTCAGTCAGCCCTTTCGGGCTGCCAGCTCCCCCATAGGTGGAGCCGGGAGCGCTTTGCGCCGCATTCATTTACTAACCTTCCTATCTAGGAACAGTACGAGGTGTTTTTAATGAAAGAATTTGCTCTGAAATACGGCTGCAACCCCAACCAGAAGCCCGCCTCCATCTATATGGCGGACGGCAGCGACCTGCCCATTACCATCCTGAACGGCCGCCCCGGCTACATCAATTTCCTGGACGCTCTGAACTCCTGGCAGCTGGTCAAGGAGCTGAAAGCCGCCACCGGGCTGTGCGCCGTCACCTCCTTCAAGCACGTCTCTCCCACCTCCGCCGCCGTGGGCAAGCCCCTCTCTGCCCAGCTGAAAAAGGCCTGCTTCGTGGACGATGTGCCGGAGCTGGACGATAGCCCTCTGGCCTGTGCCTATGCCCGTGCCCGGGGTACCGACCGGATGTGCTCCTTCGGCGACTGGGTGGCACTGTCCGACGAATGCGACGTGACCACCGCCAAGCTCATTGCCCGGGAGGTTTCCGACGGCGTGATTGCCCCCGGCTACACCCCGGAGGCACTGGAAATCCTGAAAGCCAAGCGCAAGGGCAGCTATAACGTGGTTGCCATTGACCCGGGCTATGTCCCCGCCGAGCAGGAAACCAAGATGGTATACGGCGTTACCTTCCAGCAGGGACGCAACAATTTTAAGATTGACGAGAGCCTGCTCCATAACATCGTTACCGAGAAAAAGGAGCTGCCCGAAAGCGCCAAAATCGACCTGATTGTGTCTCTGATTACCCTGAAATACACCCAGTCCAACTCCGTCTGCTTTGCCTATGACGGGCAGGCCATCGGCGTGGGTGCCGGTCAGCAGTCCCGCATTCACTGCACCCGTCTGGCTGGCTCCAAGGCCGACACCTGGTTCCTGCGGCAGCATCCCAAGACCCTGGCGCTGCCCTTCCGGGAAGACCTGGGCCGCCCCAACCGGGACAATGTGATTGACGGCTACATCAACGGCAACGAGGAAGACGTGTGCGCCGAGGGCATCTGGCAGAACTATTTCACCACCCAGCCCCAGCGCCTGACCGAAAGCGAAAAGCGGGAATTTCTGGATGGGATTACCGGCGTTTCCCTGGGCTCCGATGCTTTCTTCCCCTTTGCCGATAACATCAAGCGTGCCTGTGCCTCCGGCGTTTCCTACATTGCCCAGCCCGGCGGCTCCATCCGGGATGACCTGGTCATCGAGGAATGCAACAAGCGGGGCGTTGTCATGGCGTTCACCGGTATGCGCCTGTTCCACCACTAATCGCTCTGCGTGCCGGGGCTGATTCTTAACGAAACTGTATTCCCTACATTTGGATGTCTACATTCCGAAACGGAGGATTCTATGAAAATCATGGTTGTCGGTGGCGGCGGGCGAGAGCACGCCATCATCAAGAAACTGAAAGAAAATAAAACGATTACCGAAATTTACGCTCTGCCCGGCAACGGCGGCATTGCTGCGGATGCCACCTGCGTCAGCATCGGCGCAACGGACATCCCGGCGCTGGTGGCGTTTGCCACGGAAAACCGCATTGACTATGCCGTGGTTGCGCCGGACGACCCCCTGGTGCTGGGTGCGGTGGATGCCCTGAATGAAGCCGGTATCCCCTGCTTCGGCCCCAGAGCCAACGCCGCCATCATCGAGGGCAGCAAGGTCTTCTCCAAAAACCTCATGAAGAAATACCATATTCCCACCGCCGCATATGAGGTGTTCGACAACATGGAAGCTGCCCTGCACTACCTGGAATCCGCTCCCATCCCCACCGTCATCAAGGCGGACGGTCTAGCACTGGGCAAGGGCGTGATTATCGCCCAGACCCGGCAGGAAGCTATGGATGCCGTCAAGTCCATGATGGAGGACAAGGTGTTCGGCAAAAGCGGCGACCACATTGTGATTGAGGAATTTCTCACCGGTCCCGAGGTGTCCGTTCTGGCGTTCACCGACGGCAAGGTGGTAAAGCCCATGGTCTCCAGCATGGATCATAAGCGCGCCGGAGACGGCGATACCGGTCTGAACACCGGCGGCATGGGCACCGTTGCCCCCAACCCCTACTATACCCCCGCCATCGCCCAGCGGTGCATGGAGGAAATCTTCCTGCCCACCATCGCCGCCATGAACGCCGAGGGGCGCATCTTCACCGGATGCCTGTATTTCGGCCTGATGCTCACCCCCAACGGCCCCAAGGTGATTGAATACAACTGCCGCTTCGGTGACCCGGAGACCCAGGTGGTGCTGCCCCTGCTGGAAAGCGATTTGCTGACCGTCATGCAAGCCACCACCAACGGAACCCTTGCTGAAACCGAAGTGAAATTTGCCGATAAATATGCTTGCTGCGTGATTCTCGCCTCCAAAGGCTACCCGGTTCACTACGAAAAGGGCTTCCCCATCACCATGACCCCGGAGGCCGCCGCCCACACCTATGTGGCGGGTGCAAAGCTGCAAGACGGGAAGCTGGTCACTTCCGGCGGACGGGTCACCGGCACCACCGCCGTGGCAGACAGCCTGGAAGAAGCCATCCGGGAAGCCTACCGGCTCAGCAATGGGGTTCAGTTTGAAAACGCCTATCGCCGCTGCGACATTGGGCAGCGTGCCCTGCAAGCATCCAACTGATTGGGAGGGAAAACAAAAAATGGTATACCGCGTATTTGTGGAAAAGAAGCCCGGCCTCGCCCCCGAGGCAGCAGGACTGCTCAGCGACTGCCGCTCCTTTCTGGGCATTAAGAAGCTGGAAAATGTCCGCATTCTCAACCGCTACGATGTGGAAAACATCGACGAAGCCCTGTTTGACTATGCCCGCACCACCGTATTCTCCGAACCGCAGCTGGATCTTGTTTCCGCTTCGGCTGACCTGAGCGATGCCAGCGTGGTGTTTGCCGTGGAGCCGCTGCCCGGTCAGTTTGACCAGAGAGCCGACTCCGCCGCCCAGTGCATTCAGCTGCAAAGCCAGGGCGAGCGCCCCACCGTCCGCAGCGCCAAGGTGTATGCCCTGTATGGCAAGCTGACCAAAAAGGACGTGGAGGCAATCAAGCACTACGTCATCAATGCCGTGGAAGCACGGGAAGCTTCTCTGGAAAAGCCGGAAACCCTGAAGGTGGAATACGCCGCCCCCGAAACCGTGGAGACGGTGAAGGGCTTCATCAAGATGAAGGATGCCGCCCTGCAAAAGCTGCTGGACAAGCTGGGGCTTGCCATGGATTTGGACGACCTGCGGTTCCTGCAAGCCTATTTCCGAGATCAGGAGCATCGGGACCCCACCATCACCGAGGTGCGGGTGGTGGACACCTACTGGTCCGACCACTGCCGCCACACCACCTTCTCCACCCACATTGACGAAGCCCACATTCAGGACGAGGCGGTAAGGGCCGCCTACCAGCGCTATCTGGATGCCCGGGTGGAGGTCTACGGTGATGAGAAGGCTGCCGCCCGCCCCCAGACCCTGATGGATATTGCCACCATCGGCACCAAGACCCTGAAAAAGCGGGGACTGTTGCCGGAGCTGGACGAGAGTGAGGAAATTAACGCCTGCTCCATCCATGTTCCCACCACCATCGACGGCAACCAGGAGGACTGGCTGCTGATGTTCAAGAACGAAACCCACAACCATCCCACCGAGATTGAACCCTTCGGCGGCGCTGCCACCTGCATCGGCGGCTGCATCCGTGACCCCCTGTCCGGGCGTGCCTATGTGCACCAGGCCATGCGCGTCACCGGCGGCGGCGATCCCCGGGTCAGCCTGAAGGACACCGTCAAGGGCAAGCTCCCCCAGCGGAAGCTGGCAACCACCGCTGCTGCCGGATACTCCTCCTATGGCAACCAGATTGGCCTTGCCACCGGTCACGTGGCTGAACTGTACCACGAGGGCTATATTGCCAAGCGGCTGGAATGCGGCGCTGTGGTTGCCGCTGCCCCTGCCTCCAATGTGCGCCGGGAAGTCCCCGCCCCCGGAGATGTGGTGATTCTGCTGGGCGGACGCACCGGTCGTGACGGCATCGGCGGCGCCACCGGCTCCTCCAAGAGTCACAACATGAAGTCCCTGCAAACCATGGCATCCGAGGTACAGAAGGGCAATGCCCCCGAGGAACGGAAGATTCAGCGCCTGTTCCGCAACGGCGAGGTCACCCGGCTGATCAAGCGCTGCAATGACTTCGGTGCCGGCGGCGTGTCCGTTGCCATTGGTGAACTGGCTGCCGGTCTGCGGATTGACCTGGATGCCGTGCGGAAGAAATACGAGGGTCTGGACGGCACCGAGCTGGCCATTTCCGAATCCCAGGAGCGCATGGCAGTGGTGGTTGACCCTGCCGATGCCGATGCCTTCATCGCCGCTGCCCAGGCAGAAAACCTGGAAGCCTATCGGGTGGCTGTGGTCACCGAGGAAGAGCGGATGGTCATGCAGTGGAAGGGCAACGAGATTGCCAACCTGAGCCGTGCCTTCCTGGACACCAACGGTGCTGTGAAGCACACCAGCGTGGAGGTTGCCGCCAAGCAGCGGCAGCAGCTGGATGAGCCCCTGTTCTCCTCCCTGCGTCAGATGGCATCCAGCCTGAAAACCGCCAGCCGCCGGGGTCTGACCGAGCGCTTCGACGGCTCTATTGGTGCCGGTTCCGTGCTGATGCCCTTCGGCGGCAGAACCCAGACCACCCCGGCACAGGCCATGGCAGCCCTGTTCCCGGTGCTGCCCGGTCAGCACACCACCCAGGCCAGCGTCATGACCTGGGGCTGCGACCCCGACCGGCTGAGCATCGACCCCTATGTGGGCGCTCATGATGCCGTGTATAATTCCATGGCAAAGCTGGTGGCTGCCGGTGCAGATTACCACGATGCCTATTTGACGCTGCAAGAATTCTTCGAGAAGCTGAGAAACGAGCCTCAGCGCTGGGGCAAGCCCTTTGCCGCCCTGCTGGGCGCTCTGGATGCCCAGCTGGAGCTGGGGGCAGCTGCCATCGGCGGCAAGGACTCCATGAGCGGCTCCTTCCTGGACCGGGATGTGCCCCCCACGGTGATTTCCTTTGCCATTGCGCCGGTGGACGCTTCCAAGGTGCTCTCCCCCGAATTTAAGGCAGCCAACCATCCCGTCTACCTGATTGCCCCCACCGACGGCACCCAGGAAGCCATCAAGGCCAGCTGGGATACCTTCCTGCGCCTCCATGCCGATGGCAAGGTCTGCGCCGCCTGGGCTGTGGAAAACGGCGCTGCGGAAGCTGTGATGAAGATGAGCTTCGGCAACGAGATTGGCTTCACCGGTGAAAACTTCTCCGACTGGTACACCCAGGGAGCCGGCTGTTTGATTGCCGAGCTCAGCGGCGATGTGTTCCTCCCCGGCGTTGTGAAGATTGGCTACACCACCGAGGCACCGGTCATCCGACTGGGGCAGGACGAGGCTTCCATCGAGGAGCTGCGGAGCCTGAACGAAAGCACCCTGGCGGACGTTTATCCCACCAAGGTCACCGAAGCAGGGGAAGAAATTCTCCCCTTCCGCTTTGAGGCAAGCGTTTACCCCGCCCCTGCCATCAAGACTGCCCGCCCCAAGGTGCTGATTCCCGTGTTCCCCGGCACCAACTGCGAATATGACTCCGCCCGTGCCATGATGGATGCCGGTGCTGAGGCTGAGATTGCAGTGATTCGCAACCTGACCTCCGCCGATGTACAGCGCAGCGCCGAGGAATTTGCCAAGAAGGCAGCCTCCGCCCAGATGATTTTCCTGCCCGGCGGCTTCTCCGGCGGCGATGAGCCGGACGGTTCTGCCAAATTCATCACCGCCTTCTTCCGCAATCCCGCCATCCGGGAGCAGGTGACGGCGCTGCTGGAAAACCGGGACGGTCTGATGCTGGGCATCTGCAACGGTTTCCAGGCGCTGATTAAGCTGGGTCTGGTGCCCTACGGCAAGATTATCGACACCGACAGCACCTGCCCCACCCTGACCTACAACATCATCGGTCGTCACCAGTCCAAGATGGTGCGCACCCGCATCTGCTCCAACAAGTCCCCCTGGCTGTCCGATGCCGCCGTTGGCAGCATCTGCACCGTGCCCATCTCCCACGGCGAGGGTCGGTTCTACGCCAGCGACGAGCTGGTGCAGCAGCTGGCAGCCAACGGGCAGATTGCCACCCAGTATGTTGACCTGGCAGGCAACCCCACCATGGACACCGAATTCAACCCCAACGGCTCTGTGTTCGCCATCGAGGGCATCACCTCCCCCGACGGTCGTGTGCTGGGCAAGATGGGTCACAGCGAGCGAATCGGCAAGAGCCTGTATCGCAACGTCCCCGGGGAATATGACATTCACCTGTTCCGGAATGCTGTAAAGTATTTTAAGTAAATAGCAACAGAGGCGTGACCGCATGGGTCACGCCTCTTACGTCAATTCGCTGTTGGATTCCGATTCCTTTGTATTATTGCTACAGTGTCAATAGATTCATAATCAATTTTACCATAACATCTTTTTCTGCCGGGGCTGACTCCGCAACCATCAATGTAATTGCCACCAATGCCCCGTCGCTGATTCTTTTTTCTCCCTTTTCCTTGTAAAGATACTGATTTCTGTCCAAAAACTCCAAAAACAAGGATGCTGCAATTCGCTTACATCCATCTGCATATGGATGGTCTTTTATCATAAAATACAGTAAATTCGCAGCCTTTTCCTCTAATGATGGATAAACATCACCGCCAAACACATTCTGATAAACAGCAGCAAGAATCCCTTCTACCTTTCCATCTTCTTTTTCGATTCCAAAAACATCTGATTGGAATGTATCTTCCATCGAGGATACCATGCGGCAGCAATCTTCATATGTAATTCGATAAACAGGCCTGTGTCCATTTGGTTTCTCAAGTGACTGGTGATCATAGCGATCCAATAGTGTTAACGCATCTGTGTATAAATTTACAGCTCGCAATACATCCCGCATCTCTACATCCAGCACAGAGGCCAGCATTTTTGTTTGAATGTCCACTGTTTTTTCCAAAGCTTCCATCCGTTTTTCATTGATTGCATAGCCTTGAATAATATAGCGCTTCAAAACACCGTTTGCCCATTGCCTGAATTCCACGCCCCTGTGAGATTTTACCCGATAGCCAACCGAGATAATAACCTCCAAACTATAAAACTGAACTGGTTTATCTGAATTTGCAATGTGCATTTTTTGCACATTGCTCTCTTTGCACAGTTCATTTTCCTTAAAAACGTTATTGATATGTCTGGTAATAACAGATCTATCTACATGAAATAAATCTGTCATTTGCGTTTGCGTCAGCCAAACTGTCTCTCCAATAATCGGTACTCGAAGGCTGATTTCTTTATCCTTTGTTTCAAATAGTACAATTTCATTTTCCATCTTCATCGTCCACCGTCCTCTATTTTATACAGTCGTCATATGGTACATGACAAAAATCCATGTGTTCCTTTATTCTATTTTTCAATTTCATTTTATCATACGCCCAAACAAGACACAAGCGCCACAGCAGTAAAATCTGCCGTGGCGCTTGAACGATAGAAGGCACGTTTTCTTATGGATGGCTTGTTACCCGATTTGCATGATTTTCTGATCCAGGCCACGGCGAGTGATGGCATAAAACAAAACAGTGCCCACCACCAGCAGCGCAATCACTTCTCCCAGTGCCACAAACAGGGCGTTATACCAGAAGCTGGCTTCTCCGATGTAATAGGTCAGCTCCCAGCCCACCAGCAGGCCATTGGTCACCGCGGGCAGCAGCATTCCGAGAATGGGATACCCCTTGACGGTAATGTTCCGGGTCATCCGCATTCCCCACACCGCCAGCAGGGTTGCCAGCGTGCCCACCAGCCAATCCAGGGGCAAGGTTCCTGCGTAGGTCAGATTGAACAGCAGGCAGCCAATGGTCATGCCCGGCACGGCGGCGGGGGTGAAGAATGCCAGCACCAGCATTGCCTCGCTGATGCGCACCTGAATTGCCATGCTGGTGGATTCCGGCCACAGCAGATACTGGGCATAGGTCAGCACGGTATTGAGCGCCGCAATCACCGCTGCCTGGGTGATGATGCGGGTGGTTCTGGATGTGTTTTTCATATTCTGCTCCTTTGCATAAAAAAAGTGGTCACAGCAGACGTGACCACAGAAAAACAAATGGGCGCAAAAATGCGCCCATCCGAAAATCTCATTTCCCTAGTTTTGTTTACCGACAGGATGGTCACGAACTGTCCTATGAAGTTACGAAGCGAGTATACTCCATCTTGGGGAATTTGTCAAGCACCCATTATGCCCAGAATAGGCCAAAATCTTGCGCAACCCTACCGGTACGCCTCAAAATTGGGGAGCCGTTGCAAAATCGCACACGCCATGTAGGGGAGGCTCTTAGCCTCCAGAAGCTCACACAACAGAGCGGGTCTGTGATTGGAAATTGCCAAAGGTTTCTGAGTTCTTGGCTTCCCCCGCTCGATCAGGTCTTTGGTCATGGCAC
>ERZ791887.1425-NODE-1425-length-16327-cov-5.924349_pt1 | contig 16327 bp, 16 predicted proteins | sample MGYA00510157_ERZ791887 | MGnify/ENA primary metagenome ERZ791887 (study PRJEB30046, sample SAMN00792112) | human gut metagenome | study: EMG produced TPA metagenomics assembly of the A metagenome-wide association study of gut microbiota in type 2... | reverse complement strand
CTTCCCCCCGGGGGAAGCCAAGCGGTGCAAACCTTTAGCCTGTACGCTCTAGTAGGGGGCGACGAGCAGTCGACCCGGCACGAAGCACCCCGAAGGGGCGCTTTGTGCTGCGGGCGGATTCTATCCGCCCATACAATCGCGGTGACAGAGCCGCCCCAGCAGATAGCGTGTGCAAATGTTCCGCAGGCAAAAAATTGCCCCTCCGCGCAAGCGGAGGGGCAACTCATATTCAGCGAAGTAACAATTACCAAGCCATGCAAACAGCGTAAGCGCCATTGCCGGGCAGAGCAACATCAGCAACTTCCTTCTGGCCGGCTTCGCCCTGAGCCAGAACGGTCCACTCGGTTGCGCCCTCAGCACGGAACAGGACGACAGCGGAGTTGCGCTTGCCAACGGTCCACAGCTTGAAGGTTGCGGTCTCACCGGCGGTGACATTGGAAATGTTTCTCTGCTTGAAGACGGTCAGGTTGTTCAGGCCCTCGGTAGCCTCACAGATAGCATTCATTTCCTTCACGGTGATGGCTTCCTTGCAAGCGGTGTAGGTGGAACGAACGCCCTTGGGCAGCTTCACCTTGGTGTAGCTGGAGACGGTAGCTGCGGTCTGAGCGAGCTCAGCCATATTGTAGACCTCACCAGCAACAGGCCGACCTTTCGCATCAAACTTAAACTCATAGCGCAAACCAGCAGTTTTGTAGCTGAAAACGGAGTTGGTGTAGCCAAGGCCAGCAGCCCCAACGTTGTTACCACCCAAGTTATTGTTGACAAAATTATTCCAGACGGAGCATTCGTCATGAGCGTGACCAACGCTGGCAGCACTTGCGGAAACGGCCAGAGAAGCGGTCAGGGCAGCAGCCATAGCAACGGAAGCAACTTTCTTCATATTCATAACAATTTCCTCTTTTCAGTGAAAAAATTTATCTAGCAGCCAGCGGCTGGTAAATACGATTAAAGCATCATTCGTTATCATCAAGCGCATAGAAAAACAATCTGTTGAAGCAAAATCTCTTAACAGCTCGTTCACATATTCGGAGTATACATCGTTTGCTATTTCTTGTCAAGTATTATTTTTATAAAAATCTTTTTCGATTTCTGCAAATTTCGTTACAATGACGTATTTCTATTTTTTCTCCGTATTCAGGTAAATGGAAGCGATGCTGCAATTGATTTCCGGCAGGACGGAATCCTTTTTGTAAACGTAAATGAACTCCAGGATTTTCCCCTCAGGCAGCGCGGTAGCAGCCACCCGGCAGAACACGCCCTCATTTTCCGGTTCATCGTAAATTGCGAAGTCCACATCGTTGACCTTCTGAATCTCCGCAGAAGGAGAAACGCCTTCCTGCACCCGCTTTGTGTAATCCTCCAAGGAGATATTTTCATCCAGAAGCTTCACAGAAAGCATACAGTCCAGCCCAATACTCGCCATCAGATACCCCTGCGATTGCCCTTCTTCCGTTATCTCCACATCAAGCATGGTATCGCGATACCACATGGTGAAATCCGTGCCGGGGATGTCCGCCTGATAGCCGTCATACCGATACAAATCCGTCAGCCGGTCGGCTTCTTCCAGGGTATATTCTTTCATTTCCGCCGCCATTGCCCCCGGAATCAGGCTGGCACTCAGCGCCAGAGCAGCGGCAGCTGCAATCCACTTGTTCTTCATAGGCAACTTTCGCGTACCCAAAAAGGCGCGCCGCTCCTTTCGCCTGCTCGGTAAATTCTATAACGTTTGCAGGTGTATTTCGTCCATCTAGGATGATTGTACCACGAGTTATTCTTTTATGCAATCATTTTTATAAAAATCGTTATTATACACAAATTCAAGTTCCAGTTTTTGTAAATAGTGCTGTACAATGCTTCCGTCATATTGAATAGTATATTGAATTTTGTCGAGTGGAATTTAGTTATATTGCATAATTCTGTGGCCACACGTCACCCTATCCGTTCACCCAGCCGCTGCGCCGTCCCATAAAAAATCGCCCCTCCGCACAAAGCGGAGGGGCAACACAAGAGATTCCATTTTTACCAGCCAACGGCAATGGCATAGTCGCCGTCTGCATAGAAGCGGCCTTCAATCACGTCCAGCTCCCCGGCATAGCAGGAAATCAGCTCCCACTCGTCCGTGCCCGTGGCGCGGAAGAACAGACCGGTGGTACGGTTCACGGTAGACCAGACCTTAAAGGTGACATCATACACCTCTCTGCCGCCGGTCACGGAGCCAGTGCGCAGCAGCGTGACCCGGCCAGGCTGGAAGGTGGCTCCGGAAGGGATCACGCCCTCCGCTGCATTCTCTACCGCGCTGTCCAGCTCCTCCTGGGAGACGGCAACCGCATCCTCGCCAAAGGTGGTGCCGGGAGTAGACATGAGAACCTTGACCAAATCGCGGGTGTTTTCAGCGAAGCAAGCCACGCTGAAGCAGGACACCGCCAGCAGGGCTGCCAGCAGCATTGCAAATAACTTCTTCATTTTGATACCTCCGGCAAAAATTTTTCAGGAAAAACTGTCCCGATACACGTTTCATTATAGGCTGGCAAAAGCGAAATGTCAAGGCATTTTCACCTTACGTTTTGGCAAGTCTGAAACATTACAGCGGATGCAGAAGCCAGAAATGTTGTTATAACGTCATGGAGTTGATGTTATTTTCCATAGGGACTTATCGCTTAGCTGTGAACGAGCAGCTCAGGCTCCCCTTTTAAGGCAGAGCGAACCTCTGCAAGGGTTGGGACAGCTTCAGCAGCTCCGGGTCTTGTGATACACAGAGCTGCCGCAACGGTTGCGGCATACAGTGCATCCTGGTAGGGATATCCAGCCGCTATCATGCCAATCAAATAGCCGGTGAAGCAATCCCCTGCCCCGGTGGTATCCACAGGCGTTACAGGGAAAGCCCGCTGGGAAATAATCTGCCCATCAATCCAGCAGTACGCACCGTCCTTGCCCATGGTGACAATCATATTGCAGTTCGGATATTTTTGATGAAGTTGCTGCGGCATCTTTTCATTGGATTCCGCTCCAAGAATCTGCTGACATTCGATCTCATTGACCAGCAACCAGGATACCTTCTTTATATCGCATTTCAGAATGCTGCCATTAAACGGCGAAGGATTCAGCACAATTTCCATGCCAATGTCATATGCCCGCTCAATCAGATATGGCAGTTCGTTTATCTCATTTTGCAGCACCAAGTAATCGCCGCGGTCAAATTCAGATAAAACGCGGTCAATATCCAACTTTTCCTGTCTCTGATTGGCCCCGCCAAAGAGAACGATGCTGTTCTCCCCTTCTTCGCTTACCTGAATCACCGCATGACCTGTTTTGCAATTGGGAATCGTTCTCACCAATTTCGTATGGATTCCCAGCTTGCTGCAAGCATCCAAGAACGGTTCGCCATCCATTCCAATGCAGCCTGCCAGCCAAACCTCTACGCCGCACTTACGCGCCGCCACCGCCTGGTTGTAGCCCTTGCCGCCCAAGCGAATTGTCATATCCGTGGAGGCCTGCGTTTCTCCAGGTGCTGTGATGTGGGAAACCCGGTAAATATTGTCAAAATTCAGTGAGCCAAAAACCAGGATTTTTTTCATATAGCCTTTTCTCCTAATAAAAATGAAGCAATTCCCGAGATTGCGTTCACAATGCATCTTGCTGCAAGCAAACGCAATCCCGGGTTTCTTTGAGTTTTGGTCATTCATTCGTCCAGAGTGATCCATAGCCCATCAGGAATCCCCCTGAATAAATGATCCCACATTCTAATATTTTTGCAATTTAAGCAAATTTTGCGGAATACAAGGAAAAATGCTCGCTCACATGGATTTTAGGCTTTTCAACCCTTATTCCAAAAAAGAAAACCCATTTCCATTTTGGTTGCAGAAACTTCTCTATCAGAAATTGCAAGCAAATTCCCTTTGTTACTCATTTTTCCTGCTGCCAGGCCTTAATAATACGATTAACCGCATCCAGACGTGCCCGGTCGGACGCTGCCAGTACACTTGTCTTTTCATCGTACCATGCCGCATTTTCCTTGACCTTACGTTGGGCGGAAACCAACTGGGCGGCCATGGCTTTCGGCCCGGTTCCGCCTACGACTTCGCGAACCTTTACAAAATGGTCTGGATCGATGGATTGGGCAATGGGTGCAAAGTCGAAGGTAAATGGTTCGTGGAAGTATTCCTCATAAGTATCAGCAAAATACTTTTCCTCCACCACTCGCAAATCATACCCCTCTGCTCTCGCCTTTTTCACCAAATAGGACACAAAGCCATGCGCCTTGCGGAACGGGATGCCGTAAGAGCGATACATTTCGTCCGCCATCTCCGTCACCACAGAGAAGCTCTCGAACGCTCGCTGCCGCAGCAGGGGTTTGTTCACATCAATCGTTGCCATAACCGAGTCAAACACCTTCAGGCAGCGTTTGAGCATACTAAATGCGGAAAACAGCGAGCTATCCATATCCTCATAATCGCAGATGTCGCCGTAGGGAGTGCGGAAACAGGCTGTCTGGACAGTGTCACCCAGACCCTTGGCAACACCAACGCAGGCACGCAGGTGCTCCATCACGATTGGATTGCGCTTCTGGGGCATAATAGAACTGATGGAGGATAGGCCATCCCCAAAGATGATCATTTTCTCCTCCTCCGTTGCCCATAGTATCATATCCGTGATGGTCTTGCTCAGATCGATCGCGCACAGGGTTACTGCACTGGCCGTCAGCGAATAGTACTCAATGTTGCCAATAGAGTCGTAGGCATTCTCAATAATTCCGTCGCAGCCCAGCAACTCTGCCACTCTCTCCCGGGAGATGGGATAGGCAGAGGTTGTGGCAACAGCAGCGCCCATAGGTGAGACATTGGTCATGTCATACGCATTCTTGAAGCGCCTGATGCAGCGATCCAGAACATCCAGAAAGCCAAGGAAATAATGCCCCATGATACCGGGCTGCGCATGCTGTGTGTGCGTATGGATGACGTACAGAGTATCTTTATGCTCCTCGCAGAACAGACGAACCGTGTTCTGAAATTGGATCAACGTCTCCATCACATCCAAGATACCCTCGCGCACATTCAGATGCGTCCAGGTAATGCACATATCATTGCGGCTCCTGCCAAGGTGCATATTTCCGCCAGCCCCGTCGCTCTTTTCGATGATCTCCTTTTCTTGTTGGAAATACATATCCTCAAATTCATCACAGTAGGTTTGAGACTTGTACCCCTCATAGTCTAACTCTTCAATAGCCTTCAGGATTGCCCCTGCCTCCCGGAGCTTCAGAATCCCCTGCTCATAGAGCATAACCACATGAGCCTCATTGACAGAACGAATGTATGGCATCCAACGGTTAACGCTGACCGCAAACTTGGGGATTGCGTCCAACTCGCACAGGCTCTTGTTCGGAAAATGATTCCCGTTAACCGCAATGCTCTCCCGTCGATTCTCCTGATAAGTCGTGTTCAGTTTCATATCTATATTATTTCTCCTCTTTCATTCAGTCGGTGGCACGCAACAAAATGCCCGCTCTCGGTTCCCCGCAGCTCTGGCACCGGTTTTTCCGCACAGTCCTGCGTTGCATAAGGGCAGCGCTTGCAGAAACGGCAGTGGGGTGCCAGGTTGATCGGAGACGTGATTTCACCGCGGATGCTCTCTTTCTTCCGCTCCCGGGTAATCTCTGGCACTGGGATAGCAGAGAGCAGCGCTTTGGTGTAAGGATGCATAGGATTCCGGAACAAGTCCTCCACCGCCGCCTTCTCTACCAGGGAGCCGAGATACATTACTGCTATTTCATCCGCGAAATGATTGACAACAGACAGGTTGTGTGTGATGAAAATGTACGTCAAGTCCATTTTCTCCTGCAAATCCTTCAAAAGATTCAAAATCTGAGCCTGAATGGACACATCCAGCGCGGAAACAGGCTCATCACAAACAATAAACTTGGGATTCATTGCTAACGCACGGGCAATTCCGATTCTCTGCCGTCTGCCTCCGTCTAACTCATGGGGGTAAGTATTATACAGACGTCTGGCCAATCCGACAGTTTCCATCAGCTCCAGTACTCTTGCTTCAATCCGTTCTTTTTTGTCCTTGCCGGTGATGAGCTTATTCAGGATGATTGGCTCTGCAATAAGTTGACTGACCGTTCTGCGGGGATTCAGGGATGAAAACGGGTCCTGGAAGATCATCTGCATATTCTTCCGAAGCTCCCGCATTTCCGCAGGTGTCGCCTTGGTGACATCCTTCCCATCAAAGATGACCGATCCGCTGGTTGCATCCAGCAGCCGAAGGATAACGCGACCGGTTGTCGACTTGCCGCAACCGGATTCGCCCACAATTCCCAGAGTTTTTCCCTTTTCCAGCGTCAGATTCAACCCATCCACAGCATGAACCGTCCCTTTGGATGTTTTGAAATATTTTTTTAGATCTTTGACTTCCAAAATTACTTCAGACATACTCAGTTACCTCTTTTGATATGGAAGTCACCTTCCTGATACCGGCAGCAGGCGACTCTATGAGTGCTGGATGCCTCCATAAAGGCGGGCTGCTCTTTCCTGCATCGCGCTGTAGCATAGGGACAGCGTTCCGCAAAGGTACAGCCCTCCGGCAACCGGGAAGGATCCGGCATCAAGCCAGGGATTGGCGTCAGCTTATGCACGCGGGCGTGGATATTAGGAAGCGAATTGAACAGGCCCTCGGTATATGGGTGCATCGTATGGTTAAAAATATCCTCCAAGGTTCCGGATTCCACAATGCGGCCGCCGTACATCACCGCCACCTCATCGCAGATCTCCGCCACAACGCCCAAGTCATGGGTAATGAGAATCATGGATGTCTCATACTGCTCCCGCAGATCCCTCATCAGCCTTAGCACCTGATCCTGGATTGTCACATCCAATGCTGTTGTCGGCTCATCGGCGATTAGGACTGCGGGGCGGCAGGCCAATGCGATGGCGATTCCCACGCGCTGACGCATCCCGCCAGAGAACTGATGGGGGTATTCTCCAGCACGGTTCGGGTCGATGCCTACAGTCGCCAAAACGTTCTTTGCTTGCTCCCACGCTTCCTTTCTGGTAATATCCCGGTGAAACAGCAAACTTTCCTGAATCTGCTCGCCCACTGTCATGACTGGGTTTAGGGATGTCATTGGATCCTGGAAAATCATTGCAATCTCGCTGCCGCGGACAGCACTGAGTTGGCCGGGAGTCAAGCAGCGCATATCGATGCCGTTAACTCTAATCTGGCCGGATTTAATCACGCCAGGAGGATTCGGAATTAGGCCCATCAGTGCCAGCATGGCTGTGGTCTTTCCTGCACCGGTCTCGCCAACCAAACCAAGTGTATGTTTTTTCTTCAAGGTAAGATCGATGCCGTTTACCGCCTTCACCGTTGCCTTAGATGTGTGATACTCCACCACCAGATTACGGATTTCCACGGCGTTTATGGTTGTTTCTCGTTCAATTTTATCAATTTTTGAGGTCTTCTTTCGGAAGAATGCCATTTTACCCACCTCCTTACCGTTTCAACTTGGGATCCAGTGCATCCCGTAGGCCATCACCTACCAGGTTGATTGCCATTACCGTAATCATGATTGCCAGACCCGGGAAGAAGCACAGATAAGGTTTGTCAATGATAAAATCCTTGGAGGCATTCAGCAACGCCCCCCATTCCGGTGTCGGCACCGGCACGCCCAGCCCAATATAGCTCAAACCGGCAGCACTGATGATGGTGGTGCCCATGCGCAGCGTCGCCTGCACCAGAATGGGAGAAAAACAGTTTGGCAGGATCTGTGTCATGATGATGTAAAAGCCAGAACCTCCAATTGCCTTGGCAGACTCTACGTACTCATTGTTGCGAACCGTCATGACCGAGGCGCGGGTAATCCGCGCCAGGATTGGGATGGAGCTGATGGACAGCGCCAACATCAGATTGAACATACTGGTACCCAACACCGTAACCAGAATAACCGTCAGCAGAATGGATGGAATGATGGTAATGGAATCCACAATACGCATAAAAATGCTGTCAAATTTTCCGCCCAGATAGCCTGCTGCCGCACCGATGGGTAGGCCCAGCAGCAGAGCCGTAAACACAGAGGCGAAACCAACCAGCAAAGAATACCGTGTCCCGTAACCCACGCGGGCAAACATATCTCTTCCGAACTGATCCGTGCCGAACCAGTGCTTCGCGCTGGGACCCTGCAGGCGCTCTACCACATTAAAGCCGATAACATCAGTCTTATAATCCCAAATCTGATCCGCAAAGATCGAAATAAAAATTAGAAGGATCGTGACCGTCAGGCCAATTATTGCGCCCTTGTTTCTGCAAAACTGACGCCAAACCTCCAGAAAATGATTTTCCCTTACATTTTCCGTCTGTTGCTCCTTTTTCATTCCGACCACCTCAGTTCTTGACGTATTGCGCTTTCACGCGGGGATCCATATATGCATAAATAATATCCACCACCAGCAGGACCAAGGACACCGCCACTGCCAGCAGGATTACAAAGCCCGTGACAACCTCATAGTCACTTTGGAGAATTGCCGTTACCAGATAATTGCCTACACCAGGCCATGCAAACACACGCTCCGTCACCAGCGCACCGCCAATCAGCGCCGCGCACTGATTGCCAATCTGTGTTACGATTGGAATCTGAGCATTGCGCAATGCGTGCTTCCAGATGACCACTCGCTCCGGCGCTCCTTTGGATCTGGCCGTCCGCAGATAATCCTGACGGAGTGTATCCAGCATGGCACTGCGGGTCGTTCTGGTAAGCGCCGCCATATTGCCTGTCCCACAGGTGATGGCAGGAAGAATGACGCTCTCCCAGCCGGAAGCGCCGGAGGCAGGCAACCACCTCAGTTGTACGGAAAACAGAATGATCAACAGCAGCCCGATCCAGAAGTTTGGCATGGCCAAACCGATAAAAGAAAATGTGGAGGCAGACGTATCCCACCAGGTATTTTGCTTTACCGCCGCAATAATCCCTAATGGAATCGACATGACAATGGTTAGAATAACAGAGGCCACCGCCAGGATGATTGTATAACGAAACTTGGAAAAAAACAGATTCCACACATCCTCGCCATTGTATACGCTTTGCCCGAGATCCTTGTGCAAAACGCCTGCCATGTAGCGCACATATCGCAGCGGCATAGGATCGTTCAAGCCATGTGTTTCCCGGTACAGCTCCAATTGCTCTGGGGTTGCCTCATCACCCAACGCCGTGAGCGCGGGGTCGCCGGGTACAAGATCCATAACGCCGTAAACAACAAAGGAAACAAACAAAACCACTGGGATAATCATTAGTATTCGCTTGAGTATGTATTTGATCATCGAGATCCTCCCGCTAAAATCATACAAAAAAGGACTGCCCACCGCCCAATCACGGGACAACGGGCAGTCCTCGCATCAGTGCTTACGGATTACTGCGCAACGCAAGCGTTGGTGAAATTGACCTCGTAGGTCTGGGTGCCCAGATCCACGCCGGAGAAGCCGGTGGAGCCGATGCACCACAGATAGGTCTGAGCCAGAGGAATCGCAGGAAGCGTCTGAGCCAGGTACTCCTGCATACCGCCATAGGCAGCAATCATCTCATCATAGGTTTTGCTTGCCATGCCTTCCTCCAGCATTGCATCAAACGTAGGATCGCTGTAATACATGGCAGTGACAGTGCTGTCGGTCTTAAAGAAACGAGACACAATGTTCAAAACGCCGCCGGAGCTGGAAGTAGCGTTGATGTACATATCATACTTCGTAGGATCGGAACGCAGGCTACCTGTGAAGCCAGACTGCGCGATTTCGTTGACGACCACATTGATGCCGGCAAGGCTCAGGTCAGCCTGCACCACCTCCGCCAAGCTCTTGTACTTGGCAAAGGTAACCAGATTCAGGGTCAGGTTGGAGATGCCATTGTCTGCCAGCAGTTTGGCAGCGCCTTCGGGGTCATAGGGAACGGCTTCCACATCCACATAGCCCGGAGTGACATTATTGATAATGTTATAGGACGGAACCGCACAAGCGCCGTTTTCGTAGCAAGCGTTGACAATATCGTCCCGATTGACACTCATGGCCACAGCACGACGGACAATCGCATTCTCGCAGACACTGTTATTGGCACAGTTCATGCCGATGTAAACGTTGGCAGAATTCTCGGCCTTGTAAACATTATAGTTGCTGTCGGCCATGAAGGACACGATATCGGTGGCATTGGCCTCGAAAATGGCATCCACATCGCCGGACTTCAGGGTGAGGGCGCGGGTACTGGCATCGGTGATGACTACGAAGGTGATTTGCTTGGTAACAGGCTTCTCACCCCAATAATTTTCATTGCGGCTGATGACCCAGCTGACGCCGGTCTCCTGCGCGGTGTGAACATAAGGCCCCGTGCCGATGCGACCACCCATTTCGCCGCCACGCGCTTCGACAGCGGACTTGGAAATAATCTTCTGTGCAGCATAAAACAGCCAATCGGGAGTGCTCGACTTCATGTTGAAAATAACGGTATATGCGTCTGGAACCTCAATGGTATCGATTAGGCTCGCACCGGTAATGACCCAGTTGACACCATCGTTGGCGGTATCGGAGCTGTACTCCCAGGTGAATTTCACATCCTCAGCAGTCAGATCGCTGCCGTCATGGAATTTGACACCTTCGCGGATTTTGAAAGTCCATACAGAGGAATCTTCATTGGCGAACCACTCGGTTGCAAGAACGGGAGTCGCAGAACCATCAGCGGCCACCTTGACCAGACCCTCATGGGTGGAGTTCGTCGCAATGGAAGTCTGTGTGCTGGAGTTGCCATAAGGAAATGCAGATGGCATATCGCCTGTGGTGGCAATGCGGATTGACTCTTTGTAGGTGGTTTCCGCTGCGGCAGGAACCGCCAGGATGGCGATGACCATCATAATTGCCAGCAGCATTGTTACGCTTTTTTTCATATTTTTTCCTCCTTTTTTATCTTCTCCATCTTCATTCGATGGAAAAAAACTTGTTGACCCCCCACCCAGTCGCCGACACCGTTTTTTCAGCGCTTCAGTGGACTTCCCTGGTAAACTCGGCTGTCATCCATATGTTCCTACCATAACCCCCTTCGTCAATTAAAGCGCTTTAGTTATCGCTTGTTTGTATATTATCATATTTTAAAGCGCTTTACAATCCTTTTTTATTGGTCATATATGCTAATATTTCATGTGATAATTTGTCGATTATTCCATAAGCCGCAGCTTGTCTCTCAAGCGTTTTAAACTTTACATTTTCAACTATTTCTTGTATAATAAAAACACACTACAGAAACGAGGTTTCATCATTGAGCGTCACACTAAAAGGGCTGGCTGCCGCAGCCGGAGTCTCAGAGGCCACCGCTTCACTTGCTATGAACGACCGCCCGGGTGTCAACGCTGTGACGAGAGCCAACATTCAGGCTCTTGCAAAGCAGCTTGGATATATTCCCTGCAAAAACGCCCGCTCTCTTGCAAAAAAAAGAAGTGGGTTGATTGGCATGATTGTCCCCAACATCTCCAACTCCAACTATTCTTCTCTGGTGCAGTTGGCAGAAAACAGTCTGCTGGAGAAAGGCTTCCAGATGATTCTGGCTACCAGCCGCAGCAATGCATCCTACGAGCGGGACATGATCGAGCAGTTTATTTCCCTCCGCACCGAGGGTGTCATCATCTATCCTTCCATTCGGCACAACCCCGACCCCAGCTACTTAAATCTGCTTTGGGAGAATCGAATTCCCTTTACCTATCTGGGCGGCTATTACAGAAGCATCGATGCCCCGGTTTCCATGGTGGACTATTTTTCATCCGTTGCCGCAGCCACGCATTACCTGATTGATCACGGCTGCCGCCGCCCCTGTCTGGTCAGTGGATGTCGGACGCTGGTGAGCAACACCCTGCGCTTCCAGGGTGTCGCAGATGCCTTGAAATCCATTGGCGTTGAATTTTGTCAGGAAGACCACTACGAGCTTCCCTCCACAGACTACGATGCCGCTTTCTCACTTGCAAACGATCTGCTTGACGGTAACGTCTTCCCCTATGATTCCGTCATCGCGGTCAACAGCTATACCGCCATGGCGTTTTACAACGCCATTCTTGCCCACGGACTGAGGGTACCGGAGGATGTATCCATCATCTCCGGTGACGCAACATTGCGGCCGGATGTTTCCAAGGTGCAGCTTACCAGCATCCGCCAAAACAATCCTCGCATGATTCAAGAGGCGCTCCGGCTTCTTTTTGAGCAGATTAAAAATCCTGGTTCCCCCTATTCCAAGGTCGTAGTCCCAACCGACTTTGTTGTAGGGAAAACGACGCGCCCGTAGGTTTGCTCCTTGATACTTCACCTATCCAGCCACGTAAAAAGCCCCCGCTTTCTGTTATACGGAAGGTTGCACAGTCTATCGAAAAAGCCAAGGTCTGTGTTAAACAAGGCTGGGGTTCTTCTTCAGAATAGCAAAATACACAATTTAACCTTAAAATGGGCAATAGCATAGGCACTCCGATTATGGTACAATGTAGAAGGACCACCAACCACATGAGCCAAAAAAGGAGTGCCTTATGGAAGATATTTTAGCGATATCCCGCTCAGAGATGAATTTCGCAGGTTTTTAAGCGGCAGAAGCATTATGCGAATCTAACACATTTATGCTCCGCAAAGCCAAAATAATTAGCCGTTTCAACATTCCATCGTTTCCGTAACGTTTTTGTGCAAATTCGACATTCTCACCAGCTCCAGGCCAGGGCATACTGCCCATCGCCGGGGATGGTAAAGTCAATGTATTCTCCCTTGGCGGCTGCCAGCACCGTCCATTCTTCCTCGCCCTCCGCTTTGAAGAACACCACCAGGTACCGATTCTGCCCGCCCCAGGCACGGACGGACATGGGAATGGACGCACCATCGTTGGTGACATCACGCTGACGAATCATGGTCAGGTGGTTGATTTCGTAGTCCTCGGGAATCACGCCCTCAGATGCTTCCGCAATCTCCATCATTTTCTTGTCCTGCAAATGCTGGGGCTTGGGGACGCTTTTCTCCACTGCGGTTTCGGGAATTTCCAGAATGTCCGCAATCTGGTGCTCGTTGTCCTGCTTGGTTGCCGCTGAGACGGGAATGGTGCAGGCACACACAAGTGCCAATGCTGCAAGAAGGGTAGCCAGTTTCTTCATGTTGAAACCTCCATTTGTGGTTTATTTGTACCTTATTATATTATAGTACGTTCTCTGTCCGAATTCAATCCTTTTCACGGCACTTTCACGACGATTGCATGAGTTAAGAAGATATGAACACGCTATTACCATGAGGATATGGAACAACTGGCTGCGTTGTGTGGAGTCAGCTTATGGTTAGCACCCCTTGGCTTCCCCCCGGGGGAAGCCAAGAGGAGGTTGCGGGAGCCAATTCCATTCAATGTACCCATCCATTCCGGGAACGGTGGGTGGCTAAGAGTCCCTATCATTTACAAATTATTTACTCACGCAATCGTCCTGCGGCACTTTCACGACGATTGCACGAATTGCAAATGTGTGAACACCCCGATCATCGAGTGCGCCCGTAGGGGTCACCAATTCTTCTGACAATGCGTTCATATCTTTTTAACTCACGCAATTGGCGTGAACCCCACGGCACAACAGAAATCAGAAAATCGGCACAATTCCGGGCAGCAGGAAAATAATTTCAAAAAAACTATTGCAAAATGGAGCAAACAGTGGTATACTACCACTGTAAGTATAGGAGTAAGTCAGAGAGAGGAGCGCATCGCTCCTCTCTTTCTTATTGACGAAAGGGTGACGAGATGAAAATTACAGATACCGTAACCGCGCTGGCAAAGCCCGTGGTGGAATCCCTGGGATGCTCCCTGTGGGACGTGGAATATGTGCGTGAAGGCTCCGACTACATCCTGCGGGTCTCCATCGACAAGGAGGGCGGCGTGGATATTAACGACTGTGAGGCCGTGTCCCGGGCGCTGGATCCCATCCTGGACGAGCATGACCCCATCCCCGACCGCTACCAGTTTGAGGTATGCTCTGCCGGTTTGGAACGGGTGCTGAAGCGTCCCGAGGATTTCCAGAAATTCATGGGAAGCCCCATCACCGTCAAGCTCTACCGTCCCTATAACGGCATGAAGGAAATCCCCGCCGTGCTGCGTGGCTACGAGGACGGCAGGGTGACCGCAGAGGCCGGAAAAGAAACCGTAACATTTGAAAAATCCCAGGTCGCGCTGGTGCGGCTGCGGGTGGAATTCTGAGGAGGATAGACATGGCAAGAACTACCAGAGCCAAGAAACAGGCCGAAGCACCCAAGGTGAACATCGGCACCGAAATTTTTGAAAGTCTTCGTGATTTGGAGAAGCTCAAGGGCATCCCCGTGGATTATATGGTGGAACGGCTGAAGCAGGCGCTCGTCAACGCCTACCGCCGCGACCGGGAAGACCATCGGGTTCTGCCCGCCGACAACGTGGTGGTGAACCTGAACGAAGACGGCCTGACCATGTTCCAGGTCAAGACCGCTATGGCAGAGCCGGAGGATTGGGCGCTGGAAATTCCCATCGATGCAGCCCGGAACTATAAGCCCGATGCCCAGGAGGGCGATGCCATCTACATTCCCGTGGACATTGCCAAGTTTGGCCGCATTGCTGCCCAGACCGCCAAGCAGGTGGTGATTCAGGGCATCCGCGAGGCAGAGCGGGGCGTGATGTTCGAGAGCTATTCCAGCAAATCCCAGGAGCTGCTCTCCGGCACCGTTTCCCGGGTCATGCCCGCCACCGGCGATATTATTGTAAAGATTGGTCAGGGCGACGACGCCTCCGAGGCACTGCTGCCCGCTTCCGAGCAGATTCCCGGCGAGCATTTTGTGGAAGGCGACCACATCCAGGTGTATGTCATGGAGGTGCGCAAGCCCACCCGCGGCCCGCTGATTCATGTGTCCCGTACCCATCCCAACCTCATCCGCCGTCTGTTCGAGCTGGAAACCCCGGAAATCGCCGACGGGCAGGTGGAAATCCGCAACATTGCCCGGGAAGCCGGTTCCCGCTCCAAGATGGCCGTTCGCGCCACCATGGAGGGCATCGACCCGGTGGGTGCCTGCGTTGGCCCCAGAGGTGGCCGCGTGGCTGCCGTTGTGGAAGCCCTGCACGGTGAGAAAATTGAAATTGTGGTGTGGAGCGAGGATCCCTGCGAATACGTCAAGGCTGCCCTCAGCCCCGCCAATGTGCTGAGCGTCTCTCTGGTGCCCGGTCAGAAGGCTTGCAGCGTGGTAGTGCCCGATGACCAGCTGAGCCTTGCCATCGGCAAGGAGGGTCAGAACGCCCGTCTGGCAGCCCGCCTCACCGGCTATAAGATTGACATCAAGCCCGCCTCCCAGGCTGCTGCCCAGGAGGAGCCTGCGGAAGCAGTCGAGGAAAAGCAGGAGCAGCAGGAACCGACGGAAGCCGAAGCCCCCGCTGCCGCAGAGCAGAAAACCTATAACGACGATGCAATTAACCTGGACGAGCTTTTCGGCAGCCAGAACTGATTGCTTTTTGACCATACAGAAAGGGGGAGTTACCCGTGCAAAAGAAAATTCCCCAGCGGCAGTGCATGGGCTGCCGGGAGCGCAAGGCCAAGCGGGAGATGATTCGCGTGGTGCGGGGCACCGACGGAACCGTCAGCCTGGACTTTGGCGGCAAGGCTCCCGGGCGGGGGGCATACATCTGCCCCAACCCTGAATGCCTGAAAAAAGCATTGCGCAGCAAAGCGCTGGATCGTTCCCTGGAAGTGACCATTCCCGAGGAAGTATACCAGCGCCTGGAAAAGGAGATGGAGCATGGAAGCCAGAGCACTTAACTATCTATCCCTGGCCCGCAAGGCCGGAAAGGCCGAGCTGGGCGAGGAACCCGTGGGCGATATGGCTCGCACCGGCAAGGCATACCTGATTATGGTGGCTGCCGATGCCTCCGACCATACCTGGCGCAGAGCCAAGGCCTACGCCGCCGGAACAGAGCAGCAGTGCGTCCGCCTGCCCTTCCCCAAGGAGGAGCTGGGCATGGCCGTGGGCAGAACCAGCCTGGCCATTGCGGCGCTGACCGATGCTGCCATGGCGCTGGCGCTGCTCAAGAGTCTGCCAAATCCCGAAGCGTACATGGCTTCCATCGAGGTGCTGGATGCCAAGTCCAAGAAGCTGAAAAAGCGTCAGGACGAAGCAAAGGCTCACCGGAGAAACGTCAAAAAAGGGAAGAAATAAGAGATTGTGTCTGATGGGGTTCATTGTTGAACAATGGGAAACCCCTCCGGTTTCGCTGACGCTCAACCACCTTTTAACAGTGGAATGATTGCCACCGGCAATCATAATTTTGAAAAATTCGCTGCGCTCTGCAACA
>ERZ791887.1414-NODE-1414-length-16485-cov-9.334875_pt1 | contig 16485 bp, 13 predicted proteins | sample MGYA00510157_ERZ791887 | MGnify/ENA primary metagenome ERZ791887 (study PRJEB30046, sample SAMN00792112) | human gut metagenome | study: EMG produced TPA metagenomics assembly of the A metagenome-wide association study of gut microbiota in type 2... | reverse complement strand
AAGGCGCCTGGCAAATATTTGCCAGGCGCCTTATTTATTATTAGACAAGCAGCGCAGCAAGCAGTATGATAATAGTATTATTACTGACTGACCTCTAAAAAATTACGGCGTTCTGCCGCAGGAGAAATTTTATGGAAGCTATTATCATCGTGATCTTTTCCTTTATACTGCTCAGCTGCATTCTGGCAGGCTACTCCATTCTCTGGGCCCTGCTTTTCGGCTATCTGATGTTTTTCGGTTACGCCCTCCGGCAGGGACATACGTCAGTACAGGTACTGACAATGTCCGGACGAGGAATCCGCACGATCAAAAATATCCTCTTCATCTTTATCCTTATCGGTATGATCACCGCCGTCTGGCGGGCCTGCGGCACGATACCGTTCATTATTTACCATATGTCGGCCCTGCTCATACCATCGGTATTCATTTTGATAGTTTTTCTGCTCTGCTGTTTCATTTCACTTTTAACAGGAACCTCTTTCGGTACTGCGGCCACGATCGGCATCATCTGTATGTCTATCGCCAAAGCCAATGGTATCGATCCCACCTTTACCGGCGGCGCTATCTTATCAGGCATCTATTTCGGCGACCGCTGTTCACCGATGTCGACCAGCGCCCTTCTGATCAGCGAACTGACGCAGATTGATATTTACTGTAATATCAAAAATATGTTCAAATCAGCGCTGCTGCCTTTTTCAGTCACCTGCCTGCTTTACGCCCTGCTGGGATTTTCCGGTACCGGCAACACCGGCACAACCGACCTGTACGCACTCTTTCCGCAAAACTTCGATCTGCACTGGACTACCACTATTCCAGCGCTGCTGATCATCATTCTTTCATTGTGCAAGGTCAAGGTCAGGCTGACGATGGCAGCCAGCATCATTACCGGCAGTCTACTCTGCCTTTTCCTGCAGGATATCACTCCCGCCCAACTGGGCTCGATCATGTTCTACGGCTTTTACCCTGCTGATCAGCAGCTGGCCCAGATCCTCAGCGGCGGCGGTATCATTTCAATGTTCACCGTCAGCGTCATAATTATCCTTTCCTCCGCTTACGCCGGGATTTTTGAAGCAACAGGCTTTTTGAATACTACGCAGGCCCGCCTTGCACAGCTTGGAGAAAAAATAACGCCGTACGGCAGCATTTTGCTGACAGCCACCATCACAAGTATGGCAACCTGCAACCAGACCCTCAGCAGCATCCTCACCTATCAGCTGCACAAGGACAGCGCTGACAATATGCAGCAGCTGGCCCTGGACCTGGAAAACAGCACTATCGTAGTAGCGGCGCTCATCCCCTGGTCGATCGCCTGCGCTGTACCGCTCGCCACCGTAGGCGCCGGCAACGCTTCGATCCTGTTTGCCTTTTATCTCTATCTGCTGCCCCTGTATAATTTATGGCGGCCATACAAAGTAACCCCAGTCTAATAAATAAACCACCTGACTGCAAGAGCGATCAGGTGGTTTATTTTTATTGTCATCTTTTTTGCGCCTTCTGCAGCAAACTGCTGTCAGCCAGGTCAACGACCAGCGGCTCCAGCCCCTGGCTGCGTACATAGTCCGCCCCTGCGGCAGTAGTAATGATCCTGCCGCCACGCCCTAAAACCTTACCGTCCATATAACAGACCTGCCCGCCGATGATCGTGGCAAACGCGCTGCGCTGCAGCCTGTCGACGATCGTAATATCGGCATCCCGCCCTGCTGTCAGACTGCCCTTATTTGCAAGACCAAGCAGCCGCGCCGGCTGATAGCTGATCTTCGCCACCAGCTCCTGCAGCGACAGCCCGCCCAGATCGACCAAAGCCAGACCAGCAGGCAGCAGTACATTGCGTGGAATACCGCCGCCGTCAGTACTGACAGCGTCTACAGCAAAACTGCCGTCAGCCTTTTTCGCCGTTGCCAGCCGCACCCGCGGCCCAACAGGATTGACCGCAAAACTGACGGAAACCAGCGTTTGCTGCCCGCGCCAATAATCCCTGGCCTCCTCACCTGTCAGCAAAGTCATTTCCTGTCCCTGCGGATAATTGACCTGTGCCCAGCCAGACAAAAGCGCCTCCTCCATGCCCGCCTCATCCTCCGTAAAGCCGCCGGTTTTCAGGCAGCGGCGGGTAACCATACTGCCCGGCAGACCGTCAATGATTTCAGCGCTTGTACCGTTGAGCGGTGATAAATAAGACTCGCAGGAAATATTAGGATTGGCCGCCAAAGCTTTAAGGGCCAGCTCCGTTTCTTCCGCCTCCGGCAGTACCGTACCACGGCAGTAAGCATTGATATGCGCTAAATGCAGAGGGTTGCCGTCGGCCAGCTCCACCGCCTCCAGCATGCCTTCGATATTGGAACCATGAGCGGCTGTCCCGGCGTGAAAAGCCGTATAAGCTCCCAGCTCTGCCGCAGCCCTGATCGCTCTGGCCGTTGCTGCCACCGTCAGCGGATAATGCCCACCCAGCAGCTTGATGCCTAACGACCCCTGCCTCTGCACTTTCGTTATCAGCTGCTGCAGCTCTGCTGACGAAGGATCGTCACTGCTGACCGTATGTCCCGGCCGCACATATTCGATCGTAGCCAGATTGAGACCGGTCCCATATTCACGCGCCAGCTCCAGTACACTGGTCCCCGGCCCCGACATATCCAAAGCACTGGTCACACCAGCCTTGACCAGCATCGTGTGGGCGTAGCTGCCTCCCAGCCAGGCCGAAGCATGTACATGCGAATCGACCAAGCCAGGCAGTACCAGCTTGCCGGACGCATCCAGCTCCTGCACGGCGCTGCCGCCGATACTGCTTTCCACCGCCGCAATCATGCCGTTCTGCACAGCGACATCAAAATATCCTTCCCGTGCCGACGCATAATCGACCACATATCCGTTTTTGATCAGTAAATCATATTGCATTTGCTGCCCCTCCCTCAAACCAGTTCAGGTAAAAAGCGACGCTGCCTGTTTTTGCGCAAGCAGCGTCAGCTATTTCCCGGTCAATATTATTTATGCATTTTATAAAAAGCTTCCATAAACTCAGCCAGCTTCTCGCAGCCTGCCAGCGGCATCGCATTGTAAATCGAGGCCCGCAGTCCGCCAACACTGCGGTGTCCCTTCAGTCCACCCATCCCCAGCTCCTCTGCCTCGGCCGCAAAACGCTTCTCCAGCGTTTCAGTCGGCAGTCCAAAAGTCACGTTCATCAGCGAACGGCTGTCAGTTTTGGCAAAGCCGCGGAAAAAATCAGGATACATATCGATCACATCATAAACTATCTTGGCCTTAGCCGCATTGCGCTGCTCCATCATCACCAGTCCGCCCTGCGCCTTCAGCCACTTGGCAACCTTGCCAACGATATAGACCGCAAAAGCCGGCGGCGTATTATACAGCGAACCGTTATCAAGATGAGTTTCGTAATTCAGCATACTGTGCAGAGCTTTAGAACGCCCCTCAATAAATTTTTTACGGGCAATGACTGCTACCGCGCCGGCAGGACCGATATTCTTCTGTACCCCGGCATAAATCAGCGAAAACTTCTCCGCCGGGATCGGTTTACTCAAAATATCCGAAGACATATCCGCGATCAGCGGTACAGCACCGGTTTCAGGATAAACGCTGTACTCTGTGCCTTCGATCGTATTATTAGCCGTGATATGCAGATAAGCGCAGTTTTCCGGCAGCCTGATCTCGCCCGGCTGCGGCACCCGGTCATACTTTTCAGCCTTACTGCTGAAAGGGATAACGACCTTACCTACCTTTTCCGCCTCTTTTACAGCTTTATCCGAAAAATTACTGGTCACGGCATAAGCCGCCGTTTGTCCAGCCCCCAAAAAATTCATCGGCACCATCGAAAACTGCAGGCTGGCGCCGCCTCCCATAAAGAGTACGCAATAATCGTCGCCCAGACCCAAAAGCTCCTTGATGTCGGCTTCCGCCTCAGCATTGATTTTTTCATAAATCGGCGCGCGGTGACTCATTTCCAAAATCGACATACCGCTGCCCTGCAGGTCCAGCAGCTCGGACTGTACCTCCTGCAGCACTTCCAGCGGCAGCATGGCCGGACCGGCATTAAAATTATAGATACGTTTCATTATTCATCTTCTCCGATCAAATGCACGACCATCGCATCGCGCAGCTTAGGTTCAAACCAGGTCGATTTCGGCGGCATGATCTTACCGGCATCAGCTACCTTGATCAGCTCCTCCATCGACGTCGGATACATGGCAAAAGCCACACTGTAGGCCCCTGCGTCTACTTTAGCCGCCAAAGCATCCAACCCGCGGATACCGCCCATAAAATTAATGCGCTCATCCGTACGCGGGTCTTTGATGCCCAGGATCGGTGCCAGCAGATTATCCTGCAAGATCGAAACGTCCAGTGACCCGATCACATCATCCGCGGCAAAGGTACCTTCCTTCGCTGTCAGGCGGCGCCATTTTCCGGTCAGATACATACTGAACTGATGCCGTGCTTCCGGCTTCGGGCCGTTTTCCAGCTCGCTGATCTCAAACTTTTCTCCGACTCTGCTTAAAAATTCTTCCATCGACAAACCGTTCAGGTCTTTGACCAAACGGTTATAATCCATGATCTGCATCATATTATCGGGAAAAATGACCGCTAAAAAAGTGTTATATTCTTCGTTAGAACCATGCCTAGGCGTTTTGCCAAGCTCGTCAGCCACACGCATAGCCGCAGCACTGCGGTGATGGCCGTCGGCAATATACATTACAGGCACGTCCTCAAACAGACGGGTCAGCTCGGCGATCTCCATCAGGTTCTCCACCACATACAGTGTGTGCTGCACGCCGTCCTCCGACGTAAAATCATATACCGGCTTTTTGGCTCCCATCAGGCTCAAAACATAAGTATTGATCTCGGGCTTGCCCTTATAAGTTAAAAAAACAGCGCCGGTCTGTGCTTCTGTCGCCAGAATATGATTGACCCGGTCCTGCTCTTTATCATGCCTGGTCAGCTCGTGCTTCTTGATAATGTTCTCGCGGTATTCCTCCACCGAAGCAGCGGCCACAAGGCCGATCTGGATATGCTGCCCCATCTGCTGACGGTAAATATAGTAGCAGGGCGTCGTATCTTTTTTCATCTGCCCGTCGGACAGATACCTGTCGAGATTTGTTTTCGCCATCTTATAAACTGCCTGGCTGTGCGGATCGATACAATCCGACATCGTCGCTTCCGATTTTGTCACCCGCAAAAAGCTCAGCGGGTTCTTATTAAGTATCTGCCGCGCCTCTTCGGTATCCATCACGTCATAAGGCAAAGCAGCGATCTCTGCCGCATATTCCGGCACCGGACGCAGCCCGCAGAACGGTCTGATCTGTGTCATCTAAAAAACCTCCTCCAGCGTCGTATGTATATACAAACACATGCTAAAATCAAATTAGTCCTTATCTATATTATTTTACTCAGTTCTCTGCTAAAACGCAAGCGTCGCCGCAGCAAACACCAGCGCTGTAAAAAATATTTTCCTGCGGCGTAATAAATATAACACTTTTCCAGGTTTCTTATCCATCCAAAATAAGTTATAATAGAGGAAGTCGTTTTAAATAAGGGGAGTGTCCATCCGTGTCATCTATAACAGTCAACCGACGTGTCCTGCAAAAGCTTATTCCCATCGCCATCGGCTATCTGGCCCTTGGCATCGCCTGCGGTATTCTGGCACAGCAGGCCGGTCTCACACCGCTTGAAGCCTTAGGGATGAGCGTGCTCGTTTTCGCCGGCTCCGGTCAGTTCATCGGCATCGCCATGATGGCCCAGGGTGCGGCCCTCGTTTCTATCGGACTCACTATTTTTATCGTCAACCTGCGTCATCTTTTATTCAGCTCCACGCTGATGAATTTTTTTAACGGCCGCAGTAAAAACTTTCTTATCGGCTATGCCCACGGCATCACCGACGAGACCTTTGCCGTCAACCTGAACGCCTTTGAAACAGAAACAGATCCCCGCTGGACGTGCGAAGAAGCCCTGGGGCTCAACATCACCTCCTGCGCCGTCTGGTCGCTCAGCAATGCCCTCGGCTGCTATGCCGCCGCTTATCTCAACCCGCCTACCGAGCTGGTCTCCTATCTGCTGATCGCCATGTTCCTCGGCATCTGGGTCAACTATCTCACCGACCGGAAAATGATCATCACCGGGCTGGTATCAGGGCTTCTAGCGATCCTGCTTTCGCAGATCGTTCCCTATAAGCTGCATATCGTGCTGGCAACTCTGGCCGCCTCCGGCGCCGCCTGCTATATCACCGAACGCCATGCGGGAGGTGCTGATAATGTCCGCTGAATACGTTTGGGGCGCCATTTTCATTATGATGGGCGTCACCTATATTTCCCGTATCATACCTTTTTTGCTGCTGGCCGGCAAACCTGTACCACGCTGGTTCAAAACCTGGCTCACCTATGTACCGACAGCTATTTTCGGCGCGCTGGTCCTGCCCGACGTCTTTCTGCCCGCAGGCAGCCTGGATCTGGGACTGAACAACCTGTACCTGTGGTCGACCGTCATCATCTTCCCGCTGGTCTATAAAACAAAATCACTGGGGCTGGCGATAGTCAGCGGCGCCGCCGTCTTTGCACTGCTGCAGGCCGTACTCTGATCAATCGGCACAGCCTTCAGCATCGAGAGGAATCTGCTTTGGAAATTTTTTTACAGGGTCTTACCATGGGGCTGGCCTATCTTGCCCCCATCGGCGCCCAAAATCTTTTTGTCATCAATACGGCGCTCACCGCGCCTTTAGGCATTGCCCTCGTCACTGCAGGCATCGTCGCCTTCTTTGACATCAGCCTGGCGCTGGCCTGCTTTTGGGGCATCGGCCTTGTGATCGAACACAGTCTGCTACTGCAAAAAGCACTGCTCGGCGGCGGCGGACTGATCTTGATCTATCTGGCCTGGCAGCTGCTGCATGCGCAGGTGCAGACAGACACCTCTGCTTACAGCCAGCCGACGCTGTGGCAAACGGCCACGCTGGCCTTTACCGTTACCTGGTTCAACCCGCAGGCCGTTATCGACGGTACGCTGATGCTGGGCGCCTTTCGCTCATCACTGCCTGCCGATACTGCCTCACTCTTTATCAGCGGCGTAGCAGCTGCCTCCTGCCTGTGGTTCTTCGGGCTTACAGGCATCTTCAAAACCTGCTGCCAAAATCTGCGCCCCAGCCATATGCAATGGATCAACCGCATCTGCGGCGCCGTTATTTTTGTTTACGCCCTCAAACTGCTTTATACCTTTGGGCAGATGCTGTAAAAACAATGAATACACATATAAAAAAGCAACAGCTGTTTAAGCTGTTGCTTTTATTTTGTTCTGACCCTTTTAATTTACTGCTTTAACTTTTTCCTGACTGCACAATAGAATATCTTCTACCGAACAATCAAACACGTCAGCCAGTTTGACAAGTATCTCCAGACTGATCAACGTCCTGCCGCACTCCAGATTACTTAGATGCGGCTGTGACATCTGCAGGGCTTCCGATAATTTCACCTGCGAAATTTTTCTTGCCTTCCGCATCATCTTCACATTACTACCTAAATCATTTAGATCATAACGCTGTTTTTTCATTTTACCCTCTACACCACTCTTACCCATATAATCGTTTCAACTACCGGACCAACTACTTTTGTTTTACTTATTTTTTCTGATTTGATTATTATATATTATTCTATTTTATAAAATAATACTACAAACAATTAGTTTTTGCAACAACTTCTTTTGCCCACAAACGAATTTATATCATCAAATACAACATTAATCTGCCATATTTTTATTTTATATTCTTCTAGACAATATTTTTATAAGATTCTGCAGACGTTTTTTATTAACTTCATGATCCACCGGCTGGCCTGAAACGGACTTCTCTACATGTTTTGCCGATCGTCGTGCAAGTATTTATGGCAGTATTCAGTACTTACTAAATAAGTATTGCTTTACTTTGCTGTAAGTATTTCTTTGTTAGATTCAAGGTCAAAGTCATAAGCAGTAAAACCCTATAAGTCTTAAAAACTCTGCTAACAAGTTCAGTACTGAATACTGTCACTATATATAGGGCAGCGAACACCGGAAAAGTTTACATGCCAAAATACAATTTCACATATTGTTCACAAATATCACTAAAATGTTATGAGCTGCTGTTAAAAACCATCTTGAAAAAAATTTTCAAACCGATGTAAACTTTTATCCCTCTCGCTGCCCTATATATAGCGTGAGGGTTTTACCCCCTTGCCAAGCAAATCTAAAAGGAGCATCTCTACTATGCAAATATCATCAGCACCGCTGCTGACGGACCGTACAGCGGCGACGCCGAAACCCGCTGGGACTTATGGGTATCTGCGCGATTCACCCGGCGACGAGGCTATGAAACCCGGCAGGCAGGTCATCAGGGGCAAGGCCCTGTGGTATGCAAAAAGCAGCCCCCTTGTTTAAAAGGGCTGCTTTTTAAAGAACACGATGTTTTCTTTTAATGTTTTCTTCAATCTTTTTTATTTTTCTTTAGCTTTTTTATTTTTCTTTAGCTTTTTTATCTTTTTTAGACTTTCTTGAAAGAAAGTCAGCAAAGAACTTTCAGCGCTGTTAAGATTTGGATTGCGCTGCACTCGCTGCCCGCGTGAATACGTTACCTTAGCCGAAGCACGGGCAGCAGCAGCCAAGATCACCAAAGCAGGCGTGCTGACTAGCTGCCTGAACGAACTGAGCCGGGCCATCATCAGTAAACACAGAGAACTGTAAAACAAACAGAGAAACGAGGTACGACATCAATAGCAAATACACAAAGCTCCTGCACTGGTTATGCCTTTTGGCCTGCATCATAAGCAGAAAATAACAAACATACTCAATATCCACCCTGAAACAACATTCATGGCGGGTATTTGCTTATCATTAATCCCTCAAATATACCTTGCTATTGTTTTATACAAAACCTCCACATCTATGGGTTTTGCCAGATGTCCATTCATCCCGGCATCAAACGCAGCCTGAACATCATCATTGAAAGCATTGGCTGTCATGGCAATGATCGGTATCGTCCCGGCAGCAGGATGCTCTGACGACCTTATGCACCTGGCAGCGTCATAGCCATTCATCAGCGGCATTTGAATATCCATGAAAATCAAGGCATATTCCTTTTCTTTCGAGTTTCTAAAAATATCTACCGCAACTTTACCATTCTCAGCATGTTCAACTTGTAAATTCACAAACTTCAACAGCTCTGAAGCAATCTCCATATTTAACTCATTATCTTCCACCAGCAATACCTTTTTGCCGCCAAAATCATACGTTTCCTTATTACCTACTGCAGAAAATCCCAGCTCCGGCTTCCGCGAAACAGTTAACAACGTATTGTATAAATTTGAAGCAAAAAACGGTTTAGCTATAAAAGCATTAACACCTGCTGCCTTTGCCTGTTCTTCGATACCAGACCAGTCATAAGCACTGATAATAATGATCAAAACATCAGGACCGACATAGCGCCGCATCCTACGGGCCGTTTCTATTCCATCCAGTTCCGGCATACACCAGTCAATGAAACAAACATCATAGCAACGCCCGTCATCTTCACAGGCGCTTCTTACCTTTTCAATAGCCTCAAAACCATTCAGAGCCCAGTCAACATTGACTCCCATGCCTTTCAGCAATACTGCTGCATGTTCACAGGTATCGTTATCGTCATCGACAACCAGTACCCGCATCTCTTCCATCTCAGCCGCAGTTTTTTTATCAACTTTACTTACTCCAAAAGGCAGGTCTACCATAAACGTAGTTCCTACACCTTCCTGACTTTTAACCTCAATAGTTCCATCCATGATCGCAACAAGGTTTTTGGTTATCGCCATCCCCAAGCCCGTACCGCCATATTTTCTGGCAATTCCATTATCCGCCTGCTCAAACGGTTCGTATAAATGTTCCAAAAACTCCTTTTTCATCCCGATCCCGCTGTCTTGCACGATAAACCTCAGCCATATCTTATCACTTGCTGAACGCAGCATTCTGATTTCCAGCCTGACACTGCCGCCTTTAGGCGTAAATTTAATTGCATTGGACAATAAATTGAGCAGGATTTGGTTGACACGCATCGAATCTCCGAACAGCAGCTCATCTTTAAATCCTGAAATAACAATTTCAAAGGACAAACCTTTGGCTGTAGCAAGTCCATAATTGATATCAGCTAAAGAAGTAACCAGATTTTTTAAATCAAACAGTTCTTGACGAATATTCAACTTTCCATTTTCGATTTTTGACATATCTAAAACATCGTTGAGCAGCATCAATAAATGCTTCGACGAAAAAGTTATCTTACTCAGACAATCAGCAGTACGCTTTTTATCATCCAAATAATTAAAGGCAATCGCCGACATTCCAATAATTGCATTCATCGGCGTTCTGATCTCATGCGACATCCGCGACAGAAAATCACGTTTGGCGTCATTCGCCTTCTGTGCTACCAGCAGAGCATCCTGTAAAATCTTCTGCTGTCGTTTAAGCTCGTCATTAATAAGATACTCATTACGTAATTTATAAGCATAAATAACAATCACGATCATCAACAGACCTATCACAGCAGCATAAAGGATGGCGGCTTCAGCTTTTTCCTCCGTGCTTTCCTGTATGATCAGCACACGTCTGTCTGCCGAATCAATGACCTTTTGAATGGCTGTATCCGTTTTTACCCTTATCGGCTCTATTTCTTTATCAAAGTACTTTTGGACTGCCGGTCTGTCCAGCTTATTATTTTCAGAATTTTCCACACTTTGTATAAGCGCCTTTTTCAGTTCGTCTAAGGCACCGTTCAATTCTGTCAGATCTTCTTTATTGCCTAAATATATTTCATCTAATATTTTCAGTGATTTTTCATTTTCTTGGCAACTGGTTCTCAGGACACTTCTGATACCATCAAGATTATTTTCATTTTCGCTAATGAAAATCGGCAGGTACGTATTCATTTCAAAAACCCTGGCACGGATTTTATTTATTTCCGACATGGCTTTGTACGGATGTTCTGCTACATAATTGATTTGTCTGCTGATTGTAAAAATAGAATGTGTAGTAAAAACAACATATACCACTACACAAAAACAAATGGCTATCACCCCGGATACCATGCCATATCTTTTTATAAAATTCATATTTTCCAATCCTTTACAATTTTATTAAATTATTACAATTATTTTTGTTATAAATATAGCACATCAACAGCAGACAAACAAGTAGAATATTAACTTTTTATAATACAATATAATTGCTTCATTGCCCTGCCCAAACGTACGTATCGTTAAATTTATATTTATATGGCCAATGAGTTTTCCACAACGCTAAAATAAATCTGCCTGTATCAGCAATCGCTGTAAGTAAAATTTCACCTTCAGCATAATACCAAATAACAAACTAAATTAGCGATATGAAACTTACTTCATATCGCTGATTTTTTACTTTACTGAACTTATTACTGCAACTTACCAGTGACTCAAACCCTCACTTAGAACGTGAATCTCAACCCGGCGTTGAACTGCCAGTCGGTACGCAGATCGCCGCCAAAGGTTTTTAAGGCGTCAAAATACAGGTTGCTGTTTTTGGCAATGCCCAAATTTGCTCCCAGTCCGATCTCGTACCAGGTGCCGGTCAGGTCACCTGTCTGCAAAGCCAGACTGTCATTGCCGTAGTAGCCGGTCGCACCGCCGTTGCCGCCGAAGTCGTGCAATACTGATGCTTTGACATAGGCATTGCTCGGCCGCCCGCCGATCGTAAATTCTTTACCGCCCAAAATACCTACGCGCGTTACAGCGCTGTCAACGCCGTCGTTTTCTATCCTGCCGCCGTTAGACATCGTGTAATCGGCGCTGCCGATATGGCCCAGGCTCAGTTCGGCCTGCGGTTCTACGAACCAGCCTGCGTTCAGGTTTTGTCTGTAGCCGTATTCGGCGCTGATGCCGTAAGCCCAGGTATCGTAGTCGGCTTTGGCGGCATTGCCGCTTAAATCGACCAGTTTAAAGTCATTAGTCAGCTTGCTGCCGCGGGCGATAACGTCCAGATAATGCCCCTTGCTGCCCAGCCAGCTGACGTATACGCCTACACCGGTACTGCTCAGGTCGCCGCTGCCTGCCGTATAACCGGCGTTGCTGTCGATGCGGTTGACGGCGATACCTGTATAGAGCTTGCCGCCTTTGTAGTCCTGCACTTTGTCGATGCCGCCCTGGAAGGCCGTATAATCCTGGCTGAAACTGCGGTCATAAGCGCTGTCGGCGCTCAGCTCACCCCGGTAGTAACGGGCCCAGACGCCGCCCTTTGCCGCTTCTTTATCACTGCGCAGCTCGCCCATGCGTTTCATCAGGTTGTTGCCTTCGATACGCCACATACTGCCCATTGCCATCTGCGCATCAGCGGCCGTCATCACTGTTTCGGAAGCGCCTGCTTCCTCAAAATCTATTTGCGTAATTTTGACATCATTGCCGTCCACTGTTACGGTCGGCGTTGCTAAAAATCTGGTCAGCGGGTCGTCCATTACGCTTTCCTTACCAACAAAATTATTTAAGTTCTGCCCAGACTCCAAATCAGTTACCGTTAGCACCGTCACCTCGCCGATAAAACTGTTCAGCCTGCTGCCGTCAAAGGCTTTGTCGTAACCGACAGTGATGTATTGTGTTGCCGTGCTGCTGTCGGCTGCCAGTTTCGCAAAAGTAAACTTATCTGCATTAGGAGTAACATTCGACAGGTCAGTTGCAACTTTAAAGGTATTGCTGCCCGCCAGTCGCAGGGTGCCGCCGTTAATGCTGCGGCCCACGTTTTGGCCTGCTGCCGGACTGCCAAAGCCCAAAGTCGCATTGTTCAAATATGTTATAACAGTATTGTCAGTAGACGAGCCATCGCTGTTTAAAACAGCATTATCGTTAAACAGCACTGTTGCGTTATCGGCATACACTGCATAGGCCTTACTGCCTTCCGGTGTCTCGGTATTGCCGGCTTTGGCGCCGATAGTGATCGTGCCGCCGTTGGTTTTGGCACTCAAAGTAATCACAGAGCCACTATCAGCATACACACCATAAGCCTCGGCCTGCGCTCCCTGTCCGCCGGCACTGCCGTCAACACCGGAAGAACCATCATAAGATCCTTTGCTGCCGCCAGCGCCGCCTGTCCCGGCAGCAGCCTCAGCCGCGATACTGTCTACGGTCAACGTAAGCAACGCCTGTTCGCTGCCCCTGACGCCATAAGCAAAAGCGTTACCGCCAGTACCTCCATTGCCTCCATTTGAAACAGCATAACTAACGCCTTTAGCACCTGTACCACCGCTGCCACCAACCGCCTCAGCCTTGATGCTGCCCGCAGTCACTGCCGCAATACCACTGCTCCACACACTATAAGCAAAAGCGTTACCTCCATTACCGCCACTGCCTCCATCTGCACCCATATGGCCGGAATAACTGTTACCACCGACACCACCTGCACCACCGCTACCGCCAACCGCCTCAGCCTTGATACTGCCCGCAGCCACTGCCATAGTGCCACAGTTCCTCACGCCATAAGCAAAAGCGTTACCTCCATTACCGGCACTGCCGCCGACTTCAACCCCTTGACCATCTATAATGCTGCCATTAGCACCAGTACCACCGTCACCACCAGTAGCCGTGGCTGTTATGACCCCTACCGCCAGCTCATTCGACAGGAGGCTTTGAACAGCGATGCCTGTTGCAGTGGCTTCGCCACCCTGCCCGGCATTGGCGTGCGTAATACTATCCTCAAGAATATTGGCATTATTATCCCTGCCAGCACTACCGCCAGTACCGCCGGCAGCCGTACTGCTGATCGCCTCGGCCGTCAGCTGCATGCTGCCATTTTGGATAGTCAATCCTACACCTGCAGCGCTGCCGCCGTCAGCACCGTCATTGCTCTTATATCGATCACCATGGCTGTTATTTGTATCTGCTTGGAAGGTCTGGGCTGTACCGCCAGAACCACCCTGCCCCCCGGTAGCTGTCAGGGCCAGGTTTGCAAAGTTTACGCTATAAACACCGCTGCCAGCAGCCACCAGTCCATAAGCTTCGGCTGCGCCGCCAACAGCTGCCAATCCGGCCTCGCCGTAAGTAGAACCACCATTGCCGCCCTTACCACCTGTACCGGTGATCACAATATTATTTGCCACCTTTACTGCTGCCTGCTGGCCGCTCAAAACAAGACCCTTAATAGAGGCAGTACCGGCTGTTCCTCCATCGCCACCGTGATTATCCTTGCCCACCTTACTAATATAGCCATTATTCCCGGCATCACCGGCCTTTATAGTCAGGCTGATACTGGTCGCTGTCAGGCTGCCATCAGTTATGGCTATACCAGCCGCCGCATTACCTCCGGCGCCACCATTACCCACAGTCACTTCCGAAGTCGGAGCCGTACCACTAGTATCACTACCACTTTTACCACCGTTACCTGCCTCTGCTGCCAACGTCAAAGCCCCCGTCTGCACATTGCTCCCAACCGTCAGCTGCAGCTCTGCGTCACCACCACTGCCGCCATTACCAGTTATAGCATTAGTCTGAGCACTTTGATCACCGCCGTTACCGCCGTTGCCCCCCTTGACTGTTACACTTACAGCTTTATTGCTATCGTTAACAGTCAAAGTACCGCTAAAGCTTGCAGCACCGCCGTTACCGCCATTACCGCCGGCATCATCAGTACCGCTGCCGGCAGCACCGTCTGTACCATTACCACCAACCCCACCAAGGTCAGCGCCGGCAGAGATACTGACATTCCCCTGGATATTATCGGCGCCGTTATTTCCGTCGTCTGCCGCCCAGGCTGTACCAGCCCACAGGTTCAAGCCGCTGGCCGATACGATCGACATGGCCAGTAAGGTATGGGCCACCTTTTTTGTCAGCATTTGTTTTCTACTCATTTTCATCCTTCTTCCCTATATTTTAGTAATTTGATTTATCTTTATTTCTTCTTGAAGTCTTTAAAAATATTTATCACCCAGCAGGTACTTCAGCACTGCTTCGTAATATGAAGCCGCCTTTTGATACTCGCCGCGGTTATGCAGCAAACGCGCCGTCAGCAGCACCGTTTCTACCGTATTGCCGTCCTGCGGTTTCAAATCGCTCCACAGCGATTTTTTGACATACTGCCAGTACAGCTTTTTCTCACCACTGTCGTAATAGTAAATATGCCAGGGTTTAACGTAGTCGATATAATGCACGATAACGTCGTCAGGCTCTGCTTTCAGTACCGTGTTGTTGATGACGATGCAGTTATACTTTTTGGGCAGCTCTACAAAATCACCGTCGATAACGCCGTTGAGCGCGTCCTGATCGCCCCAGAGGATCTTCGTGCTTCCTATCTGCTCCAGCCACTGAAACAGCTTCTGTGTCAACTGCTGCTGCCGCCACTTTACAAGATCCATCAACAGCACGCCGGAATTAAAATAGCGGCCATTCTTCAAACCGATACGTCCGCAGCTTTTGGCTTCGCCCCAGTCACGTACAGCCCCCAAAACTCTGCCCTGCAGATCGGTCTGCCACAACGGCAGGATGTCGCCCTTGCAGATGATATCGGCGTCCAGGTAGAGGATTTTTGTTATCTCGGGCGGCAGCATTTCGGCAAATAAATAGCGGTAATACATGGCCTGGGTGATATGCCCCGGCGGTACGACAAAAGTCATCCCCTCGGTACTGGTGATCTGATAAAAGTGCAGTGTCAGGTTACGGTATAACTGTTCCATCTTTTTTAATCTGTCCATATCCTCCGGCAATAATTCGTCATAGACGATATGTATGATAAGTTCATTAGCGATATTGTTATGCACCAGTGAGGTGATGGTGATCCCGGCGAATCTGCCGAAGTTTTTGTCGATCCCAAAACCGATATGTATTTGTTCTGCCACTTTGCGCCTCCTTTGTAAAACTTGTTTATATCCTCGCAGTTATTACTGCGGAGCTGGTATTAAGAGTTTTTATCCAAGCTGCAAAAAGTACAGCCACTGCTTTCAGCGGCCCTTACTCAGCTGCAGCAGCTTCAGCAGCAGGCGCACTTCCTCCAGCGAGTACTGATCCTGTTCGTCAGTTTCTGCGGCTGCAGTTTCAGTAACCCGCTTGCTTTTTGCACCCGCCGCCTGTTCGTCAGCCTCGGCATCATGCGCCTGTGCCCACTCGGCCGCCGCTTTTCTGTCCAGCAGTGTTTCCAGCGTGCAGTCCAAAACATTGGCGCTGCGCACCAGCAGCTTTAGGCTGACCTGCACATTGTTATGCTCGATATTGCTCAGATGGGTCTGACTGATGCCGATACGTTCGGCAAACTGCTGCTGGTTGAACTGACAGGCACCGCGCAGCAGGCGGATATTACTGCCGATACGCGGCAGGCAGCTTTCATCGTACATACTTCACCTCAGTTTTCGAGAATATTAGTATTTTAGTTTAAAATACCGAAACCAAAGCATCGCTTTTTTGTTTTATATCAAAAACATTTGTTATAGTAATAATCGTAATCATTATAGCACGTTTGTACCCCCCCCGCAAGACACTTACTTTGAACCTGTGT
>ERZ791887.1380-NODE-1380-length-16882-cov-5.744221_pt1 | contig 16882 bp, 14 predicted proteins | sample MGYA00510157_ERZ791887 | MGnify/ENA primary metagenome ERZ791887 (study PRJEB30046, sample SAMN00792112) | human gut metagenome | study: EMG produced TPA metagenomics assembly of the A metagenome-wide association study of gut microbiota in type 2... | reverse complement strand
AAATGCCCTCTCCGACATCACGCTCCACATCCCGGCAGGTGCGACGGTGGGCATCATCGGCGGCACGGGCGCGGCCAAAACGACGCTCGTCCAGCTCATTCCGCGCCTGTACGACGCCACCGAGGGCACGGTCCGGGTCGGCGGGCGCGACGTCCGCGGCTACGACGTGAACGCCCTGCGGGACGCCGTCGGCATCGTGCTGCAAAAGAACCTGCTGTTCTCCGGCACGATCCGCGACAACCTGAAATGGGGCGATCCCGACGCGACGGACGACGACCTCTGGGCCGCCTGCCGCGCCGCCCATGCGGACGAATTTTTGTCCCGGATGCCCGACGGCCTTGACACCGACCTGGGCCAGGGCGGGTGCAACGTCTCGGGCGGGCAGAAGCAGCGCCTCTGCATCGCGCGGACGCTGCTCAAGCACCCGAAGGTGCTGATTTTTGACGACTCCACCAGCGCCGTGGACACGGCGACGGAGTCGGGCATCCGCCATGCGCTGGCCGGACTGGGCAGCGTGACCAAGCTCATCATTGCCCAGCGCATCACGTCGGTGCAGAGCGCCGACCTCATCGTCATTCTGGACGACGGGCGGCTGCATGCCGTGGGCACGCATGACGAGCTGCTGGCAAAAGATACGATCTATCAGGAAATTTACCATTCCCAGATGAAAGGGGGCGACGCAGATGGCGAAGCCATTCGGCGGTAAGCGCCCGCAGGACCTGCGGCACACGCTGCGCCGCTTCATGGACTATCTGGGCCGCCACAAAATCATGCTCGGCGTCGTCGGCCTGCTGGCGGCGGTCAGTGCGCTGGCCGCGCTGCTGGGCACCTACATGATCCGCCCCATCGTCAACGGCGTGCTGGAAAACGGCAGCGCCGCCTATCTGGCCGGTGTCGTGGCGCTGACCGCGGGCATCTACATCGTCGGCGCACTGTCTACCTTGGGCTACACCCAGCTCATGGTCCGTGCCGCGCAGAAGATTTTGCAGGACATCCGCCGCGACCTGTTCGCACATCTGCAGACGCTGCCGCTGCACTACTTTGACACGAACCGCAAGGGCGATCTGATGAGCCTGTTCACGAACGACGTGGACACGATCTCGGACGCGCTGAACAACAGCTTTGCGGTGGTCATCCAGACCTTTATTCAGGTCGCAGGCACGCTGCTTTTGCTGTTCGTCCTCAACTGGCGGCTCTCGCTGCTGGTGGTCGTTGGCTATATTGCTATGTTCTGGTATATCAACTACTCGACACAGCGCAGCCGCGCCTTTTATGCGCGCCAGCAGGCCAGCCTCGGTGAGCTGGACGCCTACATGGAGGAGATGATCGCCGGGCAGAAGGTCGTCAAGGTGTTCAACCACCAGCAGGCCGATATGGCCGCCTTTGCCGCCCGCAATGAGAAGCTGCGCGAGGCAGGCACCGGCGCGCAGAGCTACGCCGCCACGATGATTCCCGCTGTCGTCAGCATCGGCTACCTGAACTACGCGGTCATTGCGGTGGTCGGCGGCCTCATGGTCATGTGGGGCTGGTCCGACCTCGGCAGCCTGGCCAGCTATCTGGTCTTTGTGCGCCAGACGACGCTGCCCATCAACCAGCTGACCCAGCAGGGCAACTTCCTGCTGGCGGCGCTGGCGGGCGCGGAGCGTATCTTCACGGTCATGGAGGAAAAGCCGGAGATCGACGAGGGCACGGTGGAGCTGGTCAGCGTGCGGGAAAACAGCGACGGTACGCTGACCGAGTGCGCCGGGAACACGGGCCGCTGGGCCTGGTGTGACCGCCGCCGCCCCGACGTCCCGCTCGAGCCGCTGCACGGCGACGTGCGGTTCCACGACGTCAGCTTTGGCTATACGCCGGACCGGATGATTCTGCAGAACCTCTCGCTCTACGCCAAGCCGGGGCAAAAAATTGCCTTTGTCGGTTCCACGGGCGCGGGCAAGACCACGATTACCAACCTCATCAACCGCTTTTATGAGGTGTCGGGCGGGTCCATCACCTACGACGGCATGGATGTGCGGCTCATCAAGAAAAACGACCTGCGCCGCTCGCTGGGCGTTGTCTTGCAGGACACCCACCTGTTCACCGGCACGGTGGCGGACAACATCCGCTTCGGCAAGCTGGACGCGACGCAGGCGGAAATTGAAAAGGCGGCCAAAATTGCGAATGCCGACTCCTTCATCCGCCGCCTGCCGCAGGGCTACAACACGATGGTGACGAGCGACGGCGCAAACCTGAGCCAGGGACAGCGCCAGCTGCTGGCCATCGCCCGCGCCGCCGTCGCTGACCCGCCGGTGCTGATTCTGGACGAGGCCACGTCGAGCATCGACACCCGCACCGAGGCGCTGATCCAGAAGGGCATGGACGGCCTGATGGAGGGCCGCACGGTGTTTGTCATCGCGCACCGGCTTTCCACGGTGCGCAACGCGGACGCCATCATCGTGCTGGAGCATGGCCATATCATCGAGCGCGGCACCCACGACGAGCTGCTGGCCAAAAAGGGCGAGTATTACCAGCTGTATCACGGGATGTTTGAGCTGGCGTAAAGATTCATGCCTCCCTCTGCGAGGGAGGTGCCCCGAAGGGGCGGAGGGAGAGAACCTTGCAATAGCCCGAAATGCTTCGGATTGCCGCAAGGTTCTCTCCCCCACCGCCTGCGGGCGGAGCCCCCTCGCAGAGGGGGCCAAGAGAAAAACCTCCCCCGGAGAGATCCGTGAAAGGTAAACCTTGCGAAAGGAGCATTTACAAATGGAAAAGATCAGGAAAAATTTCGGCTTCGGCTGTATGCGCCTGCCCATGATCGGCGAGGACGTCGATATGGAGCAGACGAAACAGATGGTGGACTGCTTTTTGGAGCAGGGCTTCAATTATTTTGACACGGCCCACGGCTACCTTCAGGGCAAGAGCGAGCTGGCCCTAAAAGAGTGCCTGACCAGCCGTTACCCGCGGGAGGACTATGTCCTGACCGACAAGCTGAGCGGGTCCTATTTTAAAAAGGAAGAGGACATCCGCCCGCTCTTTGAGAGCCAGCTTGCAGCCTGCGGCGTGGACTACTTTGACTTTTATTTAATGCACTCCCAGAGCACGACAAACTACCAGCACTTCAGGGACTGCCGCGCCTATGAGACGGCCTTCGCCCTCAAGGCCGAGGGCAAGGTCCGCCATGTGGGCATCTCGTTCCATGACCGCGCCGCCGTGCTGGAGCAGATTCTGACCGACTATCCGGCCATCGAGGTCGTGCAGATCCAGTTCAATTATCTGGACTATGACGACGTGGCCGTCCAGAGCCGCAAGTGCTATGAGGTCTGCCGCAGGCATGGCAAGCCCGTGCTGGTCATGGAGCCGGTCAAGGGCGGCAGCCTTGTCAACCTGCCCGACGACGCAAAAGCCGTGCTGGACGCCCTGCACGGCGGTAGCCCCGCCAGCTACGCCATCCGGTTTGCCGCGGGCTTCCCCGGCATGCTGATGGTGCTGTCCGGCATGAGCAGCATGGAGCAGATGCAGGACAACCTGAGCTACATGAAGGACTTTACGCCGCTGAACGATGCCGAGCTGGCCGCCGTGAACCGGGTGCAGGAGATCTTCCATAAAAAGGACCTGATCCCCTGCACGTCCTGCCGCTACTGCACCGAAGGCTGCCCGAAGCATATCTCCATCCCCGACCTGTTCGCCATCATGAACACGAAGCACACCCACCACGACTGGAACGCGGACTACTACTATGAGGATGTCCACACCGGGCCCGGCTCCCGCGCCTCGGACTGCATCCGCTGCGGCCAGTGCGAGCGTGTCTGCCCCCAGCACCTGCCCATCAGACAGCTGCTGCAGGATGTGGCGAAGGAGTTTGAAAAGGGGTAAAATAACATATCAGAAACAACGCCGCCTTCATTCGGAATTCTCCCGAATGAAGACGGCGTTTGTTAATATGGCAAATGCATGTTGCACAACAGTATCATAAGACTGCAACATATAAACAAAAAAGGTCACTTGCAATCGCAAGTGACCTTGTCTCTATGTTACAAAAAAGATACCCTAATAAAAAGGCCATCAATGCGTAAGAAACAGAGCCAATGCACAGCAAACAACTTTGTAATTAAAGGATATAGGATTTCGGCTAGGATTGTAAGAGACTGTCATGGTGTATCCGCCGACAAATTCAATTTTGATTGAATTATGCTTTGTACCTCTAGCAAAGTGAGTTCTCCGCTCAAAAAAGTGGAGAACTCACTGATAATTTCATATGTCACGTATATAATAAAATGACTGTGGAGGAGTTTTAAAATTAAAGTCCTGTAACTTTTTTGGGGTAGTATAATGGATTATATGCTCTAACTTGTAGGCAACCGCTTTCTCGTGCCCTTCAAAATACTGAAAATATGCCTTTTCGGGTATACCCGCATTTTCCGACACGCGATTCCACAAAACTCGTGGTGATTCTTGAAGCACATCGGTTACAACGCACTCACCCGTTATCGCGCAGATTGGATAGGTCTCATAGATATATATTTTCCGGATTGGTTGCTTGCAACAAACCTTCCGGAATTCATACCACTTTGACCCTTCGAATATTTTTTGAGCATACTGGGGCTTAATTGAAAACAATGCATTCATCGGTCATGCACATCTTTTAAAGGCAATTGCCTCATTCAACGGGCCGTTAAAAGAATATTCCGTAATTCCCTGCTTATAGTAGTTCATGTACTCTTTATAAAGAACAAAGCCATTCTTTTCTAGCAAGGATTTGAACTCATCAATATGATATGACGATACCGTAATAATCGGCTTTGCACATTGCAATTCCTTAAACGCAATTTTTAATAACGCCGTTGCAATGCCCTGATTGCGGTAGTTTTCGGCCACTCTTAATGTGCATATCTTCTTTTCATCAGCATTTTTTAGAATGAGAACAGCAGCAATCGTTTCATTGTCCATGACAGCATAAATCAAGCGTTCCCCACTTGCTAAGCCAGGAACAACTTTCTCGTAGTACCATTCTCTAAAATTATTATACTCGCCACACAGGCCAATTAAGAACTCATATATAGCCGTGATGGAGTGCCTATCAACTGCGCTTATACGAACCCATTCCATAAGATGTCCTCCATTGTTAGTTGATTATTATACCACTCAACGAACAGAATGTCAATGCCTATTTTTTCGGCTTAACAGTAAGTTTAGTAATAGGATTTTTTTTATTCAGTAACAATAGTGCAATTAAAAACAAAGCAATTAAGACCACAAGTGCTATGAATTGCACACACACAGAGGATTCCTTTAGAGCTTCTTGCGGTAATAAAGCTAGTAAAATATTAAAAGTAAGGTTACTTATTACATTCAAAAGGACTAACAAAAGAACATACGGGATGATGGTCATAGGGCTACATTTTCCAGCTTTAAGTCTTGCAAAGAATTCCCAAGATCCGATGTCTCTTTTCCCATTTGCGCTGTTAGTATCCTTTGAAAGTTTTTTACTACTATGATATGCAATAATGTCTTCAGTTTTCCGTTTCTTTTTACCATTAGGGTTTACATATTTATTCCAAATGTCTTTTTCTAGTACTCTTGATGAGTCGAATTTTGCATCAACATCGACATCAACTTTTGCCATTAATAAAAAATGTAAGCCGTTTATTGGTGCAAGAGACCATCTATCCTGAGCTGTTAATTCCTGCACCAGAGAGCGATCCATGCTACGAGTGTTATTAAATCTTATATCAACCATATATGTGGAATTAACTAATGTTTCAAAATACCGATTTGGTGCTTTATATTCTCTGACGCATTCTTTCAACAATGGTGTTCGGATTCTAAATCTTAAGTAATACTGGTCACACGACACTTCATTCTGGTTTCCCTTTATAAAATGCGGATCAAATTCTAAAAATGTTCCTCTGTCTCCTTTATATGAACTCAATTGTACATCGTTATTACTCGAAAAATCCAACCTGTACAGAATAAATTCTGTCTTTCTTAAGTCACCCTCTATCATAACCTCTGCCTGTTTAGAGCCAGGCGCGACATCAGCAGATCTATACGGTTCGTTAAATACTGCACCTAATAGGTTTGCGTCGTTTGATAAGCACTCGCACAGATCCTCAAGGTTTTCTTTTTCGATATGGAACGGAATGTATAGTTTTACTTTTTTGGCTTCTGACAGGTGATATAGCATTAATCCTATATCCAAAACAGGAGTCTCATCGTCCCATCCGCACTGGGTCCAAAGATTGATGTTTACCTTTACGGAAAAATGCTCTTTATTCTCGCTGCTGTCATCGCTATTTGAGGGAATATATGCCAAAGCGAAACTGTCCAAATCCGTCACCTACCACTAAATTATCCTATCTGCGGAGTTTTTCATTTTTATTATAACATTTTCTGACGCTAATAGCAATATTTTAGATGATGAGAACGACTATTTTGTGGCGATTTGCTTTTTGAGCGATATGAAAATCAAATCATTCCTGCAAAGGGACTGTCACAGTGTATCCGCCGATGAATTTAATTTTGATTTCGTTGGCGGACACAACGTCTATTCGTTCGATGATTCTGGCAACAAGGGCATCAGAATATTCGGTAATACAGAAGTCAGAGGCGGTCAGTTGGAGATTCGGATTTGTAGCTTTCTGCCGGCTGGCAGTAAGCTGGTTGATTTGTTTTTGCAGGTTGTCGATTTCCTCGCTTGCATGTTTCAATTTTTCATCGAGAAAGGACGCATCGCATTCAAGGGACAAGTCCAGCAGGCGGTCAAATTCCTGCTGTGAGTCCGCAAGTTTTTGCTGCAATTTCTCCAGCTCTGTTGTGCCTCCTTGCAAATCATGCAGGATACCGTTGATTTGCATAGCGACTTCTTCGGTATAGTTGTCGGCCAGATTTTGGATTGCTCTCAGCAGGGTTTGATGCAGGGCTTCTTCCTGCACCGAGGGTGAATTGTGGCAGAATTTTGTTCCGTAGGTGACGCGGTTGACGCAGCGCCAGACGATTTCCTTTCTGCCGTGAATATTCCAAGTCACGCGCTTATAAGGACTGCCGCATTCCCCACAGTACAGCCGTTCGGAAAGGGCGTACTTGCTGTTGTACCTCCCGCGCTTTTGTTTGCGTCGGTTTGCGCAGGACTTGCTGTTGCGGCGGGCGATTTCGGCTTGCACCTCGCGGTACATCTGTTTGGTGACGATGCCTTCGTGATTGTTCTCAATGTAGTATTGCGGCAGCTGGCCGGTATTTTTCTTCGGGCCGCCGGTCAACACATTGTCGGTAAAGGTCTTTTGCAGCAGAACATCACCGCAGTATTTTTCATTCTGCAAGATGCGTAGGAGAGCCTGCGTTGACCATGTGGTGTTGCCACGCACGGTTTTGTAACCGCCTGCTTCGACCTTGCTCTTTATGGTTTGCAAGCTGTCGCCGTGCAAGTAGCTGGTGTAAATCATCCGAATCAGTTCAGCCTGTTCGGGGATGATCTCTGGCTGGCCGTCTGCACCTTTGCGGTAGCCGAGCATCTGCGCATAGGGGAAGGAGAATCTTCCGTGACTAAATCCCATGCGCTTGCCTCTGGAAATATTCTGCGAGATGGATTCGCTTTCAGCTTGTGCAAAGGCACTCAGCACAGTAAGGAGCATTTCGGAATTCATGGTGCTGGTGTTGATGTTCTCTTTTTCAAATATGACGGTGACACCGAATTGCTTCAGTATCCGCACATATTGGATGCTGTCTACGGTGTTGCGGGCAAAGCGGGAAATTGACTTTGTAAGAATCAGGTCGATTTTGTGCTTCTTACAGTCTTGAATCATCTGGTTGAATCCGTCACGCTTTTTGGTGTGGACACCTGAGATACCATCGTCGGCGTAAATCCCGGCAAGCTTCCATTCGGGGGTGGAATTGATTTTGGCAGTGTAGAATTCCTTTTGAATTTCAAAGCTGCCCTGCTGTTCTTCTTCCTCAGTGCTGACGCGGCAGTATGCAGCAACGCGAAGCTTGGTGCGGGATGCCGTGCTTTTGGAAGCTTTCCTGTTGGGCTGAATGACGATGATTCTTCTCTCGCGGTTCATGGGATTCTCCTTATACGACCATTCCATTTATAAGTTTCAACTGAATGGAAGTAGTTCTGTGCAAAACTATTTTGTCAGCGATGGTGTGGTACAGCTTTGAGTCGAACGTATCGCAGGGCGGTGCAGCAGCGAGGGCTTCTTTGATGCGGAGAGTCATGGGGTCAGCTTTTCCGGCTGTGCAGCAGAGATATTGCGTATCTGCGCGAGAAAGGACGCTTTGGATAAGTGATGCTGCATCAAATTCCCCGGCGGATAACATTTCATCGATTTCTGCTTGCTGCTTTTCGGCTTCAATGGATACTGTGTTGTGTGACAGCGGCTGGTCATTGATGCTGTCAGGATTATCCTGTAAGCGTTTCATTGTGGTAGCGATGCTTTGCAGGAGAATATCCGGCGCAATTTGGACGGAGAATGCTGCGCAGTGGCGGCAGCGCCATCGATGGCCTTTCGTCTGCCATTCCAGTCTGCTGTTGCAGTCGGGGCAGATAATGTCACCGCGAATATCCTTTAAGGCTTCTGTGTAAGTGGGGGCTTTTCGCTGGCACAGGACTTGCGCTTTTTGAAATAAGGTATATTCGACAATGGGCGGATACCTGTCCTTTCCGCAGTATGCTGGATTTTTTACGATACGGTGGACGGTGTTCTTGTTCCAACCTGTCTCATCACTGTATGGGATGCTGTTGGCTTGCAAGTGTTTCGCGATTTCTTGCAGTGAATTGCCTGCAAGGTAGAGTTGATAAATTTGGCGGACGTATTCGGCTTGCGCGGTATCCGGGGTAATGAGGCCGTTCTGTATGCGGTATCCGTAGGGCAGGTATCTCGGCTTTGCCATTGTCAGAAAATCTCCTTAAACTTCATTCCGTTTTTGAGTTCAAAGGTACAGGATTCGGAATCGACCAGTACGCGATTTACGGCAAATTTGAACTCATACTCATCAAATTCAGTAAGTGGCTTTAGATAGGTATAATGTTCTGCAAGCTGTTTTGTCTGTGCAAGGGTACGAAGTAAGGGATGGTTGGTAGCTGCTTTTGAAATCGCGGCTTTTACATCCGTAAGTTCACGTTCCAGCGGATTGCGCCGTTCCCAATATTGGGCGGCAGTAATGCAGTTCTTTTCGCGCAGACGGGAAAGGTTGTACAGCTTTTTGGCAAGCAGATGAACCTGCTGGTTGAGTTCCTGCCGCTGGCTCTCATTGTCATCGAGAATCTTTTGCGCAGTGTACAAGTCATGTAGGGCAGGGGCGAAAATCTGCGCGTGGTTTACAATTAGTTTGTTGTGCATGGTGAGAAAGGCGTATTGGATGAGTTCCTCTTGGGTTGGCGGCGTGGGACAGTCTGCTGCGCATCGAAGGTGTGTGCGGCAGATCCAAGTCACTTGTGCGGAACGGTTTATTTTGCGGGAAAGCATTGAACCGCACTTTGCGCAGTAAAGCATTTTGGAAAAGGCTGAGTCTTTCCTCGGACATGGGCCTACGCTTTTGAGCTGCAGGAGTGCTTGCGCTTTATCAAAGTCTGCTTGGGATATGATGCCGTTGTGGGTGTCCGGTGCGTAGTAGGAAAGGACTTCACCGTTATTTTCGGTGCGCTTAAAGGGCAAGTCATCGGATGTATAACTCTTTTGATAGAGGGAACATCCGGCGTACTTTTCGTTTTTAAGGATGCGCTCTATGGTGGTATGATGCCAATGCTTATCGGCATCTGGACGAAGCCGGTTTAAATCGTCGGCGATTTTGGTGGTGCTTTCGCCTTGCAGAAATGCATTGAAAATGTCCTTGACGATTTCGATTTGGTTGGGGACGGGAACAAGGTCGTAATTGACCTGTTTGTAGCCGTAGGGGACAGATGATGTATGGTAGGTGCCGGACTCCATTCGTTTGCGGATTCCCCAGCGCAAGTTTTTGGAGATTGACAATGATTCCTCTTGGGCAACAGCACACATCATACCCAGCAGGAGTTCTCCCTCGGTGGAGTCTGTGTCAAAGCGCTCTTTCTCAAATTCTACGACCACGCCAAGGCTTTTCAGTTCGCGCACAGCGGAGAGAAAATCCACAGAGTTTCGTGCCATTCGGGAGGATGACTTTACAAGGATACGGTCAATCAGACCGAGTCGGCAGTCGTCCATAAGGTGGTTGAATCCGGCACGATTTTTAAGGCCGGTGCCGGAAATGCCCTCATCGGCATACACACCAACAAATTCCCAGTTGGGATTTTTCTGAATAAGGTCGGTGTAGTATTCCACCTGCACCGACATGGAGTTTAACTGGTCAGCGGATTTACTGCTGACGCGGGCATAGGCTGCCACGCGCAAGCGCTTCGGCTGTTGCTGGATCGGCTGGATGACTTGAACTTGTGGCATGGCTTTTCCTCCGAGTTTGTCGCTGTGACACTCTTTTTGTCACATACAACATACCCGAAAGGCGGCCAAATAGCTATTCACAAGAACCACTAAACATCTCGACACAAAACGCCGCATTTTCTGGCATAACCAACATTGGCGCGTTGGCAGATTCCGCGCGGTAGCTTTCCTGTAGCGGCAGCGGATGAAAGTGCTGTATAAGCAAGTTCATATTTTAATTCCTGTTCCAGCTTTATGGGGAGCGGATCAATCAGCATGGGGCAATCCCTCCCACGGCAGCTTTTTTCGGGTGTGTTTGGTATGGGCCAGCAGCCTGTTCTCCAGCCCGGTCAGATAAAGTTCATATTTCAGGCTTGTTTTGGTGGTGATAAGCACCGCGCCGTGATTTTGCAAAAAGCGCAGGATGCGGTACAAGGCTGTAATGTCGTGGCTCAACCGGTCAAGGCTCTGCACCATGACGGCATTGACACGCCCCTGCTGCACAGCGGTGAGCATCGCAAACAAATCAGGTCGCCAGAATTCGGTGCCGTACTTCTGCTCCATGCAGGAGTTGACGATGATGTAGCCGCGCCGGTCTGCCTCGCGCATGACTTCTGCCAACTGATCCTCCAGCGCAGGAAGATTCGGTGCAGCACTGCGGGCAAAAGCCCATACTTTGTATTCTTTCATAGGTGCACCTCAGAATTGATCCATAAGTGGGAGACGAACATCAAAGCGGGGCTTGCCAAAGGAGGCCCGCGTGAAGCGGTCGCCGACAAAGCGTTCCAGCCCGCTGTTGATGAGTTCGGCGTTCAGGTCACATTCGGTGGTGATGAGATAGACATCATTCTGACGCAGAATTTCGATAACTCCCACCAGTATGTAGCTGTTGCGGCTGATTTGCTCCAAGTCGCGCACCATCACGGCTTCAATCCGACCGTTCTCTACTGCGTCCAGCATAGATCGCAGACCGATGCGGTCTTTCAAGGTGTTTCCGCTGCAATGGTCAAAAGATGTGCCGCGCACAAGAAAACCGTGTCCGGCGGCTTCGTCGATAAGGTCATACAGCCGGTCAAAGGCAATGCGCGGATCGCTGTTGGCGCAGCGCACATAAATCCAGACATCGTGGTTTCGCATAAGGTACATCTCAGGTTCCTCTTTTCACAAAAAGTAATCCGGGCGCTTCTGCTCCCAGATAAATTGCTGCACATCTTCGATTTTCTCGGTGGTCGGGCAGGACGGCAGCGCTGCCAGCGCGGCGTCATGGTACTTGCCGCCAATGCCCGCACGTTCGTCCAGAATCGCCACAACGCAGGAATCCTGCTCGGTACGGATGGCACGTCAAAAGCCTTGTCGCAGCTTCTTCTGCATTTCAGGGATGATTTCGGCGTTTATGTAGTCGCGCAGATTCGGGTACTGCCGGCGCTCGTAGTCGCTGACCGGGTCAGGAATCGGGAACGGCAGTTTGGCGATGATCAGCAGAGACACCATATCGCCGGGAAAGTCGATGCCCTCCCAGCAGGAACCAGCCGCGAACAGAATGCCGTTTCCGGATTCTTTGAACTGCTGAATCACCCTGCCACCGTTTCGCCATGCCTGAAAGGTAGGGTACGGCCAACGCCCGTCTGTCATGGCTTTTACCTCTGCCATCTGGCGATAGGACGTGAACAACACCAGCGCATGGCCGCAGCAGGCATGGACAAGCCGAACAATTTCATCTGCAAGCTGCCGGTTATCCGTGCGTTCCTTGCGGCGCTGTGGGAGGTATAACAGACATTTTTTCTTGTAATTAAACGGAGAGTCCGCGCTGAAATGGCGCAGCGGTTTGTACGCTGCAAGGCCTAAAAGCTGCTCAGTGTGGTCAAAGTTTCCCGCTGCGGCCAGCGTGCCGGAGGTTAAAATAGCCGGTTCGCCGGTGTTCCAAAGCGCACTGCGCAAAAGCTGTGGCACACGATTGCTGGCCGCACAACATGTCAGCTGACCTTGCATATCGGTATCGATGTAGAGAATGCGTGTGGGAACCTCCAAGAGAAAAAGACGCAGTGTGCTTTCCGCCTCTCCCAGCCGGTTCCGCAAGTACCGAGGCATATCTGCCCGGCAGCCTGCAAATTGTAGCTGTGCAATACAATCGGCCAATGCCTTGCTGCGAAACGGAGTAAGCCCAAAAGGACTGCAGACGGTTTTTTCTTTCCAAGTCCGGCTATGCTGACAGGCTAAAACCAGTGTCCGGAACGCCGTGCGCAAGTTCTGGGCAATGTGAGAATAGTGCGCTTGCCGCAGAAGTGTGCAAAGCTCTTGCATTTCGCGTTCTGACAAGGATTCCGTGTACATCTGGCGGGCCGCGTCCGGCAGCTTGTGCGCCTCGTCCACGACCAGCGCCTGATAACTGCGCAATAATAACGGTCTGTCCTGCTGGCGGTGTGCTGCATCTGCCAGCAAATAATTGTGGTTGCAAATCTGAATATCGGGTTTCATAGAATCCCGCAGATATTGTTGGTAGCGGCAATCCTCCTGTAAAACACAGTTTCGCGGGCAGGACTGCGGCACACAGATACGGCTGCGATCAAAGCGGGAAAGCTCCGGGAGGTGGTCCATATCCAGAAGTTGCTCAGCCATGCGCAGGCTGTTCCTCTGACGGTTTCTGGTGGTGGGAATTTGTGATTCGCGTTCTATAAGCCGAGCATCGCAGACAAAGCGTTCTTTTCCCTTGCGGATAACCGCTGTAAGCGGTGCTTGGATAATTCCTTCTTCCAGCAAAATTGCAGATAAATTTGGCAAATAGTCGTTAATAATAGCGTCCTGCAGGACCACGCTGGAAGTTGAGATAACAACAGGCAGCTTGAGCCTGTCAGGCCGGTTCGTCTGCCACAGGACACAGGCTACAAGATAGGCCAACGTCTTGCCGATGCCGACACCGGCCTCGCACAAGGAAATTTCCTTATTATATAGGGTATCCAGAATTTCGTGGCAGAGTGCAATTTGTTCCTTGCGCACCGCCATGCCGTGCCGGGGTAAAATCTCCCGGAAAATCTGTTCGGCTATGTGGTGGGATTCCGCATAGCCCGTTGGATAGGTTTGCATTTTACACCCCTGTTTTCCATCCCGTTTAAAGCAAAATGATGGGCAGCAGGCGCTTGGGGTCCTGCTGCCCACGATTTGCCCTAAACGGCAAAAGTAGATAGTTAAGTAAGTGTGCCACATTTGCCGCCCGCACCCCTGACACCGGGAACACAACAGGCAGACCGTTGGCGGCGGCCGTTCACTGACTCTGCCGGAATCTTACTGCTTACAATTCCGGCTCGGTCACCCCCTCTGACGCGGGAGGCAGCAGGTGTATCATTATGGCCTTTCCCTTGGCATCTTATGGTTTGCCAAACCGCCCATCGGGTCTGCCGGAAAAGGAACGTACCTGTTATGCTGGGTATTCAGTTGTCAAGGTGCTGGGTAATCATAATTGACTACCAAGCAAAATCGGTCAAAATTGTCTCAAGGATTTTCTTGATTTCATCAGGGACATACAGCAACGCTCTATGTAATGCGAGTGCCTGAACAGGAGTCATGTACATTTTCTTGAACAAGTGGTATCCGTCTGGTAGGGAAAGGCCTCCATTTCGGCCCCGGACTATTTTTATTGGATAGTCCTCGTTTAATGTTGCTATGTCCCTGCTGATAGTATCTGTTGAAACATGGAATTCTATTGAAAGATGCTCCATCGTATCTTTCCGGCGCTTATCTAACAAGCGAATTATTTTCTTTTGTCGCTCGTTAGATGTCATCTTTGAAATTCCTTCCGAATTTGCTTTGCACTTATAATATCGCAAATACCCCGCAACTTTTGCGGAGTTAAACTTTAAATCCGTTCGAATTTTATCTAGATCACTATAATTTATAAATATATGAATTTCTGCTTGTTGGTTCATGTGTTTGCCCGTCAGCATTTTCTGCTGGCATTCTGATGCCACCTCACGATGGATGCCCTTGCCTTCGGCTAGCGCTTCCTACTGCTAAGCGCGTAGCATCCTTTCGCCAGTTGTTGCCCAACCGAGCGCACAAAAAAGCCCGCCGCATTTTGAGATGCGACGGGCTTAGAGCTGCAGCGTGAGATTTATTTTTTCTCCTGAGAATTTGTCAGAGGCTTTTCGGGCCGGTGGGGCTGATAGGACCAAAATAAACTGCAAGGCTCGCTTGCTTCTTTACGAACTGATGCTTGGGCAACTGCACGTAAATTCTTGTGAACAAAGCTTTCGGTTGTTTTCATGGTAAAGGCCTTCTTTCCAGTTTTGATTTGGCGGTTTTCATTCGGTTTTATTTGATTCCAACCCCAATTTTAGCCAAAACCAGCAGAAATGCATCCGCAGCTGCAGCTACAATCCAAACAATGCTGTACAAAGGTTTCAGCAATAAAAGAGCCGGAATAATCAAGCAATATAATACAAGTCTTTTGCGTACCGCTATTTTCATGTCCTGCAACTCCTCGTTGCTACAATGAATCGCCGAATTATTACAAGGAGCAAGTGTTAAAATTAGCGTAACAGAGACAATAAGCAGCATAATTGTAGCTGCTATCGTAGAAGATTGCAGTCGGTCAATCAGATATAAGCAGGCATATTCACAAAATAAAGAGGTGAGGAAGCAGGAAAATACTGTTGGCATATGAAGCCCATTTGTCTTTTCCCGTAAAAATGCCAACCCAAAATTCAAAAGAATCACTTGCGGTAACGGTGCAACAAGTGCTCCAAAGCAAACGAGAATAAAGAAACCGCCAAAGTTCATGAATTTTCGTTGTAGCGAGTATGCCATCCAATCGCGTTGACTTTCTTCAATGAGTTCGCTTTGTATACACTTCTCCACAATTCTTTCGACGATTGCTTCCATATGCAGAACCTCTGTAAATTAGATCTATCTTTATTAAAACAGAGTTTTCAGCTTTTTCATCATTTTTGTAGTGAAACAGTAGTTTTTTGTCATGAAATCAGAGTATTCGGCAGCTCTGTTGCAAATTCAAACCAGCCGTTTTCATAATCCATGGCGTAAAGCGTGTGGTACTTTTCCAATGTGGTATGAACATTTTGCAAACCATACCCATGAAAAGATGGATTTTCCTTGGTTGATGCCGGCAGCTGATTTGCAATCATATTTACCGGCAAAGATTTATTACGGATAGCATAAAACAGTTCATCTTCTTCAAGAAGTGCCTGCACATAAATTTGCCGGTCCGTTTCCGGCAGTTTTTCGCACGCTTCAATCGCGTTATCCAGTGTGTTGCTGATTACAACCGTCAAATCCACCATGTCAATCTTTATGGGAGATAAATCGTTCACACTGAACTGTATATCAATTTTACGATTTTTTGCAACAAGTGCCTTTTGATTCAGAAGTGCATCCAGTGCTGCATGGTGGGTATTGACGAGCAGGATGCGTTCGTTTTGTTTCGATTGCAGGCTATGGATATAGGTTTGTATTTTATTGATATCTATATTTTGTTGCATCAGCATTCCGTCTAACGTACTCAGATGAGCGCGAAAATCATGTGTCAGTTTACGTTGCTGAGCATATGCGGCACTCAATGCTTCGATGCTCTCTTGCTGTGCTTTTGATTTGGCTTGTAGGCTGATTGCTTCTTCACGGAAGTTGGCGTTTTGTTCCATCCAGCTGATTAAAAGTAACGCTGCTATCTGCATTACAGTAATAAATGTGGCACAGACACATAGCGGCTGAATTGATATTTGACCCTGCTGAAAGCAACTTCCAAAAAAGAAAATAAGCAAAACACTCGCAAGGGAAAGCACTGCAGGAATGGTGTACCATCTGAAATTGGTTGCTTGACTTAATTTCCCATTTCGCGCCTTTGCCTGTAAAAAGCATACTGCTATTATTACACCGTGTACAAGCATACTTTGGCATAATGCATTCCCAAGAAAAACACCATTCAGCGTTTCAGATAACAAAAGAGCAAGAGTATGCCATAAATTATCTATACAACACATCGTTGCATAAATAATAATTGAAATATATAACCCAAAAAATCTATTACTGATGTACAAAATTCTATGCACAAAATAATATAGGACAAGCGCAATTAAGATTTTCGAATAAGCAGGCAATACATTTGAGGCAATGTTCAGAAACGTTGCCTCCAAAAAAGCAAGGCTCGTCACAATAATCCAATGACGAAAACGTTCCATTTTTCTTGCTGAAAATGCATCAAATAGCAAAATTGCCGAAAAGCACTCCATCCAAGTCCACAAGTAGGTCAAGAAATAATCGCTCAATGTGCATTCCCCCAGTTTTTGTTCTTCCAACTCAGATACTGGACTTTCATTTGTGAGTACCGCTTCTGACTTACCGATAACTCTTTTCCATCGAAGAGAACAACTCTGTCATAATTGAATTTTTTGATGTATGCCATATTGACCAGATAGCTTTTCTGAATTCTGAGGAATCCGTCTCCTTCCAATTCCGCCGCTAAGTCTTCCATTTTTCCATAAAAGCGGTCTGGTGCCTGCATAGGC